>Ga0209631_10003171_pt1 | contig 19154 bp, 18 predicted proteins | sample COG_08_FD_184752 | JGI IMG/M metagenome (GOLD analysis project Ga0209631, IMG submission 184752) | Pelagic Microbial community sample from North Sea - COGITO 998_met_08 (SPAdes) (version 2) | ecosystem: Environmental > Aquatic > Marine > Neritic zone/Coastal water | place: Helgoland, sampling...
ATTTTCCAAAAAGACTTAAACTGACTTTACACAGTTAAATGAATGGTCTCATCAATGATCCTGAATTTAAATCTATAAAAGAAGTTCTTTTACCATATCTATCTTGTTCTTCAGCTCAAAATACCTCCTCTTCCAGATAAGAAGTTTGTTTGCCATGATAATCAGGGTTACTACTCAATAAAGTGCAAATTTAAAACTACTCATCTAACTGTATAATTCAAGTTTTTATGATAGGCTTTAAATTTTTTATTTTCGTTAGGTGGTTTACATATATTGTGCCACCAGCAGCTTCTTTTTGGCCTATCTTGTATTCTCCTCCTCGAGAAACTGGATATTTAAAATTATCAACAAACATCATGAAGCCAAAATTTTCTTGAAAAGACAGATTGTCATCGAATAAGTCGATATCTATTTTAGTATTTTGATATTTTTTTTCTATTCTTTCTTTTATTTCTAGTATTTTTTTAATGTTTTTCTTTTCAGGCTCTAAAATTTTTTCATTGATTAAGTTTTTATCAAAATTTTCGAGGGTAATTTGCAATAAAATATCAGAAAATTTTTCACCATATTTTTTGATATTAAGGATGTCTTTAGATTTGATAGATTTTATTAAATTTTCTGGATTAGAGATCTCTAACTTAGTAATTAATCTGGATAAGATTCCTGGAACAGAAAAGCTAATAAGATTATTTTCTAGTTTTAATTTTTCTAAAATTTTTAAAATAATATCAATTATATAAAAATTTACATCTTTTGATGTTGGTGATATAATTTCAATTCCAGCCTGTGTTAATTGTCTCTCATAAAATAAATCTTTATTTTCAAACTTCAAAACATCGCCAATATAAGATAATTTTAATTCTGAATTTTCATTAACAAACTTTGTTTCAACTAATCTTATGATTTGTGGAGTTATGTCATTCCTAATTTTAAGGAATTTTTTTGATAAAATATCCATTGTTTTAAAGGAATCATCATCAATTTTATCATCAAACTCCAGTAAAGGAGTTTTTATTATGTTAAAATTTTCTTTTTCAAATGAATCTTTGATTATTTGAATAATTTTTTCATTATTTTTTGCCTCCTCACCTATTAAGTCGTAAAATCCAATTGGTAATAAGTAATCTGTTTGCCGCATTATTTGTTTTCTAATTTATTGTAATCAATCTTCCCTGTATTTAAAATAGGGATGTTTTTTTCATATTCAATGTTCCTTGGTATAAAAATCGTTCCAATGTTTTTTTCTTTAAAGATTTTTATAATTTTTTCTAAATTTAGACTCTTATCATCAGTAAATAAAGACATATTTTCTTTAGAACTGCTATCAATAAAAGAAATTACGGCGTGATTGTTGTTTGGGGAAATTTTTCTAATATAGGATTCGATTAGATTTAACGAAACCATTTCACCAGCAATCTTAATAAATCTTTTTATTCTGCCGGTAATTATAAGGTGACCATCTTCATCAATACGAACTACGTCACCCATATTATAATATTCCTCTCTCTCTTTAACTCTCTCAGGATTTTTTAAATCTAAATAGCCTTTCATGACATTATCTGCCTTTACTAACAAAGATCCTCCTTCAGAAATATTTTTTATTTTTTCTATCTTGTAAGTTATTCTTGGTAAAATTTGTCCAATTGTGTTAAATTTATTTGACCTTGGAGTGTTTAAACAAACAACTGGCGAGGTTTCGGTTGCGCCATATCCTTCTAATATTCTGACACCAAATTTTTCAAAATAAATATTTTTAGTATCGGAAGTAATTTTTTCTGCACCAGCAAAAATGTACCTAACCGAAGAGAAGTCTAGATTGTCAGCAAATTCACTATATTTTTTTAAGAAATAATTAGTGCCAAAAGTAATTGTCGCAGAAAAATTATATACTAAGTTTGGTATTTTATTGTAATGAATGGGGGAAGGGTAAAGATAAGTTTTAATGCCAGAAAAAATTGGCAAAATAGATCCAATAACCAGGCCAAAAGAATGAAAAATTGGCATAGCATTAAAAGCTTTGTCAGATGGGTTAAAATCAATAATAGATTTAAGTTGAGCAATATTGCTGTTAATATTTCTATGAGTCAGTGCAACAGCTTTGGGATTACCTTCTGATCCTGAAGTAAATAAAATTATAGCAATATCATCTGCCGTAGTTTTGTTAATTTTTTTTAGATATTTTGTAATAAAATTTGATTTAAAAACTGCTGTAATTTTATTTAAGGTGGAGATTTCAGATTTTAAATCTTCTAGATAGATGATTTTAATATTTTTTTCTTCCGCTAGTTTAATAAATTTGCCTAATTTAGCTTTTTTAATAAATAATTTTGAAGAATAGATATATTTTAGTCTAGAATTTTGAATTGATCCGAGAAGTCTATCGGTGCCATTAGAAAAATTTAAAATCGCAGGAATTTTACCAATTAATTGTAAGGCAAAAAAAGTAACCATTGCAGCCGAAATATTTGGTAATAATAAGCCAATTTTTTTTTCTTCCTTCGTCTGTTTGGATATCTTTTTTCCCAAAATAATTGATCCAATAATTAGCTTATTGTAAGTGATATCTGTTTGATTGAAGTCGGTAATTATTACTTTATTTTTTATATTATTTTTGGTTTCAAGTAGTTTAGAAAATAGAGTTTTATCTTTTTGAATTGCGTCATAATAGTTTTCTGACATTATTTTAAAAAGCTGTTTTTTGGCAAATCTTCTTTTGTCTCTTCGGTTTAAATTTTTATTTAATTGAACTTTCATTGTTTTTGAGAAATGAATATTAATTTTAGTAAATATTTTTTTTCTTAAATATGGAAGTTTCTTAGAAAAAATTGAGTTCTGTGAATTACTTATATTTATTGAAATAATTTCTGAATCAGTTTTTTGTGCTATTATTAGACTATCTTCATAAATTTTTGCGATAGAACCTTTATAGTTCGGTTTTGACTCAGGAAAAATCAAGCATTTTTTGCCATTTTTTATTTTCTTTACTAGTTTAATTATATCTGAAGATCTTCCGCTTTCTATCAGATAAATATTGAATATTTTAAAAAGAAAATTTAGTAATAAGTTTGATTCCTTGGGCTTAGTTAGGATTATTATTAGTTTTTTAGGTAAGAAAGTGGCGTAGATAAAGATATCTAAATAGGAGGTAAGATTAGAGATGAAAATGGTACCTTTTTTAGAGTTTATGTAAGGATTTAGGTCGTTAATCTTAACTTTAAAAAATAATTTAAATAATTGCCTAATACCAATTCCCATCTTTAAAGTAGTTTTTTAAAATATTTTTATTCATGAATTATTAAATAATGCCGATCCTCTGTTAATAGATTGATAATTGGCATAATTAATAATATAAAATTAAATTATTATTTTTAAATTCAAATTTTTTCAAACGATTCAGAAAACTCATACCTAAAAGAGAGATTCCCATATCCGAAGACATAATGGAGGCGGGAACTTTTTTAAATTTAATATTATCGACGATTAAATGATCTAATGTAATAGATGCTCCATATGCCTCACCATTTGCCGTATGATAAACTTTATTAAATTTAATTTCATTAAGATTTATACCTATTTTTTTAGCATCATCTAAGATTAGCGCTACACTACTAGCTCCGGTATCGACTAAAAATTGAATTTTTTGTCCATTTATTATTGTATTTAGGTAAAAATGACCATCATTTGCTTTGTTGATAGTAATCGCCTTAAGTTTTTGTTTGTGCGTTGATGATCCTGGATTCAACTCCCTCACAACCTTATCTTTGACATCTTTTAGTTCGTAACGATAGCTATACCCAATGATGATAATTAGAATTATAATTATCCATATGGATATATGCTTGAGAGCCATAAATATTCCACCCTTATCGCTGCTAATAAAATTTAATATTAAAAAAAATAATATTAAGCCTAAATATATCAAATTTGCATGATTTGATAATAGATTAGTCATTAATTTTTATCTTCAAGAATATTAACAACTTCCATTTTAGCGTCAGAAATTTTTTTACTACAAAATTTCTTTAACAAGTTTCCTTCCTTATATAATGAAACCATATCCTCAAGATTTGCTTTTCCAGAGGATAGGTCAGATACAATTTCTTCCAATCTTTTCATGGCAGTTTCGAATGTCATGTTTGACATATCAACTATATTTTCTTTATTTTTTGTCATTTGTATTAAGTAATTTTGTTAAAAGATAATCTGCAGATATATTTCCTGACACATATATTGTTTTTAGGCAGGTGTAGGGCTTAATGATGTTCATGATTATTGCAAATTTGAATTATTTTATTGTAGGCTTGGTTGAATCCATTTAAAGAGTATGTATCCCGAGAATATTTGCCATATTTATTGATTGAATATATTTCAAGAAAATTATTTTTTTTCATTTCCTTATTGATATCTAGATCTTGATTCATATTGTATGACCAAGCTAAATTTTCAAAGGTAAAAATATTAAATTTTTTGTTTTTTAGTGATATTTGCACTTCTGAATTATTTTGATATACAAATCCTGACGATACTGTGATTTCTGAATTACCGTTTTCAGTATTTTTAACCATAAAATAGGGTTTATTTCTTTTTCTGTAATTACCCTCACTTTTTTTTGGTAGGGAGTAGGTATAACAAATTTTCTTCCCCTTACTATCATCAGTATAAAAGTGCCAATCTTCAAAAGATGTGCTTTGACTTTTTGCTGCAAGAGAGTTTTGACCTAGCGCTAAGGTAATAAGTAATATTTTAAATATTAATGTCATTACACCGCTAATAATAGTTTTTATCTTAAAGTTTAAATCATCCATCATTTATACAAAGGTGTATGTTGATATAAAATGTTATTAATTGTTATTTATTTGATGCCTCTTTTATTATATCTAGCAAGGATTTCATTGTTAACAATTCTGATGTTAATATTCCATCTCTAGCATTGGGGCCGTAAACAATATTAAATGGTATAGCGTAGCGATTGTAATTAGCCATAAAATCTAGTAATTTTTGATTTGTTTTCGTCATGTCTCCCCTCATTGCAATAATTTCTCCCGACTTTATTTTATCTGTAATTTGTTGCGTATCTAAAACTATTAATTTATTAACTTTGCAAGTTATACACCAGTCTGCAGTAATATCAATTAATATAATTTTGTTTTGATTTATATATTTTTCAATTAATTTTTGGTCAAATTTTACCCATAATTTTTTAGAATTATTTTCTCTATATTCTATTTGATTTTGAAGTTTAATGGGGAAAATTAAAGTTATGGCGGATAGAAGTAATAAAATTAACAATCTTTTGGGGTGGTTGATTTTCTTATTACTTAATTTTAGGAATATTAATATGCTAATTAGCAGTAGAACAGTTAACACTGATGAAACGAGACCAATATTGCTTAATATTACATATATAATCCATATTAATGTCATAATTAGTAGGGCGCACATTACATATTTAACAATTATTGTCCAAGATCCAGATCGCGGCAATAATTTGATAGAATGTGGAGATAATATTAATGCAAAATAAGGGAAGGAAAACCCAACAGATATGGCAAAAAATATAATTAAGATTGTTGATATATCTTGAGTTAAGGCAAAAGATATTGATGTTCCAAGAAATGGCGCAGAACATGGAGTTGCTAATAAAACAGCTAATATTCCAGAGAGAAAGTTGCTAATAAATATGTTTCTTTTTTTTTCTTTCTCGGTAATTTTCTGATTCAGTCCAGAGGCTAAATTAAAGTTAAAATTTATATCAAAATTTCCAAATAAATTTGAAATAAAGATGGTTAGGATTATGGATATGGTAATTAAAAAATATGGATTTTGAAATTGCAATCCCCAGCCAAATGAACTTCCTAACTCTCTTAATAATGCGGTAAGTAGAGCTAATATCAAAAAGGTAAAAATTATCCCTAAAATTGTTGCAAAATACATTTTTTTTACCTGAGAGTCTTTAAGGTTTTTATGCTTTGTGATAGATATTAATTTTATCGACAAAACTGGCAATACGCAGGGCATAATATTTAGAATCAAGCCCCCAATAAGTGCAAAAATAATAATTTTTAAGAGATATTTATAATTAAAAGTATCCTCAGCCTCGTTAGAAAGTTTTTTAATTTTAGATAGTAAATCATAATCGATGCTATTTTTTTTGATGTAAGTTGATAAAGTATTTTTTGCTGGTACGCACACCTTGTTGCATATGCTGTAATCGATTTCTAAATTTATTTTTATATCCTTATTTTTGTCTATAACACGTAGTCTTATTGGAATTATTATTTCATCTTGATAGGCGCTGTATTGATAAATAATATCGTCAAATTTTTCAGATTTTATTATTGCTTTTGGCCACAAAATATCATAGTTGCTACTATCAATATTACCAGATCCTGTGAAATTAAATTTAGGTTCTTGGTAAGATTTATCTTTATTTGGGGAGTAGATATGCCAAGCTTTTTCAATTTTGAAATGAACAGCTAGAATTAAATCATTCTCTTTATTAAACGTTGATAGAACAGCTACCTTAGCTGATTCGTTACTATTTGAGTAAAATTCTGTACTGGCTGCCTTTAGATTGTATGAAAATAATAGTAAGATGGTAAAAATAACTTTTCTTACTTGCATAAAATTTATTTTATTGCTTAAATTGACGTTCCTAGAATTCATTAAGAAGTGTTAAATTAATCCTTACTATTTATAGTGCTTAGGTTAATAAAGAAGTTAGGCAGAATTATATATTATTAAATATTAAAATAAAATAATTATAATTTCTTAAGAAAATTAATATTCTGACAAATATGGCGAAGGCAGGTGTAAATCAAATAAAAAAAGTATCTTGCAGCGGTGACAATGTCATGTCTAAGCATCCTTTGATTTACTTAGATATCGAAAATAAGGCACATGTTACATGTCCTTATTGTGGTAAAGTATTTATAAATAAAAAAACAAAATAATGAGCAATATTGTTATTATGGGTCTTCAGTGGGGAGATGAGGGTAAAGGAAAGTTGGTAGATTTTTTATCCAACTCTTTTGATGCCGTAGTTAGATTTCAGGGTGGTCATAACGCTGGACATACTATTAAAAGCAAAGGTAAAACTTATAAATTGAGCATCTTACCTTCTGGATTAATTCAGAACAAATATTCTGTTATTGGTTCCGGAGTCGTGGTTGATCCTTTTACTTTACTAAAAGAAATTAAAACCTTACAAAAAGCTGGTATAAATATTACTCCAAATAACCTAAATATCGCCGACAATTGTTCTTTGATTTTTTCTTTTCATAAGGATTTGGATGCGTTGTTGGAAAGTAACAAGGGAGAGAAGAAAATTGGAACTACGGGTAGAGGCATAGGTCCTGCTTATGAGGATATAGTTGGAAGAAGGTCTATAAGAATTTGCGACTTAATGAATGAGGACATACTCTCTGAAAGGTTAAAAAATATCCTTTATTTTCATAATATCTTGAGGGCTGGTTTGGGTCTGGATAAAGTTAGTTTTAATTTAATATTGAAGGAGATTTTAGACATTAAAGATGAAATTATATCTTATTCTAAGGATTCTTTTGATATTACTAGAAAATTAAGCTCTAAAAAAAATGTTATGTTTGAGGGAGCTCAGGGAGCTCTTTTAGATGTTACCAACGGAACTTATCCTTTTGTCACTTCTTCACACACTCTTAGTAGTTCGGCTTTTGTTGGTGGTTGTACTCCTATGTCATCTATTGACAAAACTATTGGAATTCTGAAGGCTTATACAACTCGCGTTGGTTCTGGACCTTTTCCAACCGAATTAAATGATGAGGTAGGTAATTTTTTGAAGTTAGAGGGTGCCGAAATTGGAACTGTTACAGGTCGAGATAGGAGATGCGGTTGGTTTGATGCGGCTCTTGTTAAAAAAGCAATAACCTTATCAAGCATAAAATCTGTCGTCTTAACAAAGTTAGATGTTTTAGATAAAATGGATAAAATTAAAATTTGCACTTCTTATGACATTGATGGCAAAATATACGATTATCTACCAAATAGAATTGATTTACAAAATATAGTTAAGCCAATTTATGAAGAAGTTGCCGGCTGGAAATCTTCAATTAGAAATATTAAGAAGATTGAAGATTTGCCAGAAAATGCAATAAAATATATTCGAAAAATTGAAGAAATTTGTGGTATAAATATTGATATTATCTCTACTGGCCCAGATAGGAGCGAGACTATTGTAGTTAATCCAGAAGTGATAAAATAATAAATGCTACCATGACAAAGCTCATCTACAGTGTGGCATTTAGGTAAAATAGTTTGGGTCAAAAATAAGAAGCGTAAATATTACATTATAGATAAACATTGGTATTGTAACATTTTCCACTGTTTTACCTTTAAAATATGAGGGTTAAAACGGATGTTAATAAAAATATTTTGAAAAAAACTGCTTTAAAGATGGGAAAGGGTGTTAATAAAAAAATTACTGTTGCTCAAATTTTACCAACCATTGAAAATGGTGGAGTTGAGAGGGGTGTACTTGATTTGTCGAAATTTTCTTTATCCTGTGATAATTTAGACATCATAGTGATTTCGGCAGGGGGATCAATGTTGAGGCAATTTCAGCGTCATAAAATTCGTCATATATATTTACCGGTTCATAGTAAGAATCCTATTCGTATTATTCTTAATATTTTTAGCATAGTTAAGATTATTAAAAAATATAATATTGATATTTGTCACGCTAGATCCAGAGCTCCAGCCTGGAGTACCTATTTTGCTTGTAAAAAGGCAAGTTGCAAGTTTGTTACTACTTTTCATGGCTCTTATTCCTTTAAGGGTTTTTTGTCTAGCAACTCTTTCTTAAAAAGAAAATACAACTCCATAATGGTTAGGTCGGGTTTGATAATTGCTGTGTCAAACTTTATAAAAAGCCATATTATTAAGGAATATCTAGTTCCAGAAAGTAAGGTAAAGGTAATTCACAGAGGTTCTGATGTAGAATATTTCAACAAGGACAATGTTAATAAAGAAAGAATTGTAAAAATTATAGAAAAATTACAATTAACAGATGATAAGAGTGTTATCTTACTTCCTGGAAGATTCACTTCTTGGAAGGGTCATGATCTGCTTTTAGATGCGTTGAGCATGATTAAATCTGAAGATTTTATTTGCTTAATGGTTGGAAAGTCAAACGAAAGTTATATTAATAACTTGGAAAAGAAAATAGGGGAGAGTGGTTTGAGTGGTAAAGTTAAAATTTTAAGCCATGTTTCTGATATGCCTGCACTTTATATGATTTCTAGCGTTGTTCTGTCTACAAGCACAAGACCAGAGGCTTTTGGCAGGATTGCAACCGAGGCGGGAGCTATGGAAAAAATAATTGTTGCAACAAATTTAGGCGGATCAAAGGAGACTATCGTAGATCTTGAGACTGGGTTTTTGTGCGACCATCAAAGTTCATCCGATCTGTCGAAAAAAATATTGCATGTATTATCTTTAGATTTAGAAAAAAGGAGGGAAATTGGCGTTAAAGCTAGGCATAGAGTTAAGAAGTATTTTTCTAGTGAAAAAATGATATCAGACACCATAGAAATCTACCGTAATTTATAAAAACCTTCTTAATTATTTTTTACCTTGAGAACGGAGGCGTGAATCCGAAAGCCTGATATTGAATATTTCCCCTTCATCTTTTGGATTAAAATCATCACCAAACTTTAAAATCATATCAATAGTTTTTTATAAAAATTTTTTTGACTACTTAAAGGGACTGAGTAATTACTAATTGATATTTTGATAAAGTGTTAGCTTCACCTCTTCCAAGAAAATTTTATAAAATTCTTGCCTAAATGATGATTTTGATATTAAGTTAAAAGCTTTTTTAACGGTTAAGTGTCTTTCAAAGAGTTCTCGTCCAAGTTTCTCATAGCATTCTAGTAAGAACTCTCCTTTTTGCGATAAATCATAACTTTCGTTACTTAATTCATTCATATGAAAATTATTATATTTTCTTAAAATATCCTCAATATCTTCGGAAATATAATTCCTAATATCATTCATCAATTTTGGATAAGATTTTTTAAACAAAGTATAAAATAATTTAAAAGGAGAATATTTAATCGATCTTTTTAGGAAAGTATTAACTCCAATTTCAAGCTCTCTAACTATTTCTAATGAAAAATCTTTAACTATCATTTTTATTTAAATGTAAAATAATACCAATTCTCGTTATAATACATTATATTGGTAAAGTATTATAAGGTTAAAATTTCTAAAAAACAACCATCCTATGTTAACGCTGTGCAATACCGAAGTTCATCTGTAATACAACATCTATGCTTTTTTATTTGTGGCTAAAATTCAGATAAATTATATTATGATATTAAGTATAGATTTAATAATAAATTTTTGACCTAAGTTAATTTACCTAAGTGCTACATTATGGGTGGGTATTAATAGATATCGATTTAATAAATGCTTTCTCTAAATTATCAGTGTTGTATTCTTTTTTTAAAATATTGCTATTTCCAGTAAAAATAATTTTACCATCATGTAGAATTACAATTTTATCGCAAATTTCATCAATATCAGATAATATATGAGAGCTAAAAAATATAGATTTACCTTGAGTTTTGTAGTCTAACAATTGATTTTTTAGAACGATTCTTGCTTTTGGGTCAAGACCGCTCATAGGCTCATCTAGTATAATTAATTTATTTTTGGTCAAGAAGCTAGCGATAAGTCCAATTTTTTGAGTCATCCCCTTCGAATATTTCGAAATCTTTTCTGGTAAAAATTTTGGATCTAGATCTAGTTTTTCTGACAATATTTCAGCTTCCTTTAGGTTAAAATCAGCACCATGTAGTCCAAGATTTAATTTTATAAAATCAATACCAGTTAAATAGTTCGATGGTTGAAATTTTTCTGGTAAGTAGCAAATATTGCGTCTGGAATTTGGTGATTTATGGTCTTGATTAAAAATCTTGACTTGACCAGAATCAGAATCTAGTAAATCGATAATAATTTTTATCAAGGTAGTTTTTCCAGCTCCGTTGAGACCTATGAACCCCAATATTTCATTAGCATCAACAGATAGAGATATGTCATTTAGCGTTTCTCTCGCGCCAAATGATTTATATACATGTTCTACTGTTAACGCTTTTTTTGTCATAAATTATTTTAATTTTAAATTTTTAATATTTCGGATTTTACTTCTCCCAACAACCTGTGTATTTCTTCATAAGCCTCAATTTTATCTTCTGTATTTAATTCTTCAGACATGCTCTGTTTATCTATTATAAAACTAGTTAGTTTTATAGCTCCAATTGAAGAGCAAGACCCTTTTAGTGAGTGTAAGGCGGAATACCAATTATTTTGGTCGCATTCGGTAGAGTAGGCAACTTTTTTTATTTCAATTATTTGATTTTCTGTGCTCGATATAAAAATTTTGATGAGTGCGTCCTTAAATTCTTCATCTCCATCAGTTACGCCATTAAAGAAATCATTATCGAATATAGGCTTTTCAGTGGTTGTCATGGTTATTGAAGTTTGATTTTATTAGTAAAATTATATTTAATACAGAATATCTTTGATCAAGATTAAATAGCTTTGATTCGCTTAAAAAGATATTTATTTTATCTTGGGTAAAAAATATTCTCTCCATATTAAAATTTCCATCGTGCAATAGTCTTTCTTCTGAAGAAATAAGGTCTATTTTTTTTAAAAATATAATTTTCGTAATTCGCAAAAATACAAAAAATATAATTTTTTTAAAAATATTAAAATTTACTTCAGAAGATGATATTATTTCACTAAAATTTATAATTTCAAGTTTCTTTGATGAAGTAAGTGATAAAATTAAATTTTTATACATATCAAGCCATTTGCTTTCATGCAATATAATTGATTCACCTATTGAATTTGGCGAGATTAGATACAGGTTTTTTAAATCTTCTTCTGAAATATTGTGTAGTTGGTCTTTGATTATTTTGGACCAACTTTTAAAATTAAAATTTTTTCTTTTTATAATATTAGATCGTGATTTTACAGTATCTGGAATATTTTTAATATTGTGATTGATGATAAATATAAATATGTTTTTATTTGGCTCCTCTATGGTTTTTAATAGTGCGTTACAGGCATTTTTGTTGGCATCATCAATAGCGTCAATTACAATAACTTTATTTTTAGATATACTTCCGGATAAATTAGTAAAACTTTTAATCTCCCTAATGTCGTCAATTAAAATTTTTTCTTTCCCATTTTTTTTATTAGATTCTCCACTCACTATTAATATGTCTGGATGATTATTGATATTTTGTTCTGTTGTTTGGCCGTGAGATGTAATTCTTTTTGCAAATTCTTTAATAAAACTAGCCTTACCATTGCCTTTTTCGCCACTTATTAAATTACAATGATGCAATTTACCATTTAAGAAATTTTGCCATAGGTTTTTTTCTATTTCATTATATCCTATGATATTTTTAATATTTTTATCCATAAAATTAATGATTGAGTAAATAATAAATTTGCAATATAGTGTTGGGGGTATTATTTTTAATATAAAAATTAATTTTGAAATTGTAGAATTAAATAATAAATTTACCATATTTAAATATGAAGAAAGTTCTAGTCGCAACTGGTAATAAGGGTAAATTATCTGAGATTTCTAAATTATTACAAAACATTGATATTGAAGCTTTCGGCATTAATGATCATAAGCTCTGTGAACCTGAGGAAGATGGACTAACTTTTGAAGAAAATGCAATTATTAAAGCTAAATATTATGGTGATCATGTGGGTGAGATTGCTTTAGCTGACGATTCTGGCTTAGTTATTCCTGCGATAGGAGGTAATCCTGGTATTCATTCTGCACGTTGGGCTCCAGATAAGGATTTTAATATTGCTTTTGAGGCTATTAAACAACAATTAAAAGAGAAGAATATTGATCCAGGGAAGGAGGTGGTTTCCGCTTATTTTATTTGCAATTTGTCACTTTACAATCCGAAAACCAACGAAGTAAATTCTTTTGAGGGTAGGGTAGATGGCGTTCTGCAATTTCCGCCCAGAGGTAGTAACGGCTTTGGCTATGATCCAATTTTTATTAAAAATGCCAGTGATTTAACTTTTGCTGAGATCTCTGCAGAAGAAAAGGAGGTAGTTAGTCACAGATCGGATGCTTTTAGGAAGTTGTTAAAATTTTTAACAAAAAATAATTTTTAAGACAATTTAATGAACAGAATAAATATTACTTTTCTAGATGGTAATGTGAGGGAATTTGATAAAAATTCTACTGGATTTGACATTGCAAATTCTATCTCAAGATCTTTAGCAAAGACATCTTTTGCTATTAAAATTAACGATAATTTATGGGATTTGTCGCGAAAAATTCCTTTTGATGCTAAAATTGAGTTAATTACTAGTAAATCTCCTGAGGCTCTGGAAATTATTCGTCATGACGCAGCTCACATAATGGCTGAGGCTGTGCAGGAATTATTTGATGGGGTGCAAGTAACAATTGGCCCTGCAATTAAGGATGGATTCTATTATGATTTTGCAACAAAAGAGCCTTTTACAATAGCCGATCTAGAAAAGATTGAGAAACAAATGCGCAAAATTGTTAAAAGAAATGAAAAATTAGTTAGAGAGGTCTGGGATCGTGATCAGGCAATTAATTTTTTTTTAGAAAAGGGTGAGAAATATAAGGCAGAAATTATTCAAGATTTACCAAAAGATGAGGAAGTAACACTTTATCGTCAAGGTAATTTTATTGATCTTTGTCGTGGACCTCACTTACCATCAACCTCTTATGTAAAATATTTTAAGCTTTTAAAGCTAGCTGGTGCTTATTGGAGGGGTGATTCTAATAATGAAATGTTGCAGAGAATTTATGGAACCGCCTTTTTAAGTCAGGAAGATCTTGACCAGCATTTACATAGATTAGAGGAGGCAGAAAAAAGAGATCATCGTAAATTGGGTAAGGAGCTAGATTTATTTCATATTCAGGAAGAAGCGACTGGTTCAGTTTTTTGGCATGAAAAAGGTTACGAATTATACCTCACTATCGAAAATTATATTAGAAGAAAGATTAAAAATAATGGTTACATTGAAGTTAAAACTCCGCAATTAATTGATAGAGTCTTGTGGGAAAAATCTGGCCATTGGGACAAGTTCAAGGAAAATATGTTTATTGCCGAAAGTGAAGATAGGACGTTGGCTATTAAACCCATGAATTGCCCAGCTCATATCCAAATTTTTAATCAAAAACTTACCTCATATCGCGATTTACCTCTTAGAATGGCGGAGTTTGGTTGCTGTCATAGAAACGAATCCTCTGGATCTTTACATGGAATAATGAGAGTTAGGGCTTTTAATCAAGATGATGCTCATATTTTTTGTGAAGAAGGTCAAGTTAATGATGAAACCGTTACCTTTTGTAAGTTATTACAAGAAATTTATCATGATTTTGGATTTAATGAGGTAAAAGTAAAATTTTCAACTAGACCGGAAGTCAGGGTTGGAAGTGACGAGACTTGGGATAAGTCTGAAAAAGCACTGAGAGAGGCGGTACAAAAGGCAGGTTTAGAATATGAAATTAATGAAGGGGAGGGTGCTTTTTATGGGCCAAAATTAGAATTTATATTAACTGATGCTATAGGCCGCGATTGGCAATGTGGAACTTTGCAAGTTGATTTTATTATGCCTAAGAGACTTGGCGCGACTTACATCGATAGAGATGGATCGAAGAAGAATCCGGTAATGATTCACAGGGCAATTTTAGGAACTTTAGAAAGATTCATTGGTATTTTAATTGAAAATACTGGAGGCGCCTTTCCATTGTGGCTTTCTCCAGTGCAGATTGTGGTGGCAACTATTAGTAATAAATTTGACGATTACGCTAAAGATGTTTTAAATAATCTACAAGAGAATGGTTTTCGCGTCAAGATAGATCTTCGTTCTGAAAAGATTAATTACAAAATTAGGGAGCATTCTTTGCAAAAAATTCCATATATTGCTATTATTGGACAAAAAGAGGTTGATGAAAATAAAATAAGTATTAGAGAATTTGGAAGTAAGAAGGAGGAAGTTTTAAGTTTAGAAGAATTTATTAAAAAACTCTCCTAAAAATAAAAAACTTTATACTTATTACTACTTCTGAAATTGCAGCAGTTACTGATTGCTATTTTTATGAGAAAAATCTGGACAATAAACCTATGTAACATACTTGTTACGGGCTTTGTTACTGGTGAAGATGTATCTAAATAATTCTTATCTAAAAAACAAATAAAATTTTTGGACGCTTTTACTATTTTTCTCAAGATGAGCATCGTCTTGTTTGCGACAATAACTCTGATATTGATAAATTTACAATAATATTTTTATTGGAAGTTGTGGATTCGTGCCTGATAAAATGTTGTTACCGCTGTCTCTTTAGAGCTTTAATTCCAAAATTGATATGATATTTTATCATTCTCCACAAAGTATTTTTAATAATTTATGAATAAAAATATTTCAAAAAAAACTGCTTTAAAGGTGGGAATTGGTACAATCCGTCTATAGAGTAAGTTTAAAGATAATTGGAATTTGCTTCACCACCATTATGAAAAAGAGAAGTTGCAGCAAGTTTTTGAGGGGTTTTAATGTTGTCATAAATATTTGTTATTATTTTATTATTCATTGCTATTTAGAGGTATTTCTTCAGCATGTAGAGTCTTAAATGAAGTGATGTATTGTAAGGGTAAAAGCCATTATTTCTACTTTAGAAACTTTGTTAAAAGGTGAAGTTAGATTATTTACTATTTTATCTAGTGTTTTAGATAATTGGCATCAGTAATGCAGAGATACTTTAAGTAAAAGACATTACTACGTTAATTAATATTAATATAGAGTTTTGACTATTTTATTTTTTCATTTTAATATTTACACCCCGTAACAATATTAATTACTATCTTTAAATTAATTTTATGAGATTATCAAAATATTTTATTCCAACCTTGAAGGAGAATCCGGTTGATGCTAAAATCACCTCTCATCGTTTAATGGTTAGGGCAGGCATGATTCGTCAGACTAATTCTGGTATTTATACATTTTTACCTTTAGGTCTCAAGGTTTTACAAAAAATTTCTCACATCATTAGGAAAAATATGGAAGAAATTTCTTGTAATGAAATTTTAATGCCAATTATTCAACCAAAAGAATTGTGGTCTGAATCCGGTCGTTACGATTCTTACGGTAAAGAAATGCTTAGAATAAAGGATCGTCATGATAGAGATATGTTATTTGGTCCAACTCATGAAGAGGTGGTGACTGACATTTTTCGTAATAATATTGCAAGCTACAAGGATTTACCAAAATCATTTTACCAGATTCAGACCAAGTTTCGTGATGAAATTCGACCTAGATTCGGCGTTATGCGTGCCAGAGAATTTATGATGAAGGATGCCTATTCTTTTGACTCAACATTTGAAGATGCCAAGAGAACCTATGATAATTTTTATAAAATTTATTTTAAAATTTTTAAAGAATTAAGTTTGGATGCAATTGCGGTAAGGGCTGATACTGGTGCAATTGGCGGAAATTTATCTCATGAATTTCACGTCTTAGCAGAAACAGGCGAGAGTATTATTTATTATGATAAAAATTTTGATAAATTAAAAGGTAAAATTAATCAAGACAATATTAATGAATTACAAAATCTTTACAGTGCAGCTGACGATATGTATGATGAAAAGACTTGCCCAATTGATGCTAAAAATGTTAAATCGCACCGCTCAATTGAGGTTGGTCATATTTTTCATTTTGGAGATAAATATTCTAAAGCTTTAAATGCTTCAGTTACTAATAGTGAGGGTAAAAAAACCTATCCTTTAATGGGCTCTTACGGTGTTGGGGTCTCGAGATTGATTGCAGCAATTATTGAGGCTAATAATGATGAAAATGGCATTGTCTGGCCTAAAGAAGTCTCTCCTTTTGACGTTCATTTAGTTAATCTTAAGCCGGAAAATGAGCAATGTTCAGAGGTTTGTAATGATTTATATCAGAAATTAAAAGAAAGTAAAGATACTCTTTATGATGATACAATCGCTAATATTGGTGTAAAACTATCCAATGCCGACCTAATTGGCATACCAATTCAAATTATTATTGGTCCAAAATCAATTAAAGAGAATTGTGCTGAAGTAAGATATAGGAGAAGCTCAGAAAGATCTAGTATTAAGCTAGATCAGGTAATTCAATTTATATCCTAGTGGTAAATAAAAAGAAGAGGTCTTGTAATTTTAGATTTACACCTATTTACCAGTAGATCCCTTAATCATAAGGGTATAGTTGATAAAATTTGTAATAAAAAGATAAAATAATTGCTATTCAGAGTCTGAAGGAAAATTTATAAGCTGGGGGTCAAGATCTGAGATCTTATTTATTTTGTCCACTAGTTAGGATTTTATCTAGTATCAGTTGCGCACCAACACGCGTAACTATAATTTCTCTTATTTTTGATTGCCAAGTACAATAGCACATCCTTTCCTTTCTATAAAAATAGGATTGTGGTTACTGTTGTTTCATGGTATCCTTGACGCCCACTTGCACATTATCAGCTGCTGATCAGGTGGTAATTACCGCAATTACATTATCACTAATGTATATGGGAGATATTATGGTAATTTCTGCATCAATCTGTGTACTACTATATTCTTTGGTTGTAATATTTACAATTATAAGAAATAATCTTGATATCCCTTATTTATTGCTTATAAGGTTAAGATTTATAATATATATGTGGTTATTGTTAGGGTTTCATTATTTACCTCAAAGCATAATATATTTAATTTAGTTGTTTAACTTTATTTTATTTGTACATTTTTAGTGGGGTTTTTTTCGATTAGGTCTAAAATTCAATAAAGATGTATTTTATTGATAGATTTTTATTGACAAAAAAATTGTCAATTATAAGATCTAACTCTTTTCAATAATTTATTTTAAGATGAATACATATTCAGCAAAGCCATCAGAAATCAAAAGAAAGTGGTTTGCAATTGACGCTTCTGATCTAGTTTTAGGTAGGGTGTCTACTATTGTAGCAAAAATTTTAATGGGTAAGGATAAGGTTATATACACTCCTCATTTAGATTGTGGTGATTATATGGTAATTTATAATGCCGAAAAAATTACTCTAACTGGTAAAAAATTAGAACAAAAACATCATTACTGGCATACTGGTTATCCAGGTGGTATTAAATCTAGAACTGCTAAGGATACTTTAAGAGGTGAAAATCCTGAAAGGTTGCTTCGTAATTCTATAGAGAGAATGATGACTAGAAATTCTCTAGGTCGTCAAAGAATGAAAAAACTATTCATTTATAATGGAGATACTCATCCACATCAAGCTCAACAGCCTGAAATTTTGGATATCAAGTCTTTGAACAAAAAAAATTCTAAATAATAATGGTTGAAATAAGTCAAGATATAATTGAAGTTAGTAATCAGGAGGAGAAAAAATCTTCAAGAAAAATTATTAAGGATGCTCTAGGTAGAATCCACACTGTAGGTAAAAGAAAAGAAGCTGTTGCAAGAGTTTTTTTAATTAAGGGTAATGGTAAAATTACAATAAATAATATGGAGTTGCTTCCTTACTTTACTAGACAGGAGCTTGTCGACATAGCTATTAAGCCGTTGAATATTACTAAAAATAAAGATAAATTTGATATTGTAATATATGCAAGAGGCGGTGGTAAAACTGGTCAATCTGGTGCCGTATCTTTAGGCATTGCAAGAGCATTGAATGATTTTGATCTAGAAGCTAATCGTCAAATTTTAAAACTAAATGGACTCCTAACCAGAGATTCCAGGAAAGTTGAAAGAAAAAAATACGGATTAAAGAAGGCGAGAAAGGCTTCAACATTTAGAAAACGTTAAAATGAAAAGAACATATCAACCAAGTAAAATTAAGCGTAAAAGAAGCCATGGCTTCAGAGCTAGAATGGCAACTAAAGCCGGTAGAAATATAATTAATCAAAGAAGGGCTAAGGGTAGAAAAACGCTTGCCGTCTAATTTATATTTAAATATCATTTAAATTAATTAAATAATGAATAAAGAAACTTTTAATCGTAACAAGCCTCACGTTAATATTGGAACCATTGGTCACGTTGATCATGGCAAAACAACTCTTACTGCTGCTATCACT
>Ga0209631_10003176_pt1 | contig 19138 bp, 12 predicted proteins | sample COG_08_FD_184752 | JGI IMG/M metagenome (GOLD analysis project Ga0209631, IMG submission 184752) | Pelagic Microbial community sample from North Sea - COGITO 998_met_08 (SPAdes) (version 2) | ecosystem: Environmental > Aquatic > Marine > Neritic zone/Coastal water | place: Helgoland, sampling...
GTCAGACATTTTTGTGATGCAATGACGTATAGAATCATCAACGGACCCAAGAGTGACTTCGCCACCATGAATATGTGCAATAGGAACGCCTAAATACATTGCAGCTTGAGCCATTGCCATGGCCTCGAATCTGTCACCAAGAAGGACAATAATATCAGGTGAAAGCCGATTAATAGCGTCTGCAAAACCAATGATAGCTAGGCCAGTTGATTTTGCCATACCCACGCCGTTGTTTGACAAGACATCAATTTCAATGCGCTCATTTATCGGAAGTTTATCTTTAGTAATTTCTTCAAGACTCGAGCGAGAAAATGAACTTAAGTGGCTCCCAGAAACTAACGTGAGAAGCTGAAGATCTGGGTGTTCATTAACCTTCAACATCAGGCTTCGCAAGATCCCATAATCTGCCCGCGTGCTGGTAAAAAATAAAACTTTTCTATTTATCATTGATGCCTCCGAGGAGGTCCACTTGGCAGATTTAGCAACCTATCAACAAGATATTTTGCGTTTGTGAGTTCTCCTCTAATTGAAGTCTTGTAGGGCGGCAAATCACATAACAAGTCCCAAGCTGGGCGGGTGTAAATTTCTTTGGCATGGGTCTCAGAAATTAATTCCTCACGTTGTCTGGGCTCGTCACAAATTATTGCATTAAGCCAATAATTTGACTTACACATACTCGGCTCTTTTAAAAACTTGACGTCAGAACTATTAAAAAAATTCTCATAGCAGCTTGCAATTAATCTCTTTTCTGAAAGGATCGTATTAAGTTTTTCAAATTGAGATATTCCCAATGCTGCGTTGAGATTTGGCATCCTATAATTGAAACCAACAGCATCATGAACATACCCAACAGCGTTTCCAACCTTTGCCACATTTACAAGGTGTTTTACCTTGCTGATGAGATCCTGGCTGCCCAAGACACAACCACCGCCACCGGTAGTTATTATCTTGTTTCCATTGAAACTAATGATGGACAGTTTGCCATTTTTACCTACATGGCTATCCTTGAATTTGCTGCCAAGTGCTTCAGCAGCATCTTCAATTAGCGGAATATTGTATTTGGTTAGAATGCCATTAAGTTTAATCACATCTGCCGGATGTCCAAAAGTATGGACCGGCAAACAGGCCCTAAGAACTCGACCTGTATCGGATTGGCGACAGAGTCCAAGATCGTCCATGTAGGTATTTTCATTAAGCCAACCCGCTAACGCAATTGGACACATACTTAAATTAGATTTTGAAATATCGATGAATACTGGATCAGCACCACAATACTTAATAGCATTGCAAGTGGCTACAAACGATAATGGCTGTGTAAGTACCAAATCACCATCAACAACCCCGATAACCTTCAAGGCCACATGTAAAGCAGCTGTGCCATTGACTGTACATACAGCATCCCCCACTCCAACATAATTTTTGATCAAATTTGCTAGAGTGTTAACTTCACAACCAACTGTAGAGACCATTCCGGAGCGCACAATTTCTGCCACCCCTTCAGCATCAGCTGAATCCAGAAATGGCTCATGTAAATGCACAGGCCCATTTGTTTTATAAATATCTTGGACTAATGAAACAATTTTTTTTCCCAAGCTTGTCATCAAATTTTATGTTCCAAATTTTTATTTGCATAGAGGCCTTCATTGCGCCTGAACCAATCCACCGTCTTTTCTAAACCTTTTTCAAAGCCGTTTAAATTGGAATAATTGGGTTGCCAGCCTAAAACTTTCTTTGCCAACGCATTGTCACCGAATAACCTGCATACCTCTGAAGCTTCTGGCCTAATTCTTTTCGTGTCTAAATTGAACTCAATGTTTGAGCCCATGATTGCAGCAATCATTCTTGCCGTCTGTTCGATTGAAACTTCAAAGTTACTGCAGATATTGATCACCTCTCCACCTGGCAATTCATTGTCCAACGCAGCCAAAAAACCAGCCACCGTGTCAGATACATAATTAAAGTCACGTGTTGTTTGTAAAACACCCAAGTCCAGATGGCTTTTTCCACTCATTATTTGTCTTATAATTGTAGGTATAACAGCCCTTTCTGACTGCCTTGGTCCATATGTGTTGAATGGCCTTATGATTGAAACTGGCAATCCAAATGATTTGTTGAAAGCGATTGCTAATTGATCAGCTGCAATTTTAGTTGCGGAATAAGGTGACTGACCAACAAGCGGGTGTTTTTCGTTTATTGGCACCGTTTGCGCAGTTCCATATACTTCACTTGTTGAAGTGCAAATTACCTGTCTACAGCCATTGTCAAGTGCAGCTTGGAGAATATTTAAAGTGCCTGAAATATTTGTTTCCACATAGCTTTTTGGCGCAATGTAGGAATAGGGAATCCCAATTAAGGCCGCTAAATGAAAGACAGCGTCCATCTGCTTGGTGATAACTCTTGTGAAATTTTCGTCACGGATATCCCCTAGAACTAATTTTAGGTTTTTTGCAGAAGAGCTAGGACTATGATCTAACCAGCCAAAACTCCCAAAAGAATTATATTGGGCTAAGGCAGTAACTTCATGGCCTTCGTTTAACAGCCTCTCAACAAGGTGGGAGCCAATAAAGCCATCACCTCCAGTAACTAAAATCTTTTTTATTTTCATCTCTGTCATCCCAATTTGCAGCTACTCATTAAATTAGAAAAGCAGCTATAAAGCTGCTTTTCTTGGATGGATAGCCACAAACGCCTCATGAGAGAATCCTCAAATCATTTGTTACCCGTTGAGTAACTGCAGGATTGACTGCTGAGATTTATTTGCCTGAGCCAGCATGGCTTGCGCAGCTTGGTTTAGAACCTGTGCTTTACTAAGCTCTGTGGACTCTAGAGCAATATCAGCGTCGTTAATGCGTGAGCGAGACGCTTGAGTGTTCATAACGATATTGGATAGATTACTTATAGTATGTCCCATACGAGACATCGTTGAACCGAGATCGGAACGTTCAAGGTCAATACGAGTAAGCGCAGCATCAACGGCTGTTAACATTTTTAGTGCATTAAAAACGGTTAAAACGTCAAGGCTGGCTACCGAGCTTATCGACGCTCCTTGCGGAGTTCCAGAGAACAATCCACCAGGAGTAGTAATAGGGGTTGTGTTTGCGGTATCAATCGCTGCCGCGGCTGAGGCATCAACGGTTTCAGTGGTTGGATGCTCCAATTTGAATGATACGTTACCACCGCCTGAAGATGCCCCAAGAACCGTATCTGGAATGTTAATCGTATCACCGTACGCGAAGTTTGAGCCCATGTTCAAAATACGAATTGGAGTCATAATATTAGAGCCCGAATCTGTTCTGAACTCAATAGTCATTCCAGAGGGCGTTAATCCACTACCGGTTGTAACTGTCACAGATTTTGTGGAGTCAGGAACAATGACAAGAGTTGTAGTGCTAGCGGCCAAAGCATTGCCAGCGTTGGTTATTGTTCCAATATCGGGTGCCTGATCCGAACCTTTAGAGCCAGTTGCCACTGAGTAAATAAATGGTGAATGGAACTTTATGTTGCCAGTAACCCCAACGGTATCTGGATTTGTACCAGCTGTAAGCTCGATTGGACTGTAAAAGTCAGTCGAGTTGTCTGAGAATTTGGTAGTGGAATCGGTGAGGTTTGCAAATTTCTCATCGGATCCGCTGACATTCATTGTTGGCCCGGTTCCAGAAACAAGGTTGTAGTCTTCAACCACAATGTCATAACCTTCATCAGAAATTAACGTCATTACGGTTTTGTCAATGCTCAATGAAGCTGTAACGCCTGTTTTACCAGTAGCAGCGTTAACAGCCGCTGAAATCTTCGACAGGTTGGCCCCTGCACCGTTGGTAATACCAAAGTCAACACTCGCTGAAATAAGTTGGGCGGTGCCATTCTTGCCATAGAGGTTGAACGAGACTGTGTCTGGAGCAGCGGCGCTTCCGGCCGCAAGTTCTGAAAATGCAACATTCATACGGGTTTGAGCAGTAGCGTAAACGCCCGTCTCACTCTTACGTGCTGTGATGGACGCCGCAATTTCTTTGGCTGTCGATCCACCATTGATGTCGATTGTGGCGGTCCCAACATTACCGTAAATTGTCAAATTCTCGCCCTCAATAATCTTTGAGGTCAATGCGGATTTGCTGCTGGCAACAGATGGGAAGCCTGCAGGAAAGAAGGTAGAATTCGAGTTCCTAAGCTGATCTGTGTCGAGCAGATACTCTCCAAGTCCAGTTGGATCAACTGACTCGATCGATAGTATTGCGGATTCTCCAGGCTGGAAACCTATCTGGAAAGCTGTATTTGTAAAATCTCCATTAAGAAGTTTTACGGCGTTGAATGTGCTATTTTCTGAGATCCGCGCGAGTTCAGACTGTAATTGCCCAACCTCATTTTGGAGAGCCTGCCTGTCTTGACCAGTGTAAACTCCGTTTGCAGATTGAACTGAGAGCTCGCGCATGCGGTGCAAAATTTGCGACACTTCATCCAGCGCGCCTTCGGCTGTTTGGGTCAATGACACTGCGTCAGCCGCATTTCGAATAGCAGCCTCCAAACCCTTAATTTGCGAAGTCATTCGATTGACTAGTGAAGCGCCCGCGGCGTCGTCTGCAGCATGATTGATTCGCAAACCCGACGAAATCCGTTCCAACGCTTGATTCATCGAATCTTCTTTATTGCGAAGGTGGTAGAGGGTCGTTACCCCGGCCATATTTGTGTTAATCTTGCTCATATTACTAGCCAATCCAAAAATTTTGACACGAAGAGATTTATGCAACTCCCATGCCAATTTTTTCTCTCAACAGAATTAAATTTTAAGCTCAAAACCCCTGCGGCGATCTCGACAAAGGTCAACCGCTCAGTGCTGTCAGCGTTATAACTGCGACCCCCACCAAACTGCATACCTACTAAAGTCATTCCAATCACTCCAAAAGTTTGACATGATCTGGTTTGGTGCAATTTACATGCCAATATTTCAAAGATCTGGAAGAGCAGTCAGAAAAACGAGACCCAAAGTCTGACTTTTTAGGACGTCAAACTAACAGGCGAAGACGCACCTTCTACCTGATATAATCAAAAAGGCTCTGTTGACCAATCTTTGCAAATGCCGCTTGGGAAGCGTTCAAATTCGTCAGTTGTGCCTGCAAACTTGTAATAAGTTCAGCTAAATCAGCATCACCAAGACGTGAAACATCTCTTTCAACAGCCAATTTGCGTGCGCCAATTACGTCAGATTGAGTTTTACCCTTGTTAACCTGTCCTCCGATATAAGCGCGCTGTAAAGACAAGTTGTCGATAGCGCTCTGAAGATTACTTATGCTGCCGGAAATCTGTTGATCAGCATCCGTTAATTTCAGAGTTTTTGTCGTTGCAGCGCCATTGCCATCACGTCCAGTAAAATTAACGTAGGAGGTGATTTCGTCAGCAGCCGAGTTGACACCTTCAATCTGGATATTCTTGACCATGATTCTGCCATTTAAGTCATCAAGAAGAGATATTGTTCTCCCATCACTGTTTAATGTTGCCTCGATACCTGTTTGTGTAGAGGCTAAGTTAATTGCGTCGACAAGATTTTGAAGACCACCTTCATTAATTGATGCAGATATTTCAACTAATCCTTTGCTACCCGACAAAGAAAAAGACCACTCTTCCATCCGGCTTGGCAGCTCAAATTCCATATCTGCAGCCCAATTCGCATCAGCTTGCAATGCTATTGTTGATGCCGTTTTAACCGTATTTATGCCACTATCTACAATATCGAACAGGCTACGGCGCCCGCCATCAGTGTTAATGCGCATGAATGCAGAACCGCCATCAATATTTGTTGCAACAGTCATATTCTCTGAAATTTGCAAATGACTTTGCCCACGATCTCCCAAATAGTTCACGCTGCCATCACTTGTCATTTCAAATGGCTTGCTCATTGCATTGTAGCCGCTGAAGATACCAATACCCTTTGCATCCGTAGTGTTAGCAAGCCCCAACAAAACCTCTTTGAGCTGCTTCATTTCGGTTGAAATTGCTAAATGGCCCTCAGAGTCCAAAGCACCATTACCAGCCATGGCAGTTAGCTCGTTTATCCGCTGAAGAACATTAATGCTCTCTTGTAATGTCTGATCTGTCATATTCAACCGACTTTCAGCATAATCAATATTGCGCTGAAACTGTGACAATAATAAGCTTTGTTCTTTTGCGACCGATAGATTTGTAGCCGCTACAGGATCGTCAGATGCGCGCAAAATATTTTTGCCGGTGGAAATACGCTCTTGTATATCAGCGATATTAGAATTCAATTTTCCAAATTGGCTAATTTGCTGTTGGTTCAATAGCTTTGTACTAACTTGCATAGGTTATCTCCTAAACCACTTCCATGAGTGATTGAAATAATTCACGCGCTGTTGACAAGATACGTGCAGATGCCTGATAAGCCTGCTGAAACTCAAGTAGAGCCGCAGCTTCAGTGTCTAAATTAACCCCAGAAAACTCAGCTTCGGCCTCTTTCGCCGACATTAAGTTTTCTTCTTGCACCTCAACAGATGCCTTGCCTGAGCGCACGGTAGACCCCACCCCTGCAATTATGGCGCCAAACATTTCCTGAAAACCTGATTTTCCAGACCTATTTCCACCACCGTTTTGCATGGCGATAATAAGTTCTAAATTGCGCCCGTCAGTGCTACCTACAGCATCCTGTTGCAATGTGAATTTATCACTAGCTTGAGTGCGGCCACTGAAGTTGAGTTCAAATCCACTATAATTAGTTTGATGCTCGGCGTTCACAACACGTGTTGCAATCGAGTGGCCAGTATCTGCATCCCAAATTTCCACCATGTTTCCGGTATCACCAACAGCCCGTATTTCGTAGGTTGTTATATCTTGTGTTATGATCGGCAAGTCGTATTCAGCCGCGATGTTGCGCGCTCCACCGCCCGTTGCAAATACCAACAAATCTTCAGATGGCAAATCATCCATATTAACTCGTGTGCCGGCTATACTTGTAGCACTGGCAGTGACTGCAAATGCTTCATTATCTGTCGACTTCACCCTAATAGCATTCTCTTGAACGCTAATTTCTCGGTCAGCTGTTTTATATCCCAGCGCATTGATAGGCCCATTTACGCTTAATGTGTTTTGCGTACTGTCATATTCCAAAAGCAAACGACCGGTTGTTGCGGTCGCAGACTGCCATCTAAGTGTCAACCCAGACACGCTTGACGGATTAGTCGTAACAACACCTGCCAAGCTCAGAGAAACCGAAACGTCCGACCCATCAAAATTCAAACTCAAATCATCCATATCAGAAGAAAGTGTGATAGTTTGTCCAGCAAGACGAGTTGTTGTCGTTGCTAAGCCAAAAATACCAGCAGCGAGGCTGTTGCCTGAAACTTTTACATCGCTTGCCACAGTTAAAGGTGCTCCTGAAAGCGATCCACCGCCGAATACTTGCAGCCGGCCGTCACTATCAAAATAAGCGGTGATACGATCAGCTTCGGGGCCAGAAACAACTACCTCGCCATTTTGCATCTCCAATTGGTAGACTTGATCACCAAAATTAATTGCAACACTGCTCCCGTCAGCCGGCAAGCTCCGCGCTGCTGTCTCACTTTGCGGACTAAATTGTGTTTGTGAAACAGTCTCATTAAGATCATTAAAACTAAAAGCTTCAACAGTGAAAACAGCACCAGCAGTATTTGCTGTTAGAACAACGCCATAATCTGGGTCGTTGGCGGAAGTAGCAGCGGTTATGCCGAGACCCGCATTATTTACTGCTCGCACAATTGCTGTTGTCACATCCGCAGCCGTGCTAGCAGAGCTACCCAACCCGTCAATATCCGAGAGGTCGACAGCAACTGTTTCGCCATTTATTTGGAGCGTAACGCTATCATCCTCGGGCACAACAGCCTCTGTCCTTTGGAAGCTGTAACTAACAACTTGCGCAGCCACAACGGTCTCGCCAGCCGATAACGACGCCAATGGCGCTTGATCACGAAGACTTTTAACAAGAGCTTGATTAACTGAGTCACCGGAAATAACAGCTAAATCAGATGCACTCACATTAGCTGAAAAAGAAACATCGCCACTACTGGTTGGAATCGTTACGCCATAGCTAGCATTTGACGCAATCGCCCGCAACCCATCCAGTGCTGCACCTCCAGTTTCCAAAGCTGAGTTTATATCAAAACTCACCAGCTTTGTGTCACCCGTTACATTAGATGTTACATTGGCAAAGCTGCCAAGCATACCATCCTGAGCAGCGTTAATGGTGCCCAGAGACGTCACAATACTAAAAGCTTCTGACGATTGCAGTTTAACACTGCCTGAAAAGCGCGCCGTATCAATAATGTTACCACCAACTGTACTGCCAAAACTGACCATGCTCCCTGATGCGAGAGCCGTCACACTCAGGGTCAAGTCATTTACACCGTCAGTGCCACCAATTTCAGAGCCAAGTATGGTAATAGTGTCACCAACATCATAACCATCTCCAGTACTGCTTATGGCCACCGTAGCAACACCATCTACCATCGTGATGTCAAACGTTGCACCACTTCCAAGGCCTGATGTTGAATTTGGGCTGATTGTTGTGGTCGCCTGGTTTAATCCAGGCGTAAACCCGTTTGCAGTTGCCCCCGCGATAACCCCATTAGCATCAACAGATGTCACTGTAATGATCACGTCATGCGTCGTGCTGGTACCGCCAACAAGCGTACCATCAACAGTGAAAGTGTCACCAACCGCATACGGACTTCCTCCGCCTCCACCACCACTAGTTACCCCAACACTGTACTCGCCTGAAGCATCCCTCGTAAGACTAAGGCTAGCACCGGAGCCGGCGACCGAGCTTGTTGAGACACTAGCACCAGCAACCAGAGCATCACTCACAACGCTTGTAGTGGTCATGACATCCTTAAACCCACCTGCAGCGGCAACGGCACCAACAGGCGTTGTCAGAGCAACAGCATTTTCATCAACGATGCGCCCAAAAAACAAAGGGGCACTGTTTGATAGGTTGCTGATTGAGATGTCTTCACCGCTATCACTTGTTAGAATAACACGACTACTATCGACCGATACAACTGCCGAAACCCCAGTAGTTGCACTAACGCTGTTAATGGCCACCGCAAGACCATTCAGGCCTTCAGGCATTACATCCGCCGATATTTGGATGGGGGTCCGGTTTTTAGCCTCAAGGTCAAACTTCAATGGCCCACTAGATTGGAAATCAAACAATTCAACGCGTGTTTTTGCTTCAGCCCTAACGCCGCTATTTGCAAGAACAGAATTAATTGCCGTCGCCGCAGATGCTGCTGCCGCACCACTTCCAATAGGAATTGAATGAGATGCCCCGTTTGAGAGATCAACTGTCATGGTGTACGCGGAGGTCGAATTAGCTGGCAAAATCGAACTGCCTTGGGATAAAACTGGCGCAACGCCATTGCTACCAACCTCTAATGCGAACATACCTCCAGAAAAGCTAACATTCATGTCAATGTCACGGTAAGCGTTTTCACTATCATTTAGATATTTGGCATTATACACTGCCCCCGCATCAAAACCATTTGCTGCAGTCATAAGTTCAGTAATTTGCGCGTCTGTCAAAGCGACGCCAGAAAGGTGCCTACCTTCCCGGGTAAGAACTTGTAAATTTGATGCATCTACCGCTAATGATACTGCTGCCTCGATCGATCCAACACTTGTTGAAATCGACGGCGTTCCGCTGCCCGTTTGTATAAAGTTACCCTCCGCAGAGGTAATGGTGATGCTGCCCCCACTGCCGCTGGCAATCATTCCCAAATCAGACAAAGACTTATCGTTTGCGCTTCGCAGCAATCCACTATTAAGAAGCTTCGCTATGTCTGCGGCATCTTCCCATTGACTGCCTGACGTTTCAGATGGGTAAGCAGCTCCAAATGAAATGTTAAAGCTATGCTGCCCATCGTTGCCAGAGCCATTTAGCGTAAAGGTCAATTGGCTGGCATTCTGCAGCCCCAAGTTTGACAATTGAAATTTCGCAGTAGCTTGTTGTGTAAATGAACCAAGATCTACTGATGTAGTGCCCGCTGGAATAGTCGCCACAAATCCATCGTTTATAAATTCTTTTGCTGCCACCGCTGTCAAGGAGTTGGAAAAAACCTGTGATATGGATTTTTGTTCAGGGTAAGTAAATGGACTGATACGGGCCACTTCCAATGTTGCGTCACTGATATTTGTATTAGCAGCTGATACAAGATCTGGGCTTGACGCAGCAAAATTTTGAGGGCGCGTTAATAAAAACTGAATATTTGCAGCAGCATTCTCGCCTGGCTTAATCAAAAAGCTATTTCCATTAACAGCTGGTCCAGTTAAACGAATATCAAAGCCAGGGCCCGAGAGAAGTGTATTACCGTTGATCGGTTGCGCAAGATCTGGGCCAGTCATTTCCCATGATTTTTTAGCTTCGTTATAAGTAACTGTGAGTGCCGTTGTGGGAAGAGCAGTTGGGTCCTTGATTGTGACTTGCGCTTCAACTCCAGCTGGGTTAGTGGGGCTACCTTCAGCGACCACAGTAACTGACGAGAACATATCAGAACCGCGTGAGCCGTCGAGGGTAACACCACGATGATGCTGTGCATTGATATCCGTTGTAATCTCAACTGCTAGCTGATCAATCTGACTTAACACTGCGTCAATGGCGGCATAGGCCTCACTTAAACCAGTAATTAACCCCGCTGATAGCTGGCTTGTTGGAGTTTTTGATGATGATGGATCTAAAACAATTTGCAGGCCTCCAACTTGATCAAACTTCTCGATAAAACCAACCTGAGTTTTTTTGATACCCTGAACCAAACTCTGACCAACGCCAGAATTACCCAAGGTCAAGTTAGCAACCCCGCGATCCGAGTAGCTAACCGATACGTCCGCTAAAGATGAAATATCTGCCACTAACCGATCGCGCAGGTCGAGAAGTGAATTTGGTGATTTTCCACTTTGTCCAGACGACAAGATCCTATTATTTATAGAAGCCAGTTCTGAAGTAAGCAGGTTGATTCCCTCCACAGCGTCCGACATCATTGCAGTGGTCGCGTCCTTTAATTGATCAAGCTGCAAAAACGTGGAATTAAAAGCAGAAGCAAGACTGCGGCCCTGTTCCAACGCCACTATCCGCGGCGCCAGATCACTTGGGGCCGCAGAGACATCACCAAGCGAACGAAAAAAGTTCCCAATGTGAGTTCCCAGATCAGCTTCTGCCGGTAACAATGCATTCTCAACCTTTTCAAGCTGTTTTACATAGCTGTCCATCCGCTCAAAATTTGCATTAGCGGCAAGTTTACTATCACTTAAAAATGCATCAAACGAACGCTTTATGTCGGCAACACGGACCCCCAGACCGGCCTGATTAGCAAGACTGGTGATTCCACCTTGACCCCCAGTGACTTCCTGAAGATTAGCCTCACGCCGCATGTAGCCATCAGTATTAAGGTTAGCAATATTCTGACCAGTAACTGCCAACGATTGCCTGTAAGCCTGAATTGCACTTTTTCCAACATCAAACAAACTTGTCATCTGATCACCATTTTTGAGCTATTTGGTGAGAGGCTGGCACCCTGAGCAAATTGCTTTATCAATGCTTCTGCTATCCCAAGGTTCATATTTTCTGCCATTGAAGTAGCACGCTCTTGCTCGAGCATTTCAGTGTAAGTGTCCTCCTCACTGCTGCCTAGGATGTCATCAGCTAACTTTGATTGGCGAGCTTGCTTTAATAGCGTCTGGATAAACATAGCTTCGAATTGTTCAGCAGCAGCATGTAAATCTTCGGGTGCACGTCGACGCTGTGCCAAGTCAGGGCTCAATGGCTCTGCAATTGTTTGCACAATATTATCCATTAGAAGCTCCCTAAATCACAATCAACTCAGCGCGAAGGGAACCCGCTTCCCGCAACGCTTCAAGAATGGCAACGAGGTCAGATGGTGTTCCACCAACAGCATTTAACGCATCAACAATCGACGATAACTCAACACCAGGATCAAATACGAAGGCACGTGCAAATTCCTCATTTACCTCAATATTTGTATCGGGCGTTTCAACCACATCACCAGGGACGGTCGCCGCCACGCCATCTGCAACCGCGATATTTTGAGTTTGCGTTATATCCGTATCTTCTTTTACACGAACCGTCAGCGATCCATGCGTCACCGCAGCCGCCGATACCCGAACATCTCCACCGATTACAATGGTGCCAGTTCTTGCATTTACTACCACCTTGGCGCGAGGACGAGCTGGCTCAACCTCAATGTTCTCAAGGAGGCTTACAAATGAAACTTTCTGAGATGGATCAATTGGCGCACGTACCTTTATTGTTGTCGAGTCAAGTGCTGTGGCGACGTCAGTTCCAAAAACATCGTTAATCGCCTCAGTGACGCGGTTTGTCGTGCTAAAATCACCTTGATGCAAGTTGAGTAAAATATTGCCACTATCCAGAAATGACGTCTCAATCATTTTTTCAACACTTGCTCCGCCTGGAATTCGGCCAACAGTAGGGACATTGACTGTTAGGGAAGACCCATCACCTCCAGCAACTCCCAAACCACCAACCATTAAATTACCCTGTGCCACGGCATAGGTCTCGCCATCAGCTCCTAATAATGGGGTCATCAACAATGTGCCACCGCGAAGCGACTTTGCCTGCCCGACAGTTGAAACAACGACATCTAGTTTTTGGCCAGGTTTATTGAAAGGCAACAGTTCTGCCGTAATAATAACCGCAGCTGCGTTTTTTCCATTCATATTCGCCGCGCTCGTAACAACACCAAATTGGCTAATCATGGATTGCATCGATTGTTGCGTCAAAGCCGCATTGCCATCACCAGTTCCGGCAAGGCCTACTACCAAACCATAACCAATAAGCTGGTTCGAGCGCACACCAGCAATGGACGTTAAGTCCTTGAGACGGTCAGCCTGCACTGAGACTAATCCGAAAAAGTTGGCAGTCAGAATAATGAAACCAATTTTGATAATTTTAAACATGAGTACCTTGGCGCCTAAAGCGTTCTTAAAAGGGTGAAACTGTGCGCATCAGCTTACTTAACCAACCAAGCTCGGATGAGTCAGCGAGATTGCCAGCCCCAGTGTAGCGGATTTGTGCATCGGCAAGTCGGTCTGACGACACGACATTGGTGGCAGAAATATCTTCTGGTCGCACAACTCCACGCAGTCGGACATATTCATTACCATTATTCAAAGTCAGCTCCTTTTGACCCTGAACTTCCATATTGCCATTTTCAAAAACCCGAATGACTGTGACTGACAGCAACCCACTAAAGCTGTTAGACTGCACCGCATTACCAGCGCCCGCAAAGCTCTGCGTTGTCCCAGCGTTCAGTCCAGCGGCATCTTTGTCAAAGCCACCAGTGAGAATATTTGGCAGCGCTGTTGGCAGAGTGACGCCAAAGGCATCTGTTTTACTAGATGATGCCGACTGTGCCTTCGTTGCGGCGTACGTTTCGTTAAAGCTAACTGTTAGAATATCACCGATGCGACGCGCGCGTTGATCTGTGGCAAATAGACCGCTGCGCCCTGGCTGATATATCGCGCCATTTAACACGTTGTTTTTAGCTAATACCTGCGGAATTTCAGGCGGCTGAAATGACTGACTGACAACATTCTCAGTGTAGGTTGAGCAGCCACTAATCAGTCCGCCTAAGATTGCAAGGGACAAAAGTTTGAAGCCGGTAATTCTCATGGTCTTTTAACCTCTAAAAAGGTGGATGGCTTATCAGAGGTTTTGCGCAATATAACGCATCATTTCATCAACTGACGTGATTGTCTTTGAACTTACCTCATAGGCACGCTGTGTTTCGATCATATCAACAAGCTGTTGAACAACATTTACATTGGAGCTTTCTAAGGCGCCCTGAACCAAGCGCCCCATACCCTCCTCGAACGGATTTGCAACAATTGGCGCACCACTGGCCGGTGTCTCAATCAACATGCTTTCACCATTTGGTTGAAGCCCTTGCTTGTTTGGGAAGTCGGCCAAAGTGATCTGGCCCACCTCTTCGGCATCAACACCGCCGGGCATTTGCACGCTTACAATACCGTCAGATGAGATATTGATTGAAGTTGCATCTGCTGGGATCTGAATTTCAGGTTGAAGTGGATAACCACTAGCCGTTGTGACAACACCCTCAGCATTACGTGAAAAGGCACCAGACCGCGTGAAGCCAATCCTGCCATCAGGCATCAGAACCTGAAAAAAACCATCACCTTCAACCGATATATCAAGCGAATTGCCAGTGTCGATCAGGCTACCTTGCGTAAACAGCTTGCTGGTGTTCAGCAACCTTGTGCCGGTACCGACCGAAAGACCAGAAGTCAGAGCGGTATTTTCAGATGTATTTTCACCCGCACCACGAAGAATTTGATAAAGCAGGGACTCAAAATTTGCGCGATCACTCTTAAAACCCGTTGTATTCACGTTAGCAAGGTTGTTCGCGATCACCTGCATTTTCACTTGTTGGGAATTTAGGCCAGTTTTGGCCACATGCATTGCAAAAGTTGACATTGTCTTAAAACTCCCATGGAAATCCTGTTTCCTTTAGAGAGCAATTTTTGTGCCAACGCCGCTAACTAGCCATTTGGCATTCGAAGCAATGAGGCGCTGCTTTCGTCCAGATCTTTTGCAATAGAGATGAGTTTTGTATTAAGTTGAAAGCGTTTCATCAGATCAGTGTTTTGAACTAATTCCTCAAACACATTGACATTGCTTTCTTCGATATAACCCTGCTGCAATTGTGCATTTTGATCAGGGTTAAATTTTGTTCGGTCAAAACCACCTTTGGGACGTAATTCGCCATCGATATCTTTTACGATATTGTCCTCAACACCCGAATTTAACGCAATTTGATTAACTAACACCCGTGTATTGGGCTCAGCGCCAACCGGCTGGATATAAACTTGGCCTGACTCGGTTACAAAAATTTTTTTGAATGGCGGCACTTCGATTGGGACAAGACTAGTATCGAGCATTTTTTGGCCAGCCCCATTCAACAAAAAGCCACCCATCCCACGAGCAAAATCACCTCGTCGGCTAAACGACATTTTACCAACAGCATTTTCAACCATGAAATAGCCCTTGCCCTTAATGGCAAGATCAGTCTGTTCCCCAGTAAATTTAACCTGGCCCTGTTCATCGGAAAACAACCCCGCCTCACTCTCACGGACAAAAGCGCGGCTTTGAAGCTGGTTTTCAGCACTCAAATACAGGGATCCAAAGCTACCACCAATCTGGTCGCTGCGAAATCCTGGCACGTTAGAGTTGGCCATATTTTGCGCACCAACATTTTGCTGGATTGACGTCGCATGCATCGTATGCAAGGCGGTGTGAATCATCTTATCCATGAGCTTATTTCCTCAATCAAACCATTAACGGATGTTGATGATTGTTGTGGTTAGAGTAGTGGTTGTTTCGATCGCTTTTGCTGATGCTTGGAAGTTTCGCTGTGCCGTGATCAAGTTTACCAACTCTTCTGTAATATCAACGTTTGAACGCTCAAGGGAACCGGATAGGATATTGCCATAACCTTCAGCTCCGGCCTCACCGACCTGCGCTGCGCCAGACACTGCGGTCTCAACATAGGTTGCGTTACCGATTTGCTTAAGACCGTTTTGGTTGTTAAAGTTTGCCAAAACAATTTTACCAAGTGGGTTATTCTGACCATTAGTATAGTTAGCACGAATTGTTCCAGACGCGTCGATTTCCAAACCATCAAGTCGACCGGAGGTAAATCCATCCTGCTCAACATTCAAAACTGAGAACGGCTGAGCAAACTGCGTAGACTGGCCAAAGTCAATATCTAGCGCGATCGAGAAGCCCTCTTCTTGACGCTCATAATGAACAAGGTTCTTTGGACTAATGATCCGACCGCCATTATCAAAGGTCAATTCACCTTCATCAATGTAAAGAGGGTAATAACCCTCTACTAAATTATCAGGAGGCGTTGTCACAACATTCCCATTTGCGTCGACGTATAAAGCCACGCCATCATCGTTGGTGGCTTGCACAAGGTTGTAAATTTGCGGAACAGTGCCCACCCCCAAAGCCACATCATCAAGACCAAAACGCGATGCACCTTTAACTTTAATAGTGGAGGTGTTGCCAGTAGTCCCGGTTGTGAAAGTGAAGTTGTTGTCTGCTGAGTCGTACTTGACAACAACTCCTCCAACAGTATCACCACTAACTGGATCTTGAATTTGGTTGATTCGGCTTTGTAGAGCTTCTGCCAAGGTTGACCCGACATAAAAGCCTGTTGGGATTTCAATGATACCGCTGATACCATTGACTGAAACGTTAAAAACATTTTCTCCATTGGTATTTGTCATCCGAAATACGCTGGTCAAATCCTCATTTGCGGCGTCACCAATCGATACCGCAGGTGTCGAGGCCAAACCAGTTCCAGCACTGGAGATCACATCATTTTTTGAGGTACCCACTGACATCAAATGATTGTCACCACTGAAGTGATCTGTTGCATCGATAACCGACCCATCAGATTCTGACAGTGAGTATCGGCCAACCACTATGCCTGAAGACTTTTGTTGGGCTTCTACTCCTAAAGCCCCATTGGCTTCAATCAGCTCTCCAGTAGTTCCGCTGGCAAATGTAAAAGTCTGAGTGTCACTATTATAGTTAACGCTTACGCCATAGCGCTTATCATTCAATTGAATTTCTTCACCATCGGCAACAAACGACTCTGTCGATAGAACTTCACCACCACGGATAAGGCTAGTGGTCGCATCGTCCTGAGTAGGAATGCCCAAATTATTGGTTGATTCTGCGGTTGTGGAGCCAAAGATTGAAAATGAGTTAAAGTTGCTCTCTGTTCCAGTTCCCAAAACCGTCCTGTCCACAGTAAATTCAAGCTTCTGAGTATTCTCATTATAATTGACTTTAATTGCCGGAGATTTTTCATCTACCCAATCAGTTGTAGTGGTCATGTCGCTGGCATCAGCAGCAGTCCGCAAGCCAAGAACATCAAGCGAGTCCAGACCTGTGGAAGTCTCCGTTATTGAAAACTGTCCGCTGTCAACAGTTAAAATACCATCGATCGCCGCTACCGCCGCCATTTGAGTATCTGTGTAGGCATGTTTATTAGCATCTCCTATCTCACGAATAACAATTTTTTCACTGCTGAAGTTGACAGCTGCACCTTCATAAACGTTTTCCGCACCCTCAAAAAACGCCTCAACTGACTCTGACTCGTCACTCATCACATAAACGTTAGTTTCCGTGAGTGAGAAGCTGTCATCAGGAAATGAGAGGCCCGTTGTGTTGATTGTGATGCTTGAGCCACTGACATTGCTCACTGTAAATTCGCGTCCATTTATATGTGACGCCGCCACGGCATCTCCTGCCTGGAATTGACCAGCAATACGGATCTTTTCATTGTTTGAGATGTTTGCTGGTGCACTTGCAAAATTGATTGTCATGGTGTTTTGCGTTGCATCAAATGATACTGTGGTGCCGGTAGTATTTACCTGTGTTTTACTATCATAAACGCTTAGGTTCGGCCTAGCACCTTGATATGAGTACACCATAAACCGATCTACAGTAGAACTTGACGCGGCGGTTGGCGTATCAGTTGTGGAGGTTGCGTGTTTGAGATTCACGATTTGCGTTTGATCCAAAACAGCATCCATCTGCGAACCCAAAGACCGTGCGAACAGTTGATTTGAGACACCAAGGACACTTGCGCCATCAACTGTGTCGGTTGTTGCATTGACAGCATAATTATTCAATGCTGAGTTAATTTTTGCTTGAGAATGCGCAAGAAACTGCTCTCTAGTAAAGTCTGGCGATGCACCTGTCAGAGTAATTCCTTCAACCGTTGAAACATAACTATCTGACAACAAATCAACGGTAACAGCAGTCGTCAAGCCAGTTGAGGAACCATCAGCATTCAACTTGAATAAGTTGACGCTGAGCGTATCGTCAACATTTTGAACTATCTGAATTTTACTATCATCGCCATACGACTCATTGATCGCACGCTCAACTTCAGATGCCAACTGTGTTGCATTATATTTTCCAGGCCGCAAATCAATGTTCACAGGTTGGTCGCCATTATCGACGTTAACCGTAAGGAAGTTCTTTCCCCAATAAATGCGGCTGTCCGCATTACCGCTTTCTCTTGTAGCATTAAATTGTATCGGATCAGTCACGATCTCGACCAGGCGGTCACCCTCCTCGCCAAAATCAAATTCTGTTTGCTCACCCGTCAATTTAGCAGGTTGCGAGTCCACTAACGTCTGCAAATCGTCTTTTTTGTACAGCGCAGAGCCTTTACCCTCAAGAAAGTAGTTGTCATCAGGCACTTCTGTTGTCTGCGTTCCAAACCGATCAATGAAAATTTGATTGCCTGCATCATCCACTGATGGCACAAGGTCAGGATCGATAACAGTATCGTTAATCACGAGCCGAGTATCATACTTGTTGGTTGGGTCTGCTGCTGAGGCAGATTGCGTCTTAATAAAATACATCGTCGCAATGGTCGGGTTACCCAAATCATCAAAGATGGTAATTGATGTTGAATTGGTGAATGTATTTGGATTTGACGGGTCGAATGTATAACCATCGGCAAATTCAGGCCTTGCTGGCACCACATCAGCCGCCGCTGGGACGTTAACCCCGAGCTCAATATTACTGGTCGCTTGCGGCTCGCCTGAGGTAACCGGTAACTGCAATGGCAATGCGCTATCAAGGTCTTTTGCCGTTACCGAGCCATCATCGTTAACCGGATAAACAAGCAGATACTGACCAGCAGAATCAACAACATAACGGTCATTATTAACGTTCAACGAGCCGTTTCGTGTGTAAACCTTCTGCGCAGAGGTCAGGGATGGCTTCAAAGTAAAAAAGCCCTGACCCGAAATCGCCAAATCAAGCGCGTTCAAAGATGACGAAATGTTTCCTTGTGTAAACTGCTGCTTAATGCCTTTCAGAATTGTACCCGAACCAATCGACGATGACGCATTCTGCAATGGTGAGGTGGCAAAAATATCACCAAATTCTGCACGGCTTCGTTTGAAGCCAGTTGTTCCAACGTTCGCGATATTATTTGAGGTTGCTGAAATATCGGCCTGTGACCCGTTCAACCCTGTCAAAGCGGTATAAAATGACATTCGACTTAACTCCCGTTAG
>Ga0209631_10003179_pt1 | contig 19129 bp, 16 predicted proteins | sample COG_08_FD_184752 | JGI IMG/M metagenome (GOLD analysis project Ga0209631, IMG submission 184752) | Pelagic Microbial community sample from North Sea - COGITO 998_met_08 (SPAdes) (version 2) | ecosystem: Environmental > Aquatic > Marine > Neritic zone/Coastal water | place: Helgoland, sampling...
AAAAGCCATCCTTGGCTCGTCATCAGGGTTAGTTGCTTGAGCTTAAGAGTGATCTTAAGCCTAGACAAATGATAGGTTTAAATGACAGAACCCGGCTTACAGTTTATCTGGCAAAACTTATCAACACTTATACATAATTTATAATTATTAAATGTTCTTGTTTTGATTCAAGTTTGAGTCAATTTTGTTCTTTGAATTCAACCCAACTAAGAGAAAAAGACATTAGTTTTAATTATAACAAATAACCAAATAGTTATTTAATAAATATGAAACATTAGGCTCAAAAACGCCTAAAATTCAACAATTGACAGGTTACTTAATAACCCATATATTCCCATATATTCCCAAATATGGAATTTTTGAATTATAAATATTATGTTTTTATCTACTTACGAGAACAAATTGGACAAAAAAGGGAGAGTTTCAGTGCCTGCTAGTTTTAGATCTCATTTATCTAACCTAGGTTATAATGGCGTTATTTGTTACCCTTCATTTAACAATACATCTATTGAAGCTTGTTCCCAGGATAGAATTGAAAAAATTTCATCTGCGATAGACTCTTTGAATCCTTTTGAAGAAAAAAGAGATTTTTTTGCAACATCAATTTTAGCAGATAGCACAAATTTACAGTTTGATAGTGAGGGTAGAATAACAATATCAGAAAAATTATTAAAACATGCAAAAATTAAAAATAGCATGTTGTTTGTTGGTCAAGGTCAAACTTTCCAAATTTGGGAACCAGCAATTTTTGAAAAATTTAAGATCTCAGCTAGAAAAAAAGCAAATATCAATAGAGCTAGTCTTAAATGGGAAAAACATTTTAATAACAACGAGGGGAAATAAAAGATGACAATTAACTTTAAAGCACCAGAGATTAGAGAACTTCAACCAAGATTATTAGTAATTGGAGTTGGGGGAGCAGGTGGTAATGCGATCAACGAAATGATTGATAGTAATTTACAAGGAGTTGAGTTTATAGCAGTTAACACTGATGCTCAGGATTTAAAATTAAGTAAAGCAAAAACTAGAATTCAATTAGGTATGAATTTAACAAAGGGATTAGGTGCAGGTGCAAAACATGACATTGGTCAAGCTGCAGCTGATGAATCTTTAAATGAAATTGTAAACACCTTGCAAGGTGCAAATATGGTTTTTATTGCAGCTGGAATGGGTGGTGGAACAGGAACTGGTGCAGCACATGTTATAGCTAGAGCAGCAAAAGAGCTAAATATTTTGACAGTTGGTGTTGTAACATTACCTTTTTTATATGAAGGACCTTCGAGAATGAGAAGAGCTCAGCAAGGTTTAGAAGAGTTAAGAAAACATGTTGATACAATTATTGTAATTCCTAACCAGAACTTATTTAAAATTGCTAATGAGCAAACAACATTTGAAGAGTCTTTTAATCTTTCAAATAATGTTTTAATGCACGGTGTTCAAAGTATTACAGACTTAATGGTTAGACCTGGTTTAATTAACCTTGATTTTGCTGATGTTGAAACTGTTATGGCTTCAATGGGTAAAGCAATGATGGGTACTGGTGAAGCTGAGGGAGAAGGAAGAGCAATTAAGGCTGCCGAGATGGCGGTTAGCAATCCTTTGATTGATGATTACACATTAAAAGGTGCAAAAGGTTTGCTAGTTAATATTACAGGTGGCAAAGATCTTAAACTTTTTGAAGTTGATGAAGCTGTAAATAAAGTTAGAGCAGAAGTTGATCCAGAAGCAGAATTAATAATTGGTGCAATAACTGACTCAGAGCTAGATGGTAAAATGAGAGTTTCAATTGTAGCTACATCATTAGATGGGCAGCAACCTGAAACTAAATCTGTTATAAATATGGTTCATAGAATACAAAATAGAAATCCAGGTTATTCTGATTTTTCTAATGTTGGACCAACTGCATCATTTAATTTTTCATCAAGCAATTCAAGCCCAGTATCACATGGAGCAAATGCTTTAAAATTAGAAAATGAAGTGACTTCAGAAATAGCTAATCAACCAGCTATAAAAGAGGAAGTTAATAAAGTTAACAATCAATACCTTGAAGAATTATTAAAAAGTCAAGAGATTGAAAGTACTGTTAGCGAAACCTCAAACGAGCATGAAGTTTCATTTACTGAAGAAGTCATAAAAGAAGAAAGCGCTTCAATTGAGCAGGAAATAAAAAATGATTTAAGTGAGTTTGGAGTAGAGTCTGATGCTCCAGATTTATTTAACAATGATAGTGAGTCTTTAAATTCAAATGAATTCTTGTCTACAGACAGCGATGATGAACAAGAAGATGATTTAGAGATACCAGCATTTTTAAGAAGACAAAAGAATTAATGGTCTTCAAAAAAATAAATGGAAGCCACCATAGTATCTGATGATGTAAAACATTATCCAGTACTGCTAAAAGAAATTATTAGCGTTATTACCCCTCAACATGGTGGCACATTTATTGATTGTACTTTTGGACAAGGCGGATACTCAAAAGAAATTCTAAAACATAAAAACACAAAAGTACTTGCACTTGATAGAGATATCGAAAGCAAAAAAAAAGCTGATCAAATAGAAGAAAAATATCCAGATCGTTTTCTTTTCAAAAACTTAAAATTCAGCAAGCTTAATAATTTAAAATTAAAGAATGAAAATATAAAAGGAATTATATTTGATTTAGGTTATTCTTTAACTCAAATAAAAGATCCAAAAAAAGGGTTATCATTTAATTCATTAGGAGAACTAAATATGATGATGGGCCTTAATGAATTTTCTGCAAATGATGCAATCAACAAATTAAACAAAGAAGACATAGAAAAAATTTTAAAATTTTTTGGTGATGAAAAAGATGCAAAAATAATTTCTAAAAATATTATTAAATTTAGGGAAAATAAACACATTAATACAGAAGATCTCGTAAATATTATTGAAAGATCAAAAAGAAAAAAAAACTTTAAAGTTCATAGTGCAACAAAATCTTTTCAAGCTTTAAGAATATTCGTAAATAAAGAAATTAGTGAATTAATATATGGTTTGATAAATTCTGTTAAGATTTTAAAAAAAGATGGTGTCTTGGCTGTAGTAACTTTTCACTCATTAGAGGACAAAATAGTTAAATATTTTTTTAAAAGTTTATCGGAGAACAAAAGTGTTTCAAGATATAAGCCTAAGGTTGATCAAAAAGAGTTATTTTTTTCAATGCCTCAAAAAAAACCAATTACTCCAACAGATCAAGAAATTAGTGAAAACCAACCATCAAGATCGGCTAAATTAAGATATGTCATTAAAAATAAGGAAACTTATGAAATAGAAACAGACATATTAGATAAATTTTCCAACTTGATAGAAATTGAAAACCTAGGGTCAATTTTATGACGAAGTTGTTAATTTTTGGACTGATGCTTTCTTTAATTATTAGTACCTCATTAATCAAAACCTCAACAAGAGATTTGGATGAGCAAATTTATTCAATTCAGGAAAATTTATTATTTCTAGAAGATAGATTCAAAGACTCTAAGTTAGAGTTTGACTATTTGAGTTCCTCTGAAAAATTACTTGAATACCAAAAATTATATTTTGAAAATGCACTTATAAAAAAAACTCTTTCAGACCTTAAAATTCTAAAAGTTACTGATAATGGAATAATTACAGACGATCTTAAAATCATCGGCAATAAATGAATAATCAAAGTAGATTTGTAATATATGAAAATGATGATCAATTTGATTTTGATCAAAATGACAAAAAAATTAATATAAAATTTAATCGTATTGCTTTTATATTTTTTGTTTTTTTTGTTATTTCAATAATTTACTCTATTCACTTAATACATCTTGGATCTAGAGGATTTAATAGTGAAAATAGTGATCAAAATAAAATTTATAACAAGTTAAAAAGAGCAGATATTGTTGATAGAAATGGTAATTTTTTAGCAAAAACCGTAAGTTCTATTGATATTGGAATTAACCCAGTTGAAATAATTGATCAAAAGAAATTATTATTAAATCTAGGCATTATTTTTCCAAATAAAGATTATCAATTAATAAAATCAAAGTTCGATAACAATAAGTTTTTTTGGTTTGAAAAAAAAATCTCTGATGCAAACTATGAAAAGTTAATGCTCCTTGGAGATAAATCTATTAAACCAGAAGAAAAACTTACTAGAGTTTACCCTCAAAAAAATTTGTTTAGCCATATTATTGGACAAATTGATGATGATAATAATGGAATTTCAGGACTTGAAAAATCATTAGATGAAAAATTAAAAAAAAATAAAGATATTATACAGCTCACTTTAGACAAAAATATTCAATTTCTAATTAGGGAAGAATTACTTAAATATAATCAAATTTTCGATACCAAAGGAAGTGCTGCAATTTTAATGGATGTAAATAATGGTGAAATTATATCCTTAGTGTCTGTTCCAGATTTTGATCCAAATCTACGAGAAAATATCACAGACGTTAATTATATTAATAGAGCAACTAAAGGTGTTTATGAATTTGGATCAGTATTTAAAACTTTCACGATGGCAGCTGCATTTAATGAAAAAATTTTTGAACCAGAAAGTGAATTCATTAATTTACCAAAATCAATAACATGTGCTGGGTTTCCAATCAGTGAATATAATAAAGATATACCTTCAAATTTAACACTTGAACAAATTCTGGTGCGTTCTGGAAATATTGGCTCAGTTCGAATTGGCCAGAAAATAGGTGAAGAAAAATTTAGATCTTTTTTGCAAAAAATTGGAATAACTGGATCAATTAATTTTGACATAGAAGAAGTGGGAGTTCCAATAAAATTTAACTGGGGAAAATGTCCATTAGCTACTGCTTCTTTCGGACACGGTATAACAACCACATTATTGCAAGTTGTTAAGGCATATTCAATAATTACAAATGGTGGTTATGATGTAAATCCAACTCTTATAAAAAATGATGAGGTTGTAGAGAAAAAACGAATACTGGATGATAATGTTACTAAAAAAATATTACCAATTTTAAGAAAAATAGTTTCTACCAAAGACGGAACAGCAAAATTAGCCAATGTAGATGGTTATGAAATTGGCGGCAAAACAGGTACAGCCAATAAAATTATTGACGGAACTTATTCAAATAAAAAAGTAAATACATTTGTTTCAATATTTCCAACCTCTAAACCAAAATTTGTTTTAGCGGTAATGTTAGATGAGTCTCAAAACAATAAAAATTATATATATGAGTATAGAGATGGTTCAAATTTTAAATTAAAAGGAAGTCCTAGAAATACAGCTGGCTGGACCACTGTTGAAGTTGCAGGTCATATAATTGATAAGATTGGGCCCATTTTAGCCACAAAATATAATGAAATTAACTAAAGATGTATCTTGGAAATTTCATAAAAAATATTGGAAAAAAATATTCCAAGCTTGAATTTTCTGGAATAGCTTTTGATAGTAGAAAAGTTAAAAAAAATTATATTTTTTTTGCAATTAATGGAAATAAATTAAATGGTTATGATTACATTGCTGATGCTATCAATAATGGTGCAAAAATTATAATTTCTGAAAAAAGTATAAAATTAAATAAAAAAAATATTACTTCTATTATAAGTAAAAATCCAAGAAAACTACTTTCAGAATTAACATATAAGTTTCTAATAAAAAAACCAAAAAAATTAGTTGCTGTAACTGGTACGAATGGAAAATCATCTGTGTCAGATTTTTATTATCAAATATTAAGTTTAAATAAAAAAAAGTCTGCATCAATAGGAACTATTGGTGTTCAGTTTGAAAATAAAAAAAAAGGAATAAGCAATACAACTCTTGATCCCATTAAATTAAAAGAAATAATTAATTATCTATTAAAAAAAAATATAAATAATATAATCCTAGAAGCTTCAAGCCATGGTTTAAAGCAAAATAGATTAGACGGCTTGAGTTTTGATATTGGTGTTTTTACAAATTTATCTCATGATCACATGGATTATCATAAAAATATCCGTGATTATCAAAATTCAAAATTATATTTATTTAAACAATTAATAAAAAAAAATGGTGTTATCATTACTGATGATGCAATTCCACAACATAGATTATTAAAAAACATAGCAGAAAAAAATAAAATAAAATTACTAACAGTTTTTAGTCATAATTCTAATTTAGAATTACTTTCCCATAAATATGAAAATGAACAACAAATTCTAAGTCTCAGAATTAAGAATAAAAATAAGATTATAAAATTTAAAATAAATTTAATTGGAAAAATTCAAATTAAAAATATTTTAATGGCCATGTTGGCTGCAGAAAGAAGTGGTATAAATTTAGTCACCATGGCAAAATTAATGCCTAAACTTAAGCCTGTCGAAGGTAGATTTGAAAATATTGGAAAGTTAAAAGACAATAGTAAGGTTATTTTGGATTATGCTCATACCCCAGATGCACTTAAAACGGTTTTAACTAACATCAAAGAACAATTTCCATATTCAAAAATCAGACTAGTCTTTGGTTGTGGTGGTGAGAGAGATAAAACCAAAAGAGCCAATATGGGGCTAATAGCATCAAATTTTGCAGATTTTATCTATTTAACTGACGATAATCCAAGAAGAGAAAATCCTAAGACAATTAGAAATCAAATAGTTAAGGGTATCAAACAAAAGAAAAAATTAATTGAGATTGCAAGTAGAAAAATAGCAATTTCAAGATGTATTAACGATCTTCACAGCGGTGAAATTGCTATTGTAGCAGGCAAGGGTCACGAAAAGACTCAAGAATATAAAGATATGAAATTTTATTTTTCAGATCGAGAAGAAATTTTAAATTGCATAAACATTAAAAATAAAAAATTATTTAATGATCTTAGGTTAAATATTATTCAAGAAAAAACAAAATTATTACCCAAGAAGCTTAAAATTAAAAAAATATCAATTAATTCTAAAGATTTGAAAAAAAATGATATTTTTTTTGCAATCAAGGGCAAAAAAAATGATGGAAGCAAGTTTATTAATGAAGCTTATAGAAAAAAATCATCTATGATGATTACACATAAATTAGATAAAGTCATACCTTTATCTAGACAAGTTAGAGTAAATGATACTCTTAATTTTTTAACAGAGTGTGCAACAGACTATAGAAAAAATTTAAATACAAATATAATTGGAATTACAGGTAGTTGCGGCAAAACCACTTTAAAAGAATTACTTGGTAAAGGTTTAGCTAAAATTACCAAAACATATTTTTCACCAAAATCATTCAATAATAAATTTGGTGTTCCTTTGAGTTTATTAAACTTAAAACAAAATATGAATTTTGGAGTATTTGAGGTTGGTATGGATAGAAAGGGAGAAATAGATTATTTATCTAAAATTTTAAAACCAAATTTAGGAATTATTACAAATATTAGTTATGCTCATTCTAAGAATTTTGAAAATATTAAAGGTATTGCAAATGCAAAATCTGAATTAATTGATAATATAACTAATAATGGAAGTGTTATTCTAAACAAAGATGATCAATTTTATAATTTTTTAAAAAATAAATCGAAGAAAAAAAATTTAAGCATTTATGCATTTAGTCTTAATAAAAATAATAAATGTTATGCAAGTTTTGATAAAATTTTAAAGATTAATAATGGATATAAAATTTTTTTTAAAATTGGATCATTAAAAAAATTTTTTTACTCAAACAACAATTCTAAAAATCATATTCAAAATTTATTAGCAGCATTAACAGCAATTAGTCTGTTCTTTAATTTAGAAAAAATTTCAAACCGAATTTTTTTAGATTTCCAATTACCAGAGGGACGAGGTGATTTGTCTAAATTAAAAATTAATAAAAAAATTATTAATCTTATTGATGAAAGTTATAATTCTAATCCATTATCTCTAAAAACATCATTGATCAACTTTGCGAATGTAGATTCAAAAAATAGTTTAAAACATGTATTACTTGGAGACATGTTAGAGCTTGGACGAAACTCGCCCAGTCACCACAAATCAATAACAAAACTAATTAATAAATTAAATATTCATAAAGTTCATGTTTACGGAAAAGATATAAAAGATACCTACTTGGGTGTAGTGAAAAATAAAAAAGGTTCAATATTAGAAAATCTTACTGATTTTGAAAATTTTATTAAAAAAACATTGAATTCAGGCGATTATTTAATGATTAAAGGCTCTAATTCCACTGGTCTGTATAAAAAAACCCAATTATTAAAGCAAGATAATCGTTATGGTTTATAATTTTTTACTAGAATTTGTAGATATCTTTAGTTTTTTAAATGTTTTTAAATATATCACATTTAGAACTGGTTTGGCAGTTTTTACGTCGTTAATATTAGTGTTAATTATTGGTGGACCATTTATTAGAATGGTTTCAAAAAAAAAAATCGTTAACCCAATTAGAGAAGACGGTCCAGCAGATCACATCATAAAAAAAATAGGTACACCTACGATGGGTGGATTGGTTATATTAATGGGTATAATTGTTTCGGTAATTATGTGGTCAGATTTGACCAATATTTATATTTTATTTTTATTATACATCTTAATTTCTCTTGGGTTGTTGGGTGCCCTAGATGATTACAAAAAAATTACTAATCAAAATTCATCTGGTATCTCATTTAAATTTAAATTTTTTAGTCAAATTATTTTATCTGTGATTGGGATAAGTTTTTTGACATACTATTTAAACTATCAGGAGTTAACTAATCTATATTTTCCTTTTTTTAAAGATTTAGTAATTAATCTTGGATGGTTTTTTATTCCATTTTCAGTTTTTATAATAGTTGGGGCTTCTAATGCAGTAAATTTAACTGATGGGCTAGATGGACTTGCAACTGTTCCGGTTATCTTAGTTGCAGCTTGTTTTGCTTTTATAAGTTATGTAGCTGGTAATATAATTTTTTCTGAATATTTACAAATAACTTATATAGAGGGTACAGGTGAGATTTCTATTTTTTGCGGAGCAATAATTGGTTCGTGTTTAGGATTTTTATGGTTTAACGCACCACCAGCAAAAATTTTTATGGGTGATACAGGTTCATTATCTTTAGGTGGTTCATTGGGCGCAATAGGAATCATAACAAAACATGAAATAGTTTTAGCAATTACAGGTGGTCTTTTTGTTTTAGAAGCCGTATCGGTTATAGTCCAAGTTGTTTCCTTTAAATTAACAGGAAAAAGAGTTTTTAGGATGGCACCAATACATCATCATTATGAAAAAAAAGGATGGCCAGAGTCAACTGTTGTAATTAGATTTTGGATCATTTCAATAATATTAGCACTAATTGGATTGGCTACCCTTAAATTGAGATAATGAGTAATAACTCGAATATCTTTAAAAATAAAAAAATTTTAATATATGGTTTAGGTAAAAGTGGTATTTCAACTTTTAATTTTTTAAAGAAATATAACGAAGCTTTTTTATTTGATGATTATCAAAAAAAAAATTTACCAAGTAATATTAAAAAAAATATTATTTCACAAAAAAAAATAGATAAGATTAAATTTGATTTAATTATATTAAGCCCAGGTATTGATATCAATAAATGTAAATTAAAAAAGTTTTTGCATATAAATTCAGGAATTATTTATACAGATTTCGATATTTTTTATTCATTTAATAAAAATACCTGTATCACTGTCACAGGTACAAACGGTAAATCCACCACTTGCAAATTACTTTTTGATGTACTTAAAAGTCAAAAATTTGATGTTAAACTTGTTGGTAATATAGGGTACCCAATTTTATCAGCCAAAAAGATAAAAAAAACATCAATTTTTGTAATTGAAGCCTCTTCTTATCAATTAGAGTATAGCAAGCTGTTTAGATCAAAATATTCAATAATAACAAATATTTCTCCTGATCATTTAGAACGACATCGAAATCTAAATAATTATATTTCGGCAAAATTTAAACTTTTTAAAAACCAAGATAAAAATTCTATAGGACTTGTTCCAAAAAATAATCCTTTAATTCAATCTGTATTGAAGAAAACAAAATTTAATGGAAAAATTATAAAGGTTAATAATGAAATAGATAAAGATTTACTAAATTTATTTGATAATCAATATTTTTTATCGAATTCAAATAAAGAAAATTTGAGCTTTGTTATTAAGTTAGCTAAAATTTTTAAAATTAAAAAGACAAATTTAATTAATACAGTAAATAAGTTTAAAGGTTTAGATTACCGTCAACAAATTGTTTTTAATAAGAAAGATATTTTGGTTATAAATGACTCTAAATCCACTAGTTATTCTGCATCAATAGAAATGTTAAAAAATAAACAAAAAATTTATTGGCTTATTGGAGGAATCCCTAAAAAAGGTGATCAGTTTAAATTATCTAAAAAATTTTATCAAAATATCAAAGGATACATCTTTGGAATAAATTATATTAAATTTGTAAATGATCTAAAAAATAAAATTAAATTAAAAAAATTTATTAGTTTATCAAAAGCATTAGATGCAGTGTTTCAAGATATGAAAAATGATGATAGTCAAAAAAAAGTTATCCTATTTAGCCCTTCAGCAGCTTCATTTGATAGTTTTAAAAACTTTGAAGAACGAGGTAAATATTTCAATAAACTGATTACAAAATATTTATGATCAGTAAATTTTTTAGTTTTTTTTACTTTTATCAGTGGTGGAAAAATTTAGACAAATTTATTCTATCTATTGTTATAACTCTTTTTATAACTGGATTGTTTTTTTCATTAGTATCCACTTCGTTAATTGCTTCAGATAAATTGAATACAAATAGTTATTTCTTTTTTTTTAAACATTTAATTTTTGTTATTTTAGGATTATTAATAATTTTTATATTCTCTTATTTAGATCAAGACAGTTTATTTAGAATTTCAATTTATATTTTCTTTTTTTCTCTTATACTTTTAATACTAGTTCCACTTATTGGAGTAAATGTGAAAGGTTCTAAAAGATGGTTAGATCTTTTTATCTTACCAAGAATACAACCTATTGAGTTTGTTAAGCCTTTTTTTATAATAATTATGGGATTAATTATTTCAAATAATCAAATTTCAAGTTTTACTCTTAAGTTTTTTGTTACTTTTTTGATTACTTCTTCAATTGCAATTTTATTAATTATACAGCCAGACTTAGGGCAAACATTGTTGATTGTAATTAGCTGGATATTATTAATATTTATTTCTGGTATCAGCCTTCTTACGCTAAGTTTGTTGTCAATAGTTGGTTTATCATTTTTGTTATATCTTGTTTTTTATGTGCCAAAATTTCTATATATAAAAAATAGAATATTTTCTTTTTTTGACAAAGAAACTGGTTCTTATAACTTTCAATCAGACAAAGCTATTGACTCGATAACAAGTGGCGGCTTTTTCGGCAAAGGTATTGGGGAGGGTACTCTTAAAAATCGAGTTCCAGAGGCTCATACCGACTATATAATTTCAGTAATTTCCGAAGAATTTGGTATAATAGCTATAATATTGATATTAATTTTATTTCTAACGTTCATTTTTTCAGTATTAAAAAAAGTAGAAAAAATAACTGATAACAAAGTTAAATTAATACTTGTTGGTTCTATTAGCTTAATACTATTTCAAGCAATGATACACATTGGTGTAAATATTCGATTATTTCCTACCACTGGTATGACATTGCCGTTTTTAAGTTATGGGGGGTCATCAATTATTAGTGTTTCATTACTCTCAGGAATTATCTTAAATTTGACAAAAAGAAAAGTTGAAATCTAAAGGTGAAGAAAATTCTAATTACAACTGGTGGCTCAGGAGGTCATGTTATCCCTGCTAAGATTATCCAAGAACATTTAAGTAACAATTTTGAAATTTTTTTTACAACAGATTTAAGAGGGTTAAAATTTTTTTCATCTAAAGGTTATAAAATAAAAATTATTGATACACCAAAAATTAACTTTAATATTTTTTTTCCAATAAATTTAATTAAGCTAATTTATCTAGTAGTTAAATCAATTTTTTTTTTAAAAAAAGAGAAAATAGATAAAGTAATCTCTATAGGTGGATACATGTCTATACCTGTTGTTATTGGCTCAAAAATTTTAGGATTAACAATTATTTTATTAGAACCAAATATGGTTTTAGGTAGAGGTAATAGATTTTTTTTAAATTTTGCTAAAAAAATATTATGCTATTCAGATAAAATTCATAATTATCCAAAAAAACATAATCATAAAATAGAATTAATTGAACCTCTTGTCTCAAAAAGTTTCTATGATTTAAAACTAAATAACAATCTAAACGACAAATTATGTTTTTTAATTGTGGGTGGGAGTCAAGGTGCAAAAATATTTGATGAATTGATGAAAGAGGTAATATTTGATCTTTCAAAAAAGTTTTCTATTAGTGTTATACAACAAACGAGCAAGGAAAATATTAGTAATTTAAAAAAATTTTATGATGATCAAAATATTGAAAACCAAATTTTTGATTTTGAGGAAAAATTTCATGAAATAATTAATTTTTCTGATTTATGCATTACAAGAGCTGGAGCTTCATCGCTGGCAGAAATGTCTTTATTAAACAAACCTTTTATAGCTATACCACTTCCTTCAGCTAAAGATGATCATCAATTAAAAAATGCTAATTTTTATGAAGGTAAAGGATGTTGTTGGGTGTTAGATCAAAAAACACTTTCTCACGATAAATTATTAGAATTTCTTTTAAATATATTGAATAATAAATCAGCATTATTTGATAAAAAATCAAATTTAAAAAAATTAAATTACAATAATTCTTGGCTTAATATAAACCAGAAGTTACTAAGAGTTATTGATGAAAATTAAAATCGCAAAAAAAGAAATCATTCATTTTATTGGAATTGGCGGGATAGGAATGAGTGGACTTTCTTTAATTATGAATAGCCAAGGTTTTAAAGTTCAAGGAAGCGATATAAATATTAATAAAAATATAGAAAGATTAAAGAAAGAAAAAATCCAAATTTTTTTGGGTCAGTCAAAAAAAAATTTAAACAAAGCTACGATTGTAGTTGTTTCTTCAGCAATCAAAAATGACAATCCAGAATTAATTGAAGCTAAAAAAAGAAATATACCAGTTATCAAAAGAGGTGAAATGTTGGCAAACCTAGTTTCTCTAATGAAAAATATCGTGGTGGTAGGTTCTCATGGAAAAACAACAACAACATCACTCCTTGCAGCTATATTTCAAGAAACAAAAATCGACCCTACTATAATTAATGGTGGAGTAATAAATGCCATAAAAAATACCGCAAAACTTGGAACAAGTGATTGGTCTATTTTGGAAGCTGATGAGTCTGATGGAAGTTTCATCCATATCTCACCAACATATGCAATTATCACCAATATTGATCGTGAGCATATGGATTTTTATAAATCTATGAATGATTTAAAAAATTATTTCTCAAGATTTGTAAATAAGGTCCCATCATTTGGAAAATCATTTATCTGTAGTGATGATAAAATTAATAATGAGTTAATCAAATCTTTAAAAAATAAAAATTTTTATACATATGGTCAAAAAAATGGCTCTAATCTAAGAATTATAAATATAAGACAAAATAAATTATATTCTCAATTTGATATTAATATTAATTTTTCGAATGAAAAAAATCAGATCATAAAAAATATCAAGATACCTTTATTGGGAATTCACAATATTCGAAACGCAGTTGGCTCAATTGGAGTAGCTTTATCCCTTGGTATTCCTGTGAAAAATATTAAGAGAGGCCTTAAAAATTTCAAAGGTGTAGAGAGAAGATTTAACAAAGTATTCACTTATAATAACGTCGATGTCTATGATGATTATGCACATCACCCAACAGAAATTAAAGTTGTTTTGGAAGGTATAAAGAAAGTTTTCAGTACACATGAAAAAATATGTATTTTTCAACCACACAGAATATCAAGATTAAAAGATTTAAAAAAAGAATTTTCTTTAGCATTTAAAGATGCTGACACTGTCATTTTATGTCCAATTTATACCGCTGGTGAAAAAATTAAATTAGGGTTTAGTTATGAGAGTTTTGCAAAATTATTAATCAAAAACTCTAGGGTTAAATTAATAATGATTGAAAATAAATTTGAATTAGCGAAATATTTAAAAAACAGTATGTACGGAAAAAAATTAATTGTAGGGATGGGTGCTGGATCTATTTCTTCCTGGATTAGAGATTTACCAAAGTTAATTAAATGAAAACTATTGAATTAAAAAAGCTTCTTCAAGAGTTTGAAGAAAGTATTATCTACAACGCAGATTTAAAAAAAAAAAATTGGTTTAACATTGGTGGTAAGGCAAAAGTTTTTTTTAAAGCAAACGAACTTAAAGATCTCGTAAAATTTTTAAAGATTTTAAATAACAAAGAAAAAATTCATGTAATAGGTGCAGGATCAAATACTTTAATTACAGACGAAATCTTTGATGGAGTAGTGATTAAACTTGGTAAGAATTTTAATAGGCTGTCTATTTTAAATTCAGACGTGATTATTTCAGGAACAGCTGTGAATGATAAAAAATTATCTGAATTTGCTGCAGATAATGGTCTTAGTGGATTTGAGTTTCTCTTTTGTATACCAGGTACAGTTGGTGGTGCAATCAAAATGAATGCAGGATGTTTTGGAGCAGAAATTAAAGATATATTAATTTCAGTACAAGCTTTAGATAAAAAAGGAAATATAATTACAATACCAGCAAAAGAGATTAAATTTGAATATAGACATAACAATTTATCAGAGGATCTAATATTCTTAAGTGCGTCTTTCAAAGGTTTAAAAAAGGAGTCAGGGCAAATAAAAGAAAATATGCTTAAATTAAAAAATAAAAAAGAGTTAAATCAACCAACTAAGATCAAAACTAGTGGAAGTACTTTTAAAAATCCAATTGATAAGACCAACAAAAAAGCTTGGGAGTTAATAAAAGAGTCAGTTTCGAATGATTTGAAATTTGGTGGTGCATGTATTTCAAAAAAACACTCAAATTTTTTTATTAATACAGGTGATGCCACATTTGAAGATATGAAAAATTTAATTAATTTTGTAGAAAAAAGTGTATTCAGTAAAACAGGAATTCAATTAGAAAAAGAAATAAAAATTTTAGAAAATTGAAAAAAAAAATATTAGTAATTTCTGGCGGATTCTCTAAGGAACGCGAAATAAGTATTCAGACTGGAATACAAGTAGCCAGAGAATTAAAAAAAAATGGATATATAGTTAAAGTTTGTGAACCAGATAATGAGATATATAAAATAGTTGAAAAATTTAAACCTAATAAGATATTCAATGCTCTACACGGACAGTTTGGAGAAGATGGTTATTTTCAAACAATTTTAGAAAATATTGGAATTCCTTATACCCATTCTGGAGTTGAAGCATCAGCTAAAGCAATGGATAAAGAGGTATCAAAAAAATTATTTATAAAAAATAAAATTTTAACTCCTAAGTATATTAAATTTGATTTTGACAGACCCTACTCAAAGTTACAAAACCAAATACAGAACAGTTTTGGATTTCCAGTGGTAATTAAACCTATTGCTGAAGGTTCAAGTGTAGATGTTTTTATATGTAACAAATTAAATTTTAAGAAAAAAATAAAGTTACTTGAAAACTATAAGAAAATTTTAATTGAAGAATTTATACCTGGTAGAGAGATTCAAGCGGCTATTTTAGGTAAAAAAAAACTAGGTGCGATTGAACTTAAACCAAAAAGAAAATTTTATGATTATCAAGCAAAGTATGACTCCAAAGCAAAAACTGAGCATATAATTCCAGTTAATATTAGTAAAAAAGACTTAAACATACTAATGAATATTTCATTAAGAGCACATAATTTATTAGGTTGTAGAGGTGTAACTAGGTCTGACTTTAAATTTTTTAATAATAAATTTTATCTATTAGAAATTAATACACAGCCAGGAATGACCAAACTTTCTTTAGTGCCAGAAATATGTGCGCACAAAGGAATTAGTTTCATTAAACTAATTGAACTATTGTTGAATGATGCATCAACGAACAAATAGAAAAATAATTATTTATTTATTCTTATTTGCAATTTTGGCTTCTGTTAATAATTTTAAATATATAAATTTACAATTATTTAAAATTGATCTTATAAATATTTCAGGTTTAAATGATACGGATAATTCAAATTTGTACGAAAAAATTACAAATTATAAAAAAAAAAATATTTTTTTTATAGATAATTTAGAAATTTCAAAAAATATAAATTCAAATAATCTTGTTGAGAAGTTTTGGGTATTTAAAGAATATCCATCTACTATAAATATTAATCTTATTAAAACCAATTTTTTAGGAATCACTAAAATTAATAATATTGATTACTTAATTGGATCAAATGGAAAATTAATTAAAAAAAGAAATGATCAAGTAATCGACTTACCTTTTATTTTTGGTAGCGTAGATGCTAATGATTTTTTGATATTAAAAGAAATTTTAGATAAATCTAATTTTGATGCAAGTAAAATAGAAAACTTTTATTATTTCAAATCTAATAGATGGGATATCAAAACTAAAAAAGGTTTAGTTATTCGTTTACCATCTGAAATAAATGTAAATTTATTAAATACAGTAAATCAAATTATTGAAGATGAAAATTTCAAAAATATAAAAACATTAGATTTTCGACAAACAAATCAAATTATTACTTATGAGTAAAGATTTGGATAATAGGTATTTTATCACTTTAAATAAGGATAAAATTATTTTTAGTTGCCTAAATAAAGAAAATAAAATTTCATTTACAATGAGTCATATTTTAAAAAATGGTCTAAATAATTTATTTGAAGATTTGGAAAAATTTTTTATTGATAACCTTATTAATATTGAAAAAAGTTTAAAAGATTTCATAAGAAAGATTTATATAATCCTTGATACAGATGATAGCTTGAGTGCTCATCTTTCCATTAAATATAAACTTGAGACAGAAAAAATTAATGAGAATAAAATAAATGAACTTTTGAGTTACTTAAAAAATCAATTTAATAAATACAGCAATGATCAAAAAGTAATTCACATGACAATTATCAAAGTACTAATTGATGGTAAGGAAAAAGATTTGTCATTGATCAGAGAGACATTTGATAATTCAATTTTAGAAGTTAAATTTGAATGTTTAAAAAAACAAACAGTACATTCTATAGATAAACTTTGCTCAAATTATCAAATTTCAGTAGAGAAAATTTTATTAGCTGATCATTTAAGACAATCTTCTTTAAATCAGACAGAAAATATTGTTTTTTTAGCAAATAAATTTCTTAACGGCGAAGATAACAAAGATGTATCGTGGATCAGCAAAAAACCTATTAAACTAGGTTTTTTTGAAAAATTTTTCAATTTTTTCAATTAGCTTTTGTATTTTCCAGTAATATTTGTTGTTTTTGAATTCTTATTCAAAAAATGTACATATTTTTTTAATGGCTTTATTAAATCAAAAAACCCTCACCAAACCTATAAGCTTTAATGGCATTGGGCTCCATAGTGGTAAATCTGTAACACTTACTGTTAATCCATCTGAACCTGATACTGGCATTGTATTTAAGAGAATTGATTTAAAAAATAATAACCTAATTTATCCAAATTTTTCAAATGTTACTAACACATCTTTAAATACAACAATTTCAAATGAAAGTGGTGTAAAGGTCTCTACCATTGAACATTTAATGGGTGCATTGTTTAGCCTGGGTATTGATAATGCAATTATAGAAATTGATAATGAGGAAGTTCCTATTTTAGATGGTTCGGCCAAAGAATTTATTGATAAGATTTTAAAAACTGATTTAAAAGTAAGTAGCAATCCAATCAGGATTATAAAAATAAATAAAAAAGTTGAATTTAAAGAAGGCAATAAAATTGTTTCTATCGAACCTTCTAAACTAAGTTTAGATATAGATTTTGAATTAAAATACGAAAACCCAATTATTGGAAATCAAAAAAATAAAATCAATGTTTATACTGATAATCTTCAAGATATATTAAATTCAAGAACTTTTTGTCTATATGAAGATATCGAATTGATTAAAAAAAATGGCTTAGCTAAGGGTGGTAGTTTAGATAATGCGGTAGTAGTTAAAGGCGATCAAATATTAAATGAAAATGGACTAAGAAATTCAAAAGAATTTGTAAACCATAAAATCTTAGATTGTATTGGAGATCTTTATACTTCTGGATATAAAATAATTGGGAATGTTAAATGTTATCAAGGTGGTCATTACATGACTAACCAATTATTAAGAAAAACATTTAGTAACAAAGAAAATTTTTCTATAATCGAAGTACAAGAGAAGCATTTACCGCACACTTTTCTCAATAGAAATTTATTAAAATCTATTGCTTAAGTTAAAGATTAGTTTAAAAAAATAATCCACTACTCATCATGAAAAAAACTAAGTTTTTATTATTTATAGTTTTATCTTTATTTATTTTTTCATGCTCAAAAAAAGAACAAATTAATCAATCAACAATAAAAGAAAAAAATTTACAGTCGCAGGTTTTAGAAACTTTCATTGAGGGTAAAGAAGCTCTTGATGGTGGAGATGTTCTGTTTGCTGCTAAAAAATTTACGGAAGTACAAGTAATGTTTCCACAATCTATTTGGGCGCCACATTCTAATTTAATGGCGGCATATGCCTATTATTCACAAGATTACTATTTTGATGCAACACAAGAACTTGAAATATTTTTAAGAAAATACCCAAAGCACAGTAATGTTGATTATGCATATTATTTGATGGCCATATGTTACTATGAACAAATAGTAGATGAAAAAAAAGATTTAAATTCAGTAGTAAAATCAAAAGAATATTTTGAGATCGTAATAGATCAATTCCCAAACACTGATTACGCACTAGACTCTAAGTTTAAATTAGAATTTGTTATGGATATTTTAGCATCAAAAGAAATGTATTTAGGAAGATATTATTTGAAGAAAAAAAAATGGATAGCTGCAATTAATAGATTTAAAACAGTATTAGAAGAATATGATACCACTATATATATAGAAGAAGCCTTACACCGATTAGTAGAAGTTCATTATTTAATTGGCCTTAAAGAAGAGGCAAAAAAATACGCATCAGTTTTGGGCTACAACTATGAGTCTTCACAATGGTACGAAAATACTTATGCACTTTTTGATAAAAGATATGAGATAAATCAAAAGAAATT
>Ga0209631_10003180_pt1 | contig 19125 bp, 8 predicted proteins | sample COG_08_FD_184752 | JGI IMG/M metagenome (GOLD analysis project Ga0209631, IMG submission 184752) | Pelagic Microbial community sample from North Sea - COGITO 998_met_08 (SPAdes) (version 2) | ecosystem: Environmental > Aquatic > Marine > Neritic zone/Coastal water | place: Helgoland, sampling...
GCATCGCCGGCGACGTCCCGGCTCAAATCTTCCGACTCGCCGCGCTGCGAGAGCTGGACGTGAGCCGCAACAAGATCGTCTCCGTCGCCGACGACGTTCGCAAGCTGAGGTCGCTACGGGTGCTGAAGGCTGAGGATAACGACCTGGACGGGTTACCGAGGTGCCTGAGGGAGTTGAGTGAGCTGAAGACGCTGCGGGTGGAGCGGAACGAGTACGTGAATTTGTTGGCGTCCCGGAAGAGCTCGACGGCGTCGGCGGTCATCGACGAGCTACGAAAGCGCGGGTGCGTCGTCACCGCGTGAGCTGTGGTGACCGAGCGGCGTGTGTGTACTTGTATACGAACGATGGTATAATCACGGTATCGTCACGAATAAGGAGTCTTCTTCCCTTGCTATCTATACATGTCCCCACTTGAAGTCATCAGATGGCGACCCTCACGGCGGCGCCCTTCGCCTCGGAGTATCCGAAGGTGGCCATGTCCTTGGTGATGACGTTGAGCGCCACGGACGCGTGTCCGGTGGACTGCACCCTCGTCACCTCCCTCCCCTCGCCCATCGCCGGGAACTTGGGGTTGCTGAACTCCGCCGGCCGCCCCGTGACCCAGTTGATGAACTGCTGCGCGACGGACGCGGACAGCGGCTTGTAGAGCGGGACGGTCCTGGTGAAGTTACCGGCCGCGATGGGCAGGTGGACGCATCCGTACCCCCGGATGACGTCGCGGCCCATGGCGTCGATCTCGTACACGCTCAGGATGAGCTGCGGCCAGCCGAACGCGTTCGTCGCCTTGTACGTCACCTCCACCGGGAAGTTCCAGACGAGTTTCTGCTCCGGGCCGCTCGTGGTCTTGCGCGTGATCTGCGAGATGCCGTCCTCCGGGCCGTCCAGGTGGGTCCAATCGTCGCCGTGGACGATGGCGTACTTGCAGTACGCGTTGTCGCAGCTCGGAATCTGCGTTTGGATGGGAAAGGACGGGGTCGCGATGGGTCAGCGATGGGCGCCGGGGTGACATTCTTCGCCCGGCACAGAGGGCTGAGCGGCCTTTTTTGAAATGGGCGCGCGGGTGGTGGGGCATCGCGCGACGTATCGGGCGCACTCACGTCCGCGAATTCGATCTGTCCCGTCACGATGACGGTGAAAAAGCTCGCCTCAGCCTTCGCCATGGTTCCCGGTCTTCTCTACCGCGCCTCGCGCTTGGGAATGAGAGGACTCCACGGAAGTGCCCGAGCTTACAACGGCTCCAACGGGAAAATGGGCGTTTGGCGAAAATAACGGCGAATCAGTGGTGCAATGCGGATGCCGGTGGGCGCGTGGGCGCTGGTCGCGGGATGCGCAACGGGCTTCGCCGCCGTCCACATCGCGCTCGACCGCGCGTGTTCGCGCCACTTCGAGTGCGACGCGTCGCACCCGACGCTATCCATGACCCTCAGACACGGCGACGTCAGGCGAAACGTCGTGCCGATGCTTTTGGCATCCTCGGTGTGCCTACTGTTCGCGGACTGCGCGCTGTGGGCGACGTGTTGCTCGGACCAGAGGGGCGGCGGGCTCATCTCGACGCACGCCGCGCTCCTTGCCGGTATCGCCTCGCTCCCGGCGATGGTGCTCACGATCGAAAAGGACCCGAGGGGGCAGGCCCACTTGGACGCAGCAGTGGCTTGGTCGGCATTACGCATGGTCCAGGGCGCGTTGGCGTTACCAGCCGTGTGGCTGTGCACCAGGGGAAGCGCGCCGTTCGCGGTGGTCAACGCGGGTAGATTAGTACTCGCGGTGAGCTTGATGTGCGTGGGCGCCAAGCTGTGCGCGGACGCGCCGAGCGGGGACATGGACGGCGAGTTACAGTTCATCGCCGTGAGGGGCGTGCTGGCGTACCATCTTACCCTGGTACCAGAGACGGCGGGCGCGAGGGTGGTTCTGTTCGGTGACGGTGGTACGCGCGTGAGGATGGAGGCCAGCGCGAGGTACATACCGGGGTGGAACAAGGACGCGGGGGGGTCCTACTCGGTCAGGGACGAGGACGCGTCCGTGTAGTCCGACTCGGTGGTTGTTAGTTATTAGCGCGAGTAGGACCGAGTTTTAAGTAGAGTCTCTTCAGACAGGCAGCGTAGCAGTACAGCGCCCCGCGGGTGTTTGTGGTGTACGTGAACCCCGCGAGGTGAAGCACTTCCCGACGCGCGCATTACCGCGATCCGGTGAGTAAGGGTATAATCTCAGACCTCGGCTCGTGTGAGCCGAGGACACCCCCAGTGCCGTCAAAGAATGGAGCGTTCGTTGGAGCGCGTTAGGGCAGGTAGTCGTTGGTGAACACGACGGGCACGGACTCCAGCGGGATCTTCTCGCCCGCGTTGCCGGCCCGTAGGTCGTCGAGCGAGAAGGTCCTGCCGCCGTCGGGGTGCCTGGACTGCATGCCCGTGGTCAGCAGGTCGCTATCCCACAGCCACTTGACATATTCCGACCACACGGTGGCGTCCATGCGGCCCCATAGCTTGGTGTCCGGGTCGATGAACTTGTCCGCGAGGAACTCCGCGCTGCCCTTGGCGAGCGCCGGGTCCACGTCGAACGCGTGGTCGCGCTTGGCGAGGCGAACGAGCGCGTCCGCGGCAGCCGCGGGGTCAGCCGCGGCCGCCGCGTATCCCTCGGCGGTAGCCTTGAGGAACGCCTTGGCGGCGTCGGCGTTGGCGGCGAGCCAGTCGGGGTGCGCGCAGAGGCACGGCGCGTACGCGTACGGCACGCCGTAGTCGCACACGGGAAACGCGTTGAGCTCGACACCCTTCAACTGGGCCTCGACGCCTTCCCACTGCATGAAGACCCAGGTCGCGTCGAACTTACCCTCGACGAGGGAATTCCAGATGCCGAGCATGGGCGGCGTGTCCTCGATGTAGTCGCCGGCGCCGCCCGCGTGTTGGATCATGCGCTGCACGATGCGGCCTTCGAAGCGAGCGGCGTAGGACGCGTACCTCTTACCGTCGAGGTCCTTCGGGGATGTGATGCCGGAGGATTTCAGCGCCACGATGGCGGAGGAGTTGCGGTCTCTGAGCAAGGCTGCGACCGCCTTGAGCTGCGGGCGACCGGGTGCGGTGTTCCAGCCGACGACGCCTTCCGGCGAGTTCATGGCGAAGTGTGCGCTGCCTTCGGCCACCTTGGAGCACGGCGTGACGTACTTGGGAGCGCCGGGGGCGTCGGCATCTTCATCGCCGGGGTTGTAGCTTCCATCGTACTCGGCATCCGCGGGGGAGACGATCGTCACGTCCAGGCCCGCGGCGTCGTAGAGGCCCTTGTCCTTGGCGACGAAGAACCCGAGGTGGTTGCCGTTCGGGGTCCAGTCGAGCGCGACGGTGATCTTCGAGGCCATCGCGCGTGAGGTACAGTGTCCTTCAGACGACGGTACCTTTAACCTAGTGGATAAAACCTGTCAGCAAACAGATTCCTTTTTGCTGACTGGACCTTTTACTTTTTGTCGGAGAGACTCGTCATCATGGCTGTTCTAATGTTTACGATGCTATTTGTGCTATGGTCAACGTCGCCGTCTGCGACCTTTCTTCTCGTCGTCCACCCTGTTCTTCTTCCCGCCCGCGAGCTTCGAGAGCACGAACAGAAACGCGCACGCGCCCAGCGTCCCGATGAGCGGCCCGATCATCCCGGTGGACACCCCGGCGCTGTCCTTCCTCGGCGGCGACGGCGGCGACTGCGGCGAGGGCGGCGGCGACGGCGGCAGCGGCGGCGCGGGCGGGCCGAAGATCGTGAACACGTCCTCCAGCACCAACACGTCAAACGCCGTCGTCTCGAGTGCGCGCTGCGTCAGTTGCGACTTCAGGGTCGTTCCCCCGCCGGCGAGAATTTTGGACTTGACGTCCGCGTCGATCTCGTCGTCGTCCGTTCGAACCTCCGTCGGTTTCCTCGCCACCTCCACGCCCAGCACCGCCCCGACGTCCAGATTCGCGAGGTACGTATCGATCAACGGGCCGGGAAGCCGCCCCGCGTCGATGTCCGCCTTTAGCAAATTCGCGAGGGGCGCCAACCCGGGCGTGACGTGATCGCCGGCTTCGCGTTTGGGGTTGAGCGCGCTCGCCGCGCGCGTCTTGAACCCCGGAATCTCCCCCGCGGTCATTAGGGTGACGTGCAAGGGCACGGAGAGGGGCGCGGGCGGCGGCGCGGGCGGCGGCGCCGGCGGGGGGCTGGGACCGGGCGGCGGGCTCGGCGGCGGCCGCGGGGGCATGGGTACCGGCGGCGGCGACGGGTACGTGGGCACACCCGGCGGCGGCGGCGGGAACGGGACCTGCGCGGGGAGGTTGGAGTTGCCGCTGAACTGCGCGAGCGATCGCCGGGGGGCTTTGGGTTTAGGGTTAGGGTTAACCCTAACCCTAAACATCGAGGCGTCGAATTCGGCGGAGAGGAGACGTCGTCTTCGCGTCAGCTCAAAGTCCCGCGGCGCGGCGCCCACGGTGATGTCCCCTTCCCACGTCCTCGTCAGGTTCGCGAACGCCGTCTTTAGCGTCGCGCTGGACGTATAGCTCGTGTTGTACCAGTCCGCGCTGTCGATGCCGACCAATCCAACCGTCACGGTGGCGTTGTAAGAAACCGTCTTGATCGTCACGTCCTTGTCCTCAACCCCGGGCATTAAACCGAGCGTCGACGCAATCGCCTGCCGCAGCAGCTCCGCCTCGTCGTCGCTCAACCCGTCGTTGACGAACGCGCCGCGGACCTGCAGGTTGACGTGCGTGCCCGTCTTCTTGGACGGCGCCGGCGGCGGGAGCGGCGGCGGCCTCGGAGGCATGGGCGGGGGCGACGGCGGCGGGGACACGGGCGGCGGAGAAGGGGGCGTCGGCGGCGCCGGCGGCAACGGCGGCGGCGGCGGCGGCGACGGAGGCAACGGAGGCAACGGTGGTGGAGGTTCCGGCGACGGCGGAGGGGACGCGGGCGGGGGCGGCGGCGGCGACGGCGAGGGCGGCGGCGGGCTCGGCGGCGCCGCCGGCCCGCCGAACCTCACGACCCGACCCTCCCCGTTTCCGTCGTCGGACCCGTCCAGCGGCTGCGACACGGCGACGGTGACCACGCCGTTGTCCACCGCGACGGCCCGCCCGAACCCCTTGAACGTCCCCGAGCTCGACCAATCCGACGGTGCCAGCTGTGTCTGCTCCTTCCACTTCGGGTTCAGGTCGTTGTCGTCAACTTGCCGTCGAAACACCAGCGCTCGTCCGTCGTCGTCGCCCGACCCAACAGCGCCCAGCACCGCGGTGTCCCCGTCGATCGCGCACGTCCCGGCGGACTTTGCGGTGCCCGACGTGGTGTACACTCCTCCCGGGCCGTCCAGGACCCAGGTACCGGTGTTTGGTATCGAAGCCGGAGCGGCGGACCCGTCCACGGTGAACGCGTGGGTGGTCGAGTCGGGACCCGCGAGGTAATACACCTCGCCCCACGCGCCGCCGTCAGCTTCACCCACCGCGGACGGCCGCGTGGCGACCAGCAAGTACCGCCCGGTCATCGCCAGGCCGGCGCCGAACCCTTTCGGCGTGCCCGCCGTCACCGGCGTGACGGTCTGGGACCAGAACCACGCGTACGCCCCAGGCGACCCCGCTCGAGCGAACAAGTGCACGGCTCCCGCGTTCGACGCAGACTTGAGGGACGCGACGACGATCCAGCCGTTGCCGGTGCCCTCGTCGCCGTTGTGCACCGCGACGACGCCGCCGAACTCGTCACCCGCGGCTCCGTTTGGATCGAAGAGCCGCGCCGGCGACCGCGTCCAAGCGTTGTTTTTCGCGTAGTCTAGAAAGACGTACGCGGCACCCTTGCCGTTGTCGTCGGCTGGCGCGCCCAGGACGATGACGTCGCCGCCGGATGTCGCCGCCGCGGTTCCCATGTGCCCGATGCGCCCGTCCCCTGAACCCAGCGCGGCCGGCCCGGCGAGCGTGGACGAGGACGCGTCCCATCGCCAGACGTCCGCGCCGCCCGTCTTGCGCTCTCGGTTCGGGGTCCCGATGACGACGACGCCGTCGGCGAACGCGAAGTGGTCGGCTCTGTCGGTGAGCTGGTCGCCGGCGATCTCGTCGGCGTCCGTCATGCACATCGTCGTGGATACCGGGACGCCCCCCGGGGTGGACGGGATGGAGGTGAACAGCTCGCCGCACGTGCTGTTCACCGCCGCGAGCAGGAGCCCATCGGAGGCGTGCACCGCCGCGCCGAACGCCCTGTTCACGTTCGCGCCGGGGCCGAGGCCGTCGGAGTTCTCCAACAAGTACGTGGCCGCCGTGTACGTTTGCGCGTTAGTTCCGAATGGCGACGCGAGCGCCAGGAGCGCCAGGAGCGTCGCAACGAGCCCGGGCATGCTCCCGAACCTCATCGATGCGGCCCTCTCCGGCAGCGACGGCCGTTGGTGGGCACGTGTATCGGGCGTCCGCTCTAAGGGTGGGGCGAACCCGCGGGGGGCGCTCGAGGGGTCATCGTCGCCGTATCGACGCTCGGCTTGGATTGAACGCGCGACGTGAGATGTTCGCGAACGACCCGAATCCCGTTCGAGGATGCGGTCGGCGTGTGGGGCGCGCGGAGAGAGACCCGCGGAGGTAAGGATGGTGATTCGCAAGATTCCGAAGAAAACGGCAAACGGGCCGCGTGCTCCGCGACGAATTTGGCAAAATTCACGACTGTTTACACTGTTTACCTAAACGACACCCCCACTCTCTTCGAAACCACCCCCGCCGGACCCTCACAGGTCCAGCAGCAAACGCCGCGGGTCCTCCACCGCCTCCTTGATCGTCTTCAAGAACGTCACAGCCTCCCGCCCGTCCACGAGCCTGTGGTCGTACGTCAGCGCCACGTTCATCATGGGCCTGGCGACGATTTCGCCATTCACCACCACGGGCCGCTGCACGATGCTGTGCATCCCGAGGATGGCGGACTGCGGCGGGTTGATGATGGGCGTACCGTTGAGGGACCCGAAGACGCCGCCGTTGGAGATGGTGAACGTGCCGCCGGTCATCTCGTCGATGGCCAAAGTGCCGTCCTTGGCCTTCTTGCCGTACGTCGCGATGGATCGCTCGACGTCGGCGAAGGTCATCGAGTCCACGTTGCGTAGCACGGGCACGACGAGGCCCTTGGGCGCGGACACCGCGACGGAGACGTCGACGTAATCGCGGTAGACGATCTCGTCGCCGTCGATCATGGCGTTCACCGCGGGCTCCGCCTTCAGCGCGCGAGCCGAAGCCTTGATAAACGCGGACATGAAACCGAGTTTCACCCCGTGCCGCTCCATGAACTGGTCCTTGTACGAGCTGCGCATGGACATCAGGTTTGACATGTCAATCTCGTTGAACGTGGTCAACATCGCGTAAGTGTTCTGCGCGGATTTAAGGCGCTCGGCGACGCGCATGCGAAGCCGGGTCATCTTCACGCGAGTCTCGCCGCGGGATCCCGCCGGGGGCGACGACGTCTGAGCCGCGGGCGCCGCGGGCGCGGGCGTCGCGGGCCCTTTCACCTTGGCGGCCGGGAGGACCGCGGCGTCCGCCTTGGGCGGCGGCGCGGGGGCCGCCGCGGGCTTGGGCGCCGCCGCCGGTTCGGCGCCCGCGGCTCCGGGGGTGAACCTCGCGATGGCCTGCCCGACGACGACGGTGTCGCCTTCGCCGACGGACCACCCCTCCACGACACCGGCGGACGGGGCTCTGACGTCGATGGTCACCTTGTCGGTCTCGATCTGCGCGATGACCTCGTCGACCGCGCACGTCTCGCCGGGTTGTTTGACGAGCGCCGCGATGGCGCCCTCGGTGATTGAGTCGCCCATCTGCGGCACCTCGATGTCCGCGGTGGGCCCCGTCGCGGCGGCGGGCGCGGTCTCCTTGGCGGCCGCCTTCTTGCCGCCTTTCTTCGCGGGAGCCGCGGCGCCCTCCTCGAGCGTGCACACCGCCTGCCCGACGTTGACGCTGTCGCCCTCGGCGACGAGGATGTCCTTCACGACACCCGCGGCGGGAGCCCTAACGTCGATGGTCACCTTGTCGGTCTCGATCTGCGCGATGACCTCGTCGACGGCGACGGAATCGCCGGGCGCCTTGAGGACCGCCGCGATGGACCCCTCGGTGATGCTGTCGCCCATCGGGGGAACATCCACCTGCGTCGCGAGGTGCGTCGCGGCGGAGTGGAAGCCCGCGGAATCGACGCTGAACCTCTCGAGTAACAACGCGGCGGGCGCGGCGGCACCGCGGGAATCGCGAACGACGCGGGTCCATCCAGGGGTGGTCGCCGCGGTGGCGCGGAGGATCGCCGGCACGTGGTACGCGCGAGTGATGCCAGCCTGTTCGTTCGGTGGATCGGGGGATGTCAAGTCAGTCACCGGGGCGGAGTCCGGGCGTCGCAGCCGACGAAAAGGGCATCCATCCATCCAATCGTGGGGCTTTTCAGAAAATATCGCATTGGGGGAAACGAAGGGGCGCGGGGTTTTTACGCACCCTGGGCGCGGCTGCGTTCAGGAGGCTCGCCAGGCGCCTCGCGGCTCCCGTGCGGATCGCCATGACTCGATGTGTCTCTTCTCTGTCCTACGTCGCCTGACGCGCGACCGAACTACAGTGCACCCGATGAGGCAGATATTTTGTTCAAACACTTTTCAGCTTTTCACCGGCAGGCCGATGGCCGCTCAAGCAGTCCAGGAAGAACCTCAGCGAGCTACGCGCTAGGATCAGTAGTCGGCGCACGGCGAGAGGCGGGATGGCGTCCTACCCCGGCGTCAAGGCGACGATCGTCACCGGCGATGCGATCGGCAAGATCAAGGCCGGCAAGGTGCGTCCACCTTCAGGAGTTCCCCCATCGAACCGCGCCCATCGCTCCCGCCGCGAGAGCCCACCAAACCTAATCGACAAATATTCATCGCCGAGCCTGACCCCGATCCCCCCTTTCCTTCCTCCCTGACCCGACAGGCGGTGACCGGCGTGGACGCGAAGAAGGCGCGTAGGTTCCTCGCCGAGCTCTGCTGGTGCGTGCTCCGCGATGAGCTCGAGCCGGGCGACGTCGCACCCGCGATCCGCGGCGCCTTCAAGGACCACGCGACGGCGTCGTCCAACATGGCGGATTGCATCTGGCTCGCCTCCTTGGAGACCGAGATGCTCCCGGACATCCGCTCCAAGCTCGTGGAGCTCGCCAAGACGCTATGCGACGGCGACGGGGGCGGCGGCGAGCCCTTGCTCACGCGCGAGCTCCTCGTGGAGCGGTGCGAGGGCGAGTTCCTGGAGGAGTGCGGCCTCATCCCGTCATCCGTCGGGTGGAAGAAGAAAGAGGTTCGCATCAACACGCGACTCGTGTACACCCAGAACAAGTTCAACCTGCTGCGAGAGGAGAGCGAGGGGTACTCGAAGCTCATGACGGCGCTCGCGGAGTTTGGAAGGTCCGGAGACGGCAACGCCAACGCCGCGGTGCGATCGACGCAATCGCTCATCGGGTACTTCGACCTCGACCCCAACCGAGCGCTGGACCTCGTCCTGGACGCGTACGAACACGCGCCGCACCAGAGTGGGTTCATGGAGCTACTCGGGTTGTTCCGGAAAGGTGCGCACGCGCAGGTGCTGGGGTTCAAGTTTCAGAACCACGCCAAGGCGAGCGAGGCGGCGGCCAACGCCGCGGCCAACCGCGCCGAGGACGACGACGACGACGCCGAGAAGGAGGAGGGCGAGGAGGGCGACGACGAGGAGGAGGAGGGCGAGGCCGGTCCGGGCGACGGCAAATCGGGCGACGGCAAGGACAAGCCCCGGGGACGGAAGCCCACCGGGGGCGATAAGGGCGGCGACAAGGGTACTTCGAAGGGTACTAAAAAGTTGACCGAACCCGAGCCGATTCCCGAGACTCCCGCGAGCCTTTACGCGCTCGCCGCTAAGTTGGTCGGTGCGGGTGTGGTGGAGCTGGACGCGTTGTACGCGCACCTGTCCCCGGCGGACGACGCCGCGGTGGAGAGGCACGTGCTCAGCGTGGAGACCCGGCTGGCGGCGGCGAAGAAGATCGGCGCCGTCAACCTACTGGCCAAGGCGGATGACTCGAAATCCAAAGATGCCGACCCGCTCACGGTGGCCATCACGCCGCCGAACGACCCGAGGGATCAGAAGCTGGGCCTGGTGCGCGGGTTCCTGGCGGTCGGGGACGTCGACGGTGCCACGGCGATGATCGAGCGGCTACGGAACCTCGGGCTAGATCCCGCGGAGGACCCGGCGGTTCAAAAAGCGCTGTGCGAAACGCTGAGGAATACAATCGCGGAGTGCTACGGGCTCGCCGCTCCGGCCACCTCCGGCCCCGCGATGGACGCGCGGGGCCCGACGGCGGGGATGGAGCCGCCCGATCCCGCTGGTTCGTTCATGCCCGACGAAGCGTTCGAGCGTTTGAGGCTGTTGGGGCCGTACGTAGCGGTGGATCCGGTGTTGCACTCGAGGATGATTCGATGCGTCAGGCAGCACGCGATCGCCGCGGCGTCGGCTGGGGACAAGGACGCCGGGGCAAAGGGTGAGGAGGCGATGGGTTCGTCGCTGATCCCCGCGCTGGGGTTACTCCACGCGAACCCCGGTGCGGCGTTCGAGATCTGGAGTGTTCTGGAACTTCTTCCGGTGACCACCCGGTTCAGGCTTTACAACGACTGGAAGTCGAGCTTCGAGCGCGACCCGGGCTCGGCGCTCGAAACGAGGCGGCCTCAGTTCGCAGCCGCGAAGAAAGTCGCGGAGCAGGACACCATGAAGGTCATGCGCCGCCTGAGCAAGGAGAACGTCAAGGAGTTTGGCCGCAAGCTGGCTAAGTGCGCGCACGGTAACCCCCTTGCGGTGATGTCGTCAATCGCCGTGCAGATCGAGGCTTACACCAACATGATCGCCCCGGTGTGCGACGCCTTCAAGTACCTCACGCCGCTCGGCTACGACGTGCTGACGTTCGTGGTCATCGAGAAGCTCGCGGAGGGACGGGAGAAGCTCAAGGATGACGGTCAGAACGTGTCGCTCTGGCTCAGCGCCCTGGCCACCTTTTGCGGGCACCTCGCCAAAAAGTACAGCGCCATCGAGCTCAGCGCCTTGCTCCAGTACCTGGTAAACACCCTCAAGGATAACCAGAGCCTCGATTTACTGGTGTTGAAGGAACTCATCACGCGCATGACTGGGAAGGAGTCGTTGGAGGACATGTCCGACGCGCAGGTGGAGGCGATGGCGGGCGGTGAGACTCTGAGGTCGGAGGCGATTAACTTCAACAACGACATGGCGCCCAAGGCTCGCGCCAAGGGCGTGGCGCGGCTCAAGGATGCGCTGCAGAAGGGCACACTGGGCGGTGATCCGCTTACCGTACCGCTGCTGGTGCTCATCGCGCAGACGCGGCAGGCTATCATCTTCAAGACGGACTCTAAGCACTTGAAGCTCGTGTCGCAGCTGTACGACGGGTGCCAAGAAACCTTCTTCCACTACTGCGACTTTTTGGAGCAGGCTTTCGACGACCAGGAGTACGCCTCGACCGTTCCTTCCCTCAAAGCCCTGGTCCACGACTACGGCTTGGAACCCGGCGTGGCGTTTCACATCTACAGGCCCGTCTTGAGGCACCTCAAACCGCGCCCCACGCCGTCCAAGGACAAGAGCGTCGACGAGTGCAACGAATCCGTCGCGCTCGACATCGGCGGCGTGAAGATGACCTGGCGCGAACTGCTCGACACCGTCCGAGGGATGTTACCCGAGGAGACCTGGGCGGACATCTCCCCCGAGCTCTATCTGGCGTTCTGGTCGTTGACGTTGTACGACCTGTACGTGCCGAGGGCGAGGTACGAGGCTGAGGTGGACAAGTGCCGAGCCGCGCTCTCCGTCCTCGATAACCAGCGCGAGACGGGCACCAGGGACGAGCAGGCGAAGCGGAAAAAGGAGAAGGAGCGGCTCAAGGATCTCATCGATAAGCTTCAGAAGGAGCTGGACGCGCAGGAGCGCGCGGTGGCGGCGCGCACGAAGCGGCTGATGATCGAGAAGGATCAGTACCTCGTGGACTTACCCAGCCACGGCAACACCGTCGGGCGGCTGGTGGAGCAGTGCGTGTTCCCGCGGTGCGTCTTCTCGCACGCGGATGCGATGTATTGCGCGCGATTCGTCGAACGGCTACACCTGCTGGACACCCCTTACTTCGCCACCGTGCAGCACTACAACCTCACGCTCACCGTCGTCGCGCAGCTGGTGTTCAGCTGCACCGAGTACGAGGCTGGGAGGCTCGGCAAGTTTCTCAACGAGACCCTCACGCAGCTGTCGGTGTGGAAGGGTGACGAGGCTACGTACGAAAAGGAGTGCAGCGCGGTCAGGGGCTTCAACCTGAAGTACGATGACTCATCCAAGAAGGTTTCGTACGAGGAGTTCGTCAAGCTCGTGTACAAGTGGCACGTGCGCATCGCCAAGTCGTTCCTGTCCTGCCTCGAGGGCGACAACTACCTCGAGATTCGCAACTCGCTGATGGTTCTCACGAAGGTCGTGAAGGTGTTCCCTTCCATCTCCAGGATCGGCGCGCACATCCTCCGAAGGGTCGAGAAGATCAAGGAGAGCGACGAACGCGGGGATTTGAAAACCATGGCGGCGCGGTACCTCGCCATGCTGCAGCGGGAGAAGCCGGGGTGGAAAGCGGATAACCAGTTCAACCCGTACCTGCCTCCCGACCCGAAGGAGAAGGAAAAGGAGGAACGCGATCGCAAGGCGAAGGAGGAAGCCGCGGCCAAGGGCGGCGGCTCCAAGCGCGGCAAGGGCGGCGGCAAGGACGCGTCCCTCAACGTCGAGGCGCAGGAGTTCACCCCGGGTAAGGATACCGGGAAGAAGGATGACAAGAAGAAGGATGACCGGAGCGATCGGAACGTTCGCGGCGGATCCTCGAAGACGTCGGACGCGTCGAACAAGAAGGACGAGGGCAAGGGCGGCGGCGGCGGCGGCGGCGGGCGAGGCGGTGACCGCGACCGAAACACGCGCGACGTCCGCGGGGGGTCCAAGGAGCCCGTCGATGCCAAGGGTACCGACAACAAGCGGCGGCGGGACGACGACCGCGGCGAGGACAAGGCCGACAACAAGCGCTCCCGAAAGTCGGAAGAAGAACCCCGCCGCGGAAACGCTGGCGGGAGGGGTCGCGGGCGGGAAGATGAACCGGCGCCGCGCGGTGGCAGGGGCGGTGGAAGGGACGCCAGCAGGGACCGCGGCGGGCACCAGGATGACCGCAGGACAGGAGGCGGACGCAACGTCAGAGGCGGCGGCGGCGGCGGTCGCCCGCCTCCTCGAGGCCGGCGCTAGTCTCATCCTATCCTCGATTTGCCTAAAAGTCATTAGCTAACTACGCTCACCGCGCGACACCACGATGAGCCTATTCTCCGGCGACACGTCCGTGTCCACGTATCCTACCAGCCGACCGTGTAGACCCCGTCGTTGAAGCCACTCCACGCGGCCGACGTCGATGAGCGTCTTGACCATGCCGCCGATTTCGTACTTTTCAGCCTTTGACATGTCGCCGTCGTCTACATCTTCGACAGGTGGTTGTCCGTGCTCATCCGCGGCTTCCGTCGCATCCGCCGTCGTCGGCTCCTCTTGCGCGGATGACCGAGGGCGCTTGACGCTGCCGACGCCCGGCGCGGTGCCGTCGCACGCCCACGACGACATCCTCGCCAGCCTCGGAAAATCGTCCCGAGCAAAGCCCAATTTTCGCATAAACGGCTTGTTGACGTAGGAGCGCCACTCGCACCTGTGGTGGCAGCACGTGGCCAGCGCGACGCCGGTGACGCGGTACGTGGACGGTGCCGACGACGGTTCGTCTCCATCGCGACCGTTCGTATCGTCCAGGCAGCATCGGAGCGCGAGGTCAGTCGCGGAGCCGCAGAGGTGTTTCCCCGTGATGACGGCGTCGCGGCCGTCGACGGCGGCGACGCCGGACATGCGAAGGTCCTTGATGTCCACGCGGAGGCGCTCGACGTTCGTCCCCGGGGATGCCGACGCGGGTGCCGACCCCGACCCGTCCCCGGAGGTGCCGACTTCCTCCCCTCCTCCCCGAATGTTCCGCTCGGCTTTGAACCTGTACGCCCGCCGCTCCACCAACACCAAGTCGTTTGGCCCGTAGGCATCCACCAGGAAGTGCGATAGGTACCCTCGCCCCGCGCCGAGTTCCACGTACACCGGCGGTTTTGCATCCGCGACGTCGGCGGTTCGATCCCGCACGAGGCCAAGTGCTGCCATGTGCGAGACGATGGACGCCTGTTGCGACGCGTGCCGTGGGTTGAAGGGTGCGATGCGAATCGCTTGCCCTTTCCCGACGCCACCGCCGCCGCCGCTCGCGCGCTTCGCCGCCTCTGAGAGCCTGGCGACCGCGGCTTCGCACCTCGCATCCGACATGGGCTCCGGCGTCGGTATCTTCGGGACCACGCCCGCGTCCGCGCACGCGCGTCGGACCCGCGCCACGAGCGCCCGGAGCTCCTCGCCCCGGGGCAGGCGAGTCGTCGGCTCGTCGGCACCCGCGGCGGTCGTGGCTTCCTCGTCGTCGCTTCCGAGGTTGACGTCGCGGGCAAAGTACGGCATGGACTCGGCCTCCGCGACTCTGAGATACGCCGGGCACTTGCCCACGTGCTTGGCCATCTCGCGTCGCAGCACGTGGGTCCCGCAGTGGTCGCACGGGACCCTGTCGGCGGAGGCGTCCGATGTCGCGAGGTGGTTGCCGCAGACCGGGGGCGACGTGCCGGGCTTGGCGTACTGACGGCACGTCTTGGTCTTGCCGCGCTTGACGATGACGTGCGTACATCGAGGTGGGTCGGTGGCGTCGCCGGCGACCGCGGGCGGCTCGCCGTCCGCCGCCATCGCCGACAGCTGTGTTGGGAACCGAGGTTGCCGTGCTTCTGTACGAAACGAACAGAAGCAGGAACCCGAAAGCTGATCAAGTAGCGCGGATATCCACGATCTACAAGATGGGGGTGTTGAGCGCACCGTTCACTCGCCGAGACGCGAGAGACGCCGATCGCGTCCCGAGCGCACTCCACAGACGTCATGGTAAGCACCGAACCCGTCGCACGTCGAACCCTTCAGCCGTGGATCGATGTCGTGAGCCGCGCTCAAGGGCGGCCTCCCGTCGGTTCAAAAAAACTGATTCAACACTGATTCAACTCTGCGCCCACACGCTAACCGACCTCCATCCTCCACCCACAGAGCGCGCAGAGCGGAAGCGCGGGCGCCGCGCTCGCCGGTGCGACCAAAGAACAGCTCGCCAAGGCGCTGGAGACGTCCGCCAAGAAGCTCAAGGCTGCCGATAAGCGCCTCAAAGAGCTCACCGCCGAGAACGCGGCACTCTCCAAGGATTCGACGGACGCCAAGGACCGGCTCGCGACGGTGACCGCCAAGGCTGACGCCTCGGACGCCACGATCGCGGAGCTGAACGCCAAGGTCCAGGCCGCGGATGTCGAGGTCGCCGCCGCCAAGGAGCGTGCGAGCGCCGCCGAGGCCGCCACCGCGGCGGCAGCCGCGCAGGTTGACTCCCTCGCCGAGGAAAAGTCTCGATCGGAGATCACCAAAATCAGGGAGGCCCAGGAAGCCGAGCTGCGCAAGATCAAGGCGAGCGACGAGTCCATCCGACGCAGGCTCCACGACGACCTCGAGCAGACGAAGGAGATGAAGCAGGCGGTGATCGAGAAGCTCATGGACGAACTGGACGCCCTTCAAAGGCAACTCGCCGAGGTGCAGGCCAACACCCCGACGCCCAAGGCGAAGAAGGGCACTGGGATCCTCGACTCGGACGATGAGGACGACGAGCGTCGCAAGATGACCCCGACGGACTTGGAGCAAGCGCGGGCGAGCGTGGACGCCATGAACAAGCAGGCTGAGGAGCTCAAGGGTATGTACGAGGAGAGCGAAGCGGCGCGGGAGCAGACAAAGGCGGCGTTGGGCGCGGTGGCCGCCAATCTTCAGGAGACCAAGGCCGAGAAAGCCGAGCTGGAGACGCGCGTGGAGGCTCTCAGCGGGGAGAAGACGGCGCTCGAGGAGGAACTCGAGGCGCTGCGCGCACAGCTGGCGGCTGCTGAGGCATCCGCCGAGACCTCCGCGGCTGACGTCGCCTCCCTGACGGAAAAACTCGCGGCGGCGGAGTCGGACGTCTCGGCGGCGCGGGGCGAATGCGACGCCAAGGTCGACGCGTCATCCCTCGACGCCGTCAGGTCCGAGCTCGAGGTCGCACAGCTGGCGCTGAAGGAGAAGGAACGCGAGCTGGCAGACGCCACCGCCGGGCACGACGCCGAGCGCGCCAGCGTCGAGGAGAAGGTTGCCGAGGTGAAGAAGCGGATGACAAAGTTGGAGGGTAAGCGCGATAAGCTCGTCGCCGAGCTGGAAACCGAGCGGCAGAAGATCGCGGAGTTGGAGGAGACGAAGCTCGCGCTGACCTCGCAGGTCGCCGCGCTCCAGGTTGCCAAAGCCGAGGCTGAGAAGACGTCTGCCGATTTTGAAGCCGCGTCTCAAAAGTACAAAAATATGCAAACGGCGGTGGAATCTCAGCACGCGGAGATCGCCGAGGCGGCCAACGAGCTCCTCGCCGAGCGCGACGCGTTGCTCGCCAAGGTCGCGCAGCTCGAGGCGTCGCACGAGGAGGCCAAGGGATCCAACGAGGCGTCGCTCGCCGAACTTTTAGAACAGTTGGCGGCGAAGGACGCGGCGGCGGAGACTCTCAAAAAGTCACTCGCCGACGCGAAGGCTGAGCTCGCGCGGTCCCAGCCCGGCACCGCGCGCGCGTCCGACGAAGTCGCTGACGCTGCCGATCCCGACGCCGGCGCGCGGTCCACGTTATCGTTCCTCGGTTTCTCACCGTCCGCGGCCGAGAAGGCTGAGGCGGCGGCGGCGGAGAAACAGCGAAAAGAACAGATGGAGGCTGCCTGGGTCAAGGCCTCCACCGCGAACGACCTCGCGCGGCCCAGCCAGCAGGCCCGACGATCCGAGACGCCGGTATCACCGACGCCGTCCGCGGATAACTCGGTGGACGCGGGAACGCCGCTGCAGGGCGCCGCGAAGGTGTTCACCAACGAGACGTACCTGGCGGAGGAGGAGGCGGAATCGCTCCGGGAGGAGTTAGCCGCAGCCAAGTCGCAGTTGGATGCGGCCACTTCCAAGCTCGCGGAAACGGAGGCGTACAAGGCGAAGCTCGCGAAGCAGGCGGAGATGATGGAGGAAAACTACGCGAAGATATCCCAGGACGCCGTCGCCGCCGCGGAGGAGACGAACAAGCTTCGATACGAACTAGCGAACGTCACCGCGCAGCTCGAAGCGGCGCGAGCGGAACTCGAGATGAAAATGGACACCGACGCCGCGGACGCGTCCGCCAGCCGCAGCGCGCTCGCGGACGCCACCGCGCGCATCCAGTCGCTGGAACACGTCAAGGACGTCGCGGTGGAAAAGGCTGAGACGCTTCGATCGGAGATGCAATCGCTCAAGACCAAGGTTGAAGAAACCTCGCGAGAATTATCCGCCAAGGAATCCGAGCTCGCCGCGAAGGAAGCCGAGGTGGCGGCGATTCGGTCCCAGGCTGCCTCCGCGGCGGCCAATCAGAGCGCGCTCGACGAAGCGAACGAGCTCATCGGCGCGCTCAAGGCTGAGCAGGACGAGGCGTCCTCGGAGATGGAACGATTGCGAACCGAGCTCGCTTCAGTCGCCGAGGAGCTTCAATCAGCGAAGAATGACCTCGAGGCGAACGCGTCGAACGCCGCGGCTCTGGCCGAGGCGACCATGCGCGTCACCTCGCTCGAATCCGAGCGAAACGCCGCGGCTGCCGAGATCGTCTCACTCCGCGGCGAGCTCGAGGCCATGCGCGGTAAGAACGACGGCGCGAGCGCCGAGGACCTGGTGTACCTCAAGAACGTCGTCGTGAAGCTTCTGGAGATGCCGGGGCACAAGGACCACCTCGACGTCCTCCCCGTGTTGGCCACGCTCTTAAAGTTCTCGCCGGACGAGACGCGACGGTGCAGGGACGGGATCATGAACGGTCTCGCCGCGGAGGAGGACATCATAGCGGACACCGTCGGGCAGGGTCTCGAGGCGGTCGGGTCCGCGGTGTCCAGCGTCACCAGCATGTTCGGCGTATCCTCACTCTTCGGGTCGAGCTCGGGCTCGGGCGTCGCGGAGCCGGCGTCGCCGAGTGCGGCCGCGGGGGGCGAGGGGGGTGGGCTCAGGCGGGTTGCATCGCGCGAGGCGTCGTCTCCGGTGGCTGCGCGACCGGACGGGACGGGAGATGCGTTCAATCCTTTCGCTAGGAGGTGACCTATTAATGCTAAATGCTATCGGCAATATGCCGTGAATCCTATTTGCTGCGCTCTATCTATGTTTTCCGCTAATCGCCTACCTGCTGCTGCTGTTACTGCTTTACCGTTTCTTTCGTCCTGTGTTTCATGTGTGGAGTACGATATCGGGAGGTCCAGATGTTGGTTAGTGCGTTCCTTTCCACCCACCCAGATGTATGTGACAAGTTCGAGAGTTTTTAAGGATCAGGAGCTATATTTTCGGTGATGACTTTATTTTCGGGAATCCAGCTCCTGCCCATTACATCCAGGCTACCAATCCAGACACGGCCAGCGACCGGAGACCAGGTGACGCTAAATCAAGAGATAATACACGAGTATTTGGGGTGCCAACAGCGCCGTCCATCTCTCGAGCTAACACAAATTCACACAATAACGTCATTCGGCATCGAAAAGTGCGATGAATGGAAGAGGTCTCCGCGGTGATGTTCTGCTTTCGCTGTCCGTGATGATCGTAAAATTAACCGTGTCGATGATGATGAAATGCGTCCAGTCCACGTTCGATTCAGGTTCAGTACCCACCCGCCATTTTGCGCTTCTGCCCGCGGCCTCCGTTCGCCATGCCCCTGCCGCCGCGGCCCTGATGCGGCCCCGGCGGCGGCCCGCGCCCGCCTCCCCTCATCGGCGGCCCGCGTCCACCCCGTCCACCCCGTCCCCGCCCCGGACCGTGTCCCCACCCGGGGTCATCCATCGGAGGGAACGCGCGGGGCGGTGGGTCGTTCCGTGGCATCGGGCCGCGTCCTCCCATGCCGGGGCCAGGTCCGCCGGTGCGCCCGACGGGTGGGGGACCGCGCCTCTGCGCTGGGTTAGGGTTACTGGAATGCATGTGCGGCGGTTCGCGTCCCATCGGCGGCGGACCCGCGGGGAGCGGCGGG
>Ga0209631_10003183_pt1 | contig 19121 bp, 16 predicted proteins | sample COG_08_FD_184752 | JGI IMG/M metagenome (GOLD analysis project Ga0209631, IMG submission 184752) | Pelagic Microbial community sample from North Sea - COGITO 998_met_08 (SPAdes) (version 2) | ecosystem: Environmental > Aquatic > Marine > Neritic zone/Coastal water | place: Helgoland, sampling...
AGAATATATATTTGGAGGAGGTTTTATAGATAATGGAGAACCATTTGCGATCATTTCTGCTCTAACTCCTAAAATTTTTGCTTTTTCAAATTTAGTTAAAATAGGTTTAGTTTTTTTTGAATCAGTATAATAATTTTTATATGTCTCATTTTTGGAAACAATTTCAATTCTTGAAATAGTTACTTTAGAATCGATATCATCATCATATTGCGATTCCATTTCATCAAATTCTTCTTCACTCATTATCTTCAAATTATATATATAATTAATAATTTTTTTTTAATATCAAATTTTAATTAATTAATTATTTAAATTAATTATTTCATCTGTCTGAATTGATTCATCTATTTGGATTTGTGTATCTTCAGTTTGAGCACCAATATTATATTTAATTAATTCTATTATTCCTGGATTATTAGTAAATGGATTTCCATCATCTGCTTCTACACAACAACTAGATTTACAATAATAAAAATTAAATAGTCTAGATATAATATTTCCATTATAATTGCGATTTTCATAACTTTTTATTATATCATTGCCAAATTTAATATTTGGTCCCAAGTAATTTACAGAACATGTTCCTCTTTCATTTAAATTTATCGATATATTATACCATGGTGGCACATTTTTTATTAATGTTGGATAATTTTTAGTTATATTATAATATGAAAAATTTATTTCTGTTGGAGTCATTAATGACGAATAATTTTGTAAATCTAGAACATTTTGAATGAATTTATTATAAAAAATAGTATAAAGTGGTCGATCTTCTAATGGTAAATCAATAATTGATGCAATTTTTCCACGTAATTTTTCTATTTCATATACTCTTTTATCAATTTCTTTAATTCTTTTAATGAACTGTTTTTTTTTTACCCATGAAGCTAATAAGGTTGTGATGACTGATAATGTTGATATTAATAATGATCTACCCCATATATAATATGTATTATTTTCTACTGAAATACCTATAGTTGTAAATTCTAATAACGCTATAAAACTAGTAATTGATGTTATGACTATAATTGACCATCCTAAGGATGATTCCTGATCCTTAAGATAATTTGCATGAAATTGTAGCAAAATACTAATACCTAATAGCTTAAAATACCATTCATTCTTTATATGAACTAAATTATTATTCCATTTTTTAATATTTAAATTTTGATTTTCTATTTTTTTATTACTTTTAACTTTATTTTTAACAGTTGTATCTATAAAATTATTTACAATTACTTCATTACTTTCATTCATTTTTTATTAAATTTTTAATAAAAAAAATGTTTAAACAAAAATAACTGAAAAATAAAAATAAAAATAATTACAAGATTTTTAATGCTAATTCAGAATTTAGTAAAATAAATTTATTATTATTAGCATCTATGTAAATATTTGCACTTATTTTTTTGAATTTTATATCTAGTATTTTATCATCAAAATTTTTTAGAATATTTTTTTTTAGAATATTTAATTTATTTTTGGAAATAGAAAAACTTTTGGAAAGTTTATCAATAAATAGATTTAAATTGTAATCTATATTATTCATTTAGTTTTAATATAAATTAATATGTTTAATTAGTTTTTTTTTATTAATTTTTATATACATACCATTTTTTTACGATTTGTTTTCCTTTTTTATATTCTTTTACTATAAATTTATTATTCTTATATTCTTTAATAAATCCAACATCATATAATTCTGGATTTTCATTTGGTTTTTTTTTAATTTTTATTTTTTTATGGGATTTCGACTGGGGGAGTGTGTTGTTAGTATTTATTACTACTTCATTTTGGATATTATTTACAAATTTTAGTTCATTTACAGATTTTTTGTTATCTTCTTCTTCTTGCTTAACTGATTTTTTTTTATCTTCCGTTAAAATAGTTTTTTTTATCTTTATAAATCTATTTTTTAAATCGTAATAATCATAGGTTAATGAAAATGAATAAGTTGGACTTTTGACTGTATTATTATTTTTATCTTTAAAATATTCTAGATTTAATAGATATTTGTCTATATTTTTTTTTGCATAATTAATAACTTCTTCTCTAAATTTATCTATATAGACAGTTTCACTTTTTTTTTCAGATAATAATTTTTCTAATATACTACAGATTCCATATTTAAGATTAAAATATTTTATTAATTCTGCATATGTTTCTTGATAAGAATTAAATTTACTTAATGATTGTCCAGAAGCATTATGTTCCCAACCTGGTTCATTTTTTAAAGGTAATTCTGTTAAAACAGATCTCATAGAAAATGCTACACTATTCGGATTTTGACATGCTGTCCATGGAGGACCTGACCATGTTCCTAAAAATGAAAAACAACATTTACCACATTTATATAAATTAGGATGTTTTCTCACATTTGCTCCTTGAGTTAATGTTTTCATTTTCATAGGAAAAAAAGGATATTGGTCTGGAAACTGTGCTTTAAAAAAGTAAAACCCACCCTCATAAGGTGTATTTTCTGGACCTATAATTAATTGATAATATATTGTATTAAATTTTGTATTATTATTATCATTATAAAATTTAAAATAAATATGTTCAGATTCAGAAATTTTTTTATTTTCAGCACTTGATATTTTAAGTATATCATGATTTATTCTATTTATTGCAATATTAGTTGGGTTATTCTTAAAGGTTGCTTTCGACATTTTATTTTTATTTTATAATAATTAATTAATTCAAATTTTTTTAAATTAAAATTAAATTTAAATTAAGAGTTTAAAAATTATTTAAAAAAATATATTATATGAATACAACTTATAAACTTTATTGTATGAGTAAAATGTTATTAGATAAAAGTTATTGTTATTTAACAGAAGATGAAAATACTTATACAAATGTAGAAAGAATATATCCTATTAAAAAAAATGTGATAAATTCCTTATATGATCTAACTTATGAACCTACTAAAATAACAAACAAAATATATTTAGGTAATGCATATAATGCTAGAGATTATTATGATTTAAGTGAAAAAAATATAGGATTAATAATTAATTGCACTGAAAATATACAAAATTATTTTGAAGATTATTTTAAATACCATAGAGTAGGTATAAAAGATATAAATGGTGTTAATATTTTACCATATTTAGATGAAACCGTTAATGTAATAAATAATTATATTAAAAATAATGATGATAAAAATATTTTAATTCATTGTTTTATGGGTTCAAGTAGATCTGCTACTGTAACTATTGCATATTTAATGAAATATCATAATTTAAGATTGAGAGATGCATTGAATTTCGTAAAAGATAAAAGAGATATTGTGAATCTTAATGTTGATTTCTTTAAAAATTTAAACCAGTATGAATCATTGAAATAAAAAACAGAAAATAGGATAATTTATGCTAGTTTTAATTAAGTCTTTAAATATATAATTTAAAATTTGATAATTATTATTTTTTATTAAACAAAAAATAATATTTATTAATTATAAGAAATGCCTAAAAAAATAAAAAATAATCTAGTATTGGATGATTCTAAATTAAGGGCTATTTTAAGAGATAATAATGTTCGTAAAACTACATGGAGACCAATAGATGGATCATATACACATACTAGTATTGGTAATCCTAAAGGATCATATGCAATAAAAAATTCAGATTTAGATTCATTCCATGATATTTACCATGATGAGGTTTTTAAAAAAGAAATTCCAACTCATTTAACAGAAGGTATTAGAGACAGAGAATTTACACAAATTAAAATTGATTTAGATTTTCGTTATTATGGTGAAAGTTTAGATAGAATTTATAAAAAAGAATATATTTTTAAAATTTGCACATTATACATGAAATGTTTAGAAGAATATATTCAAACAATATGTGACGATAAAGATATTGAGGAGAATGAATCTGGTTCATTAGCAGGTGTTAAATATTCTGAAAGAGAATTTATAATTTTAGAAAAACCATCTCCTACTTATTATACAGATTCAAAAGGTAATAAAAAAACACATGAAACTTTAACTTCACAATTTTTAATTAAAGATGGTGTTCATATTATGGCTCCATATATAATAACAAATGCTTGGTTACAGCATAATATACGTGATAAAGTTTTAAAATCGATAGATGAATTAGTTTTCGATGATGGAGTTAAATGGACTGATATAGGATGGTCTGCTAAAAATTATGATATAATTGATAAAGCTGTTATTTCAGATAATAATTGGCAAATGTATGGTAGTTGTAAGCCAAATATGCCTCCATACTTAGTTACTAATATTATAATGTGTTGGGGTGATAAATATGAAATTTTAGATTCAAATAAGTATAGTGGCAGACAATTGATAGATTTGTTATCAGTAAGAAATAAAGCTTCTAGTGATTATACAATGATTAAGTTAGAATTAGAAAATCATGTGTTTGAACAAAATAATTCTATGTTAAATCAAAAAATAAAAAAAGCCTTGACTAAAAAAAAAAGGAAGAAATCAGAAACAAAATTAAAAAAAAAAGAAGTTAAACTAGTAATGAAATATATAGATTGTTTAAATGAAAAAAGGGCTAGTTCATTTCATTCATGGATTCAGGTAGGATGGTGTTTATATAATTTACATAATAAAGATGACCAATTATTAATTAAATGGATTGAATTTTCAAAAAAATCAAAAGATTATGCATCCGAAGCAGAAGAATCTTGTCGAGAAAAATGGAATGAGATGCACAAAGATAGTTTGGGGATAGGCACTTTGAAATTATGGGCTAGAGAGGATAATCCTGAACAATATAGAAAGGTTATAGAAGAAGACGTTCAAGCTTATATATTAAAATGTTCTCAAAAAGAAAACCATCATGATGTAGCACAAGTATTATATTGTATGTATAAAGATTATTTTGTATGTTTGCCAAATACGTTGTATTGGTATTATTTTGATCAGTTAGAACATAGATGGATTGGTGATAAAAAAGGAATGACTTTAAAATCTAAAATCTCAAAAGAAGTGTATAATGAATTTAAAAGAATTCAAATGAAACAAAATAAACAATCTTTAGAAGCAGGTGATGTATATGCAATTAGAGCTTCTAATGTACAAGCATGTATGGATAAATTAAAAAATAGCAGTTATAAAAAAAATATCATGACTGAATGTGAGGAATTATTTATGGATAAAAATACTGGCATTTACAAAGGGGAATTTTATGAAAAATTAGATTGTTTTAATCATTTAATTTGTTGTAAAAATGGGGTTTATGATTTGAATAAAGAAGAATTTAGAACTGGAAGACCAGAAGATCTTATGTCTAAATCAACTAAGGTAAATTATAGAGAATATGATCCTGACTCTGATGATATTAAAGGTATTAATAAAATGATTAAAGGTATTTTTCCTATTAAATATATTAGAGAATATGTAATGTTAAGAACTAGTTCCTTTTTAAGTGGATCTACTAAAGAAGAATGTTTTGATATATTTTCGGGTAAAGGTGGTAATGGGAAAAGTAAATTGATGGAATTAATAATTCATTCTATTGGGGAATATGGATGTAATTTGCCTGTATCTTTAATTACAGCTAAAAGAACTTCTAGTAGTGCGGCTACTCCAGAATTGGCACAAACTAAAGGAGCAAGACTAGCTTATTTACAAGAACCAGATACTAAAACTAAAATAAATGTTGGACTAATGAAAGAATTAACTGGTGGTGATAAAATTCAAGCTAGGGCATTATATCATGATCCAATAGAATTTAAACCTCAATTTAAAATGGTATTATGTTGTAATGATAAACCAGAATTACCTCCTCATGATGAAGGCACATGGAGAAGAATAAGAAATACTGAATTTATTTCTAAATTTACATATGATCCAAATATTAATAATCCTTTAGAATGGAAAATTGATCTACAAATTAGTGAGCGATTTGATGATTGGAAAGAGACATTTTTAGGAGTTTTAGTTCATTATCATAAAAAATATAAAAAAGTTTCTCCTTTAAAAGCACCTGATGAAATAATTCAATTTACACAAAGTTATAGAGCTACTAATGAACATTTTAAAGATTTCGTAAATCAAAAAATTGAAGAAGATGAAAACGAAACTTATTTATCAATTGAAAAAATTTATATAGCATATAAACAATGGTATCAAGATAATCATGCTGATAATAACATGAAAAAAAGAAAAGATTTACAAAGATATTTGGATGATACATATAATAAAAATTGGAAACCTTCTGATTCTAAAAATATTGGTTATTCAGGAATAAAACTTATTTTACACGATAATTTTGAAACAAGTTCATGTGAAATTATTGATGAATTAGGTAATTAATTAATTATTTTAATAAATATCTAAATAATATTTATTAGAATTAATAATAATATGGAAAGTAATAAAAATATTTCAAATATTAATGATCAACATTTTTTTTTCGATCTTTTGCGTAAATTATTTTATAGTAATTATGAAGGTTATATTAGTTTATGGGAAATATTAAAAAAAGTATCACATCCTAACTACGAGAATGAATTAGGTGATAGATATTTTTTAAGACAATGGTCAAAACTATAAATTTTTAATTTTTTATTTAAAGATTTATAACAAAATAGTTTTATAAAAATGACGGAATCAAAAATGACAACTTTTTATTGTGAATATCAAATATTACCTGAACATACTACCAGAGATGCTTGTATGACTTTTTTTGGTGGAATGACTCATGAAGATGATTTAAAAGAATTGGGAGACGTAAGATTATTAAGTAGATGGTCGTGTGTAGGTGAGGCTAGAGGATTTTGTGTTGCTCAGGCTGCAAATGTAGTTGATATGCAAAAATGGTTAAATAATTGGGTATCTATGGCTGATATTAAAGTTGTTCCAGTTTTAGACGATAATCAACATAGAGAATTGTTATTGGGACATTCTCCTGATTATAAGGTTTCATATGATAGAGTTAATGATAAAGCACTAGAAGGTCAAAGTTTATATTTTGTAAAATACCAATTTAGAGATGGTTGTCGAGATTCTGGATTTAAAGCTTTTGCAAACATGACTGAAGAACAGGATAAACAAGATTCGGGTGTATGTACTTCTTATGGTAGATGGCATGTTCCTAGTCAAGGTTGTGGTTATGCGATTGCTTCCTGTCCATCTGCTTTTGATATGTATAAATGGGCTCATAATTGGAATTCTTTATGTGATTGTTACATATGTCCGGTGACTGGTGATGAGGAAACACGAAGTATTATAAAACAGGGTTTTGGATTTGCTGTTAAATATAGTACATTAATGGAACAAATGAAAGGATTGATGAAGGATTAATTATAATTATGAGAATTTACAATGAAAATCTAAATATTAAAATTTTAATATTTGTATTTTTCTTCTTTAATCATATTTTTTAAATTAATTTTTTTCTTTTAATAATTATTTAAATAATTTTAAAATTAATTTAAATAATAAGAAAAAATAAATGTTATTTTTATTAGATAATTCTTATATTCCATCTAAAAAATATAATAATAATGAGTCTTATTTTCAAAATAAAAAAATAATTCCAATAAATTCTAAATTTTTTTTATATTTAAATCCATATTATGAAAATAATTCTTATCATTTTAGAAATTTTTTTTCAGAAAAAGACTATAAGTTATTAATTAATAATTTATATAATAAAAAACAAACTTCTCAAAAAATATATAATAAAGTTAATTATTATATACCTTATTTACCAAAAGGTAAAATTATAAATTATGAAATTTTACCTATAAAAACTAAAAAATTCAATATTATAGATACTCCCTTTATTATTAAATGTATTAATACATATAACTATGGTTTAAAAAAAAATTTAAAAAAAAAATTAACAATTAATGCCAAAAAAAAAATTAATGCAAATAAATTTAAATCTCTATCAATAGATTTTATTCCTATTGAAATAAACAAGTCAGATAAATTTTTGATTATTAAATGGATTCCAAAATTAGAAGTATTAATAGATTTAAATTGTTACTTTGAAATAGACATTTCTAATTTTATTAATAAATATACTGACAAGTTTCATTTAATTTGTCAATTCAGGTCTTAAATCTTTTGTTGGATCTAATTCTTGTGTTTTAATTTCAAATATATATTCAATTTGATTTGTTAAATTTAATAATTTATCATTTATATTAATCGGTTTATCCGCTTTCACTGTTTTATCCGCTATGTGAATATCAGGTTCAGATTCTTCTATATTGGTATCAGTGATCCTTCCATATGAATTAGTAGTTATATTATATATTTTATCTTTTTTAAATGTATTTGCATAAAATTCATTTGAAATAGTTGCCTCTTGAGTATTTGCATCTAAATTAGTTACAGTCGTAATATCATTATCATTAAATATTGTTTTCACACTAGAACCATCAGATCCTAATAATTTTAGGGTTAATCTATCTAATTTACCTAATGGAGATGCATAAAATAAAGTAAAATCATCATCATTATTTAAATAATATAAATATCTTCTACCATCATCGAAACCGAATTCTTTATCAAAATGAATTTTACAAAAAATTTTACTTGTAAATGTTTTGGTGCTAATAATATTAGAATTAAATTCATCTACAGATACAAAATAATACGGTTCAGGATAATAAAAATCTTGTCTAGGTTTAGGAATAATAACTCTTTTTAATTTTATTGAAATTACATTTTTTAATACTTGCTGTACTGTTGGATTAGTTAATCCACTAGATGTAAATGTTTGAGTGTTTTGTGTAAATTTTTCTTTACTATTACTTGAATTAACTGTATCATCATAATTGATTTTTCTTACTGTTTCATTTCCTTGAGCACCAAATACAATTTTAAAATTATATTTATCAAATGATAAATTACTCAAATCTCTATCTGAAGAACTAACTATTAAATTATGAGAACGAATAGTTAATGGTTTATCTTTTTGATCTTTAATTAATCGTGGAATATCCATTATGGTATTGTAGAATTTAGATATATCCTGATTGTTAATTTTCGTAACTAAATTATCTAATGATGAATTTACAGATAGTAATTTATTTGACTGTTTTTCTATAGATTGTTTAATCAAATCTAATTCTAAATTACTTGTATTTGCATTAGAAGCCAATGTTTTAGTTTGATTTTCATCATATAAACTACTAGGAAACATAGTATTCATTTTTTCTTCATTTTCATTTTTATTTGCATTTTGTAAATTGTTTTCAAATTGTGGATTTATTTGATTATCTACTTTAATATTATTTAATAATTGATTATAATCTAAGTCAGATGGAATAGTAGGGTCATTTATTTTGGTTGTGTATCCATTGAAATTATTTAAATTTCCAATATTATTATTAAACTGTTGTTCAAAAGAATTCTCTAATTCATTTTGTTTTTCTTTTGACTTTGGTTGTAATTGTTGTTCTCTATTATATTGTATATTAACTTGTGATGTAGTTTTAAAAGTATTTTTTTGTTTTTGTTCATTTTCATCACTCATCATATTAATATAATTTTGTCCATCATTAACATTAGAATTATTTACAACATTTTTGATATAATTATTTTGTTGTTGATGAGATTGCAAATACTGTTGATGAGTGGGAAATTTTTTTGCATCATTTGATAAATTAGAACTAGACTTGAATTGATTTTGTAAATTAGTGCCTCCATCCACAGTGGTTTGTAATGGATTTACATAGGATGTATCTCCAATATCATTATTAAAACTATTAGGTTGCACTTCATGCCTTTGTTGCTTTATTAAATTTTCTTGCATTTGTTGCTGTAAATCAATCATATTTTGAATATCATCTGGTGTATTATCAGCAATCATATTATTTTGAGTATTAATATTGGGGTTATTATTACTGCTATTATTTTTACCATATTCATTATTTCTCTGATTTGTTAGTTCCATGTATCTTTTTTGAACATCTTCATTTGAACTTTCATTAAACTTATCCTTAAAATCTATTGGAGAAGGTAAAGTTTTAGATTGAGCTTGTTGTTGTTGAGATTGTGAATTAAAATTTTGTTTTGCTGTTTTAGGAAACATATAATTTTTAGCTTGAGATGGTCTATCATTTAAATGATTATTTTTTTTTAATCCAGAATCTATATCACGATTTAAATTGTTTCTATTTGTAATATCTCCATTATTTTGTTTAATTTTATCTAAAAAATATTTACATGCTACATTAATACTTTTTCTAGACAATTCTTTAGCAAAATCCATGTTGGTAGTGTTAGATGGTATATTAAAAGTATTTCGTTGTTGATACACTGCTTTCATAACGCTAACCAATTCTTTGTTAAATATTTCTTTATTTTTAATATCAAAACCATTTGCATTCATTATTTTTTTTTGAATTATATTATAAATTATTCCAAAATTTTCTTTCGAAAAAAATACTCTTTCCATTTTATTATATTATATATTTTATTTATTTTTTTTCCTTATAATCATATAAAAAATATATTTAATATATTTAATAAAATAATATGAATAAAAATAATAATTTACCAATTGGAAGTTATTATGATCAGGTGATTTCAAAACCTAATGTAGTAAAAAATGTAGATCAATTTAGCACAATTTTAGTAATTGATTCTAGAGATAGAAATAAATTATTATATTCTAATTCTCATGAATATATTTTTGCTTTATCATCTCCATTTCAGGACATAATTGAAATAGAATTAATATCAATTAATTATATTTATAAAAGATATTTATATGATAATACTAATAATTTAATAGTAATTAATTCAGAAGATTGGGATAATTCAATAAATATATATATCCCACCCGGATCTTACGATGATGAAACATTAACTACCAAATTTGTAAATTCCTTTGATAGTGTTAAAGAATTAAATTCAAATTTAAATTTTAATTTAACTTTAAACTATGATAAAAATCTAGACATTTATTATTTTGTAAATAATGTTATAACTGAATACCAAGTATTATTTAAAGGTAATGGAAAACCATATCCTACGTCATTATTTAGTGATAATACAAATAATAATAAACTTTTTTATTATAAAAATAAAACCAATGGTAAATATTTAGGCTTTTCTGAAAATGATTTTTATAATTACAGCACAGTTAGTTCATTAACAATTACTAATATAGATTCTGTTTCAAAAAAACATCGATTGGACATTGTATTTAATTCTAAAAAGGAATTTACCAATTTTCAGAGAATATTATGTTTATATAATGATGATTTACAATTAGCTTTTGATGATGATAATACTAGATATAATGCTTCTAATAACAATATTTTAGGATTCGAAATTAATACTAATTCTTATTCTATATCGATTTTGGTAGTATTTAATATTAATCTTGTTAATAAAACTATAAATAATACACTATTTATGACAAATATTATTATTGGTGATATAAGAAAAGAGTTTGAAAGAGATAATTATTTATTATTAGATATTTATGAATTAAATAGAATGAATTCTTCTAATAGAGATGTTCAGGATAGCTTCGTTAAAATCCCTATTAATAAGGTAAATCATAATGTTTTTCTAAATACAAAAAGCCATGGAACTATTAAAACGTTTAATCCAACTCTGGGTTCTCTAGATAGACTTACAATATCAGTAAAAGATAGAAAAGGTGAAATATTAGATTATAATGGCGAGGAACATATTATGATGTTTGCTGTAAAATGCTTAAATAAAAATGCAAATTTATACATAACATAAAAATATAATAATTAATTTATTTAAAGAATAATTTATATAAATTAATTAATGAAAACTAGATCACAGAAAAAAAATATAATACCTCGTGTTTATACAAAATCAGTTATTAGTCTAAACTTTGCAAAGTGTGAAGATACTAAAAATTCAATTAAAAATCTAATTAATGATGCTAAAACTAATCTTAATAAATGTAATTGTGTTATTATTAGCTTAGTTATTCCTGATTCTTATTATAAAGATTATAAAAATGATAAATATAATAAATATATTCATCAAGGACATACTTTTGCTGTAACAATTGATAATGAAAATTTATTACTTTATGATAATTCATATAAAGATCCATATTATTCCAAAAAAAAATATTGGAAAAATTATCAATTTGTTATTGATCAACTAAAAGAACATAGAAAAATTGTTTTTTTTCCTTTAAATTATGCACAAAAAAATAAATTTAAATCATTATTAAATGAAGAAGGTATTTGTTTTGAATATATTAAAGAATTAGAAGAAAATAATATTATTTTACCTCCAAAAATCTGCTTTAAAATTATTAAAAATTATTTATAATTGATTTAATAATATTTCTCTTACATTATTATTAAAATTTAAAAAGATAAAATTGTCTTTGTGGTTTTCAATAAAATATTTATTTATTTTTTCCTTGTATAATTTATTACCAATTTTATCTGATTTATTTATTAATATTAAATATTTTTTTGGAGATACTATGTTTATATAATAATTAACATTTTTAATACTATCCCAATTATCACAATCACATACTATGTAAAAATAATCAATAATTTTAAACAAATCATTAATAATACATGAACAATCCCATATATTTATAGTTTTGTCATTAATTGTTAATGTTTTTAGTTCTGAACCTATTGTTATATATGGATAATATTCTAAATTAGGACTAATTAAACCATGAATTAATCTAGATTTACCTACATTTCTATCTCCAATAAATCCAATATTAAATCTTGTATTCATAATTTATAATATTATAATAAAAAACTTAAATAATTAATTTTTTTATTAAATATCTTATAATTTTGTTACATTCCAAAATGACCTATTTTATCATCAAATGAAGTGCTAGTTAGTGTTATTGGTATGTATTTAATATTTAAATTTTTATTTTTTTTTATTAAATCTTTAAAAAAATTAAAATCACCTCCTCTTACATTTTTCCATAATCCACTATATTTATATTTACTATGAAAACAATATGAACATGATGCAATTTCACCAAATTTAATATTTTTTAAATTAGCTGGATAAATTTCTTTATCAGGACGGAGAAATTTCCAAATTATTAAATCATCTTCTGAAGTAATATTATCATTTATAATTTGTAATGATTTTTTATCTGTAAATTGATCATCATCGTCCATAAAGATAATCCATCCATTATTAACTCTTGTTAATAAATAGTTAATATACAAATTAAAACGATATTTTTTTTGACTAGATATTTTTATAAAATATTTATTAATATAATCATATTTATCTAAATATTTTAATGATTTTTTATCATCATAACTAACAAATAAATTGATATTATCTTTAATATTCTGTAGATTAATATTTTTAATGCAATTTTCAAAACTATTTAATCTATTTGATGTTCTAATTAAAATATTAAATGTATTAATATTATTTTGATTTTTCACATCATAATTATTAATTGCTAAATACATTTCTTTTTTATTATTTTCATATCTAGTAACCATCATTTGTCTATTACATGCTCTATTTTCTTTTTTTCCACATGTTACCCAATGAGCATATGCTTCTTTTTGTGTATCAATTCCTTCTTCTACTAAATCAGGGTAATTATCTAAATAAAATTCAAAATCAAAATCAGGATCATCTATTTTAAATTCTTTTTGAGATATTTCTCTAGATTTCTTTTTTCTTTCTAATAAATTTATAAAATTATTAATCAATGGTTTAAGCCATATCATTTCTTTTTTATCAACTGAATGTAACATTTGTGGATATTTTTTAAATGTTTTTTCATAATTAATTTGTATTTTTATATCTAATGATTTATCCAATAAATTTTCAGCACAAGGTAATGTTCTATTTTCTTTATAACCATGATTTATGTAATGTAACATAGCTTTACTTTCGGTGGTAATACCTTCTTTCATAATATCTTTGTTATTTGAAATATATTCTTTCCATTCAAAATCCATTATTATTTTATTAACTTTTTTCTTTTTTTTTTTTAACTAAAGATAATTAAAAAAAAAATTATAATGTATAATGATGATCATTTCAAATGTATATTTTGTTTTGACGATTTAGAAGAAACTTTATTAGATAATGAAATGTGTGATTGTAAATTTAAGTATCATGATATTTGCTATTCAAAATGGTTATTGAATAAGAATAAAAAATGTATAATATGTGAAAAAAAAATAGAATTCAATTCCATTTATTTAGAAATTAAGGAAAATGACATACTAGACAATGAAAGTGATATTGAAAGTGATATTGAAAGTGATATTGAAAGTGATATTGAAAGCGATATTGAAAGTCAATTATTAATTACATATAATGATATATTAACTAGAAGAAAATGTATTCATATAAAAACTGTAATAATAGTGATGTTACTTATATTTTTTTTATATTTTACTTTTTATCTTCTATTTTATATACCGAATTAATAATTTTCATATTATGACAATCTGTATTTAATTTATTATAATTATTTTTTATTTTTTCATGACAAATTTCAGAAAATTTATTCCATTTAGAAATAGATATATCGTATGCTTCTAATATTTTATTACTTAATGAAATAACATTGTCTTTAAAATAATTATCACAAGATTCAAATACATTCCAATTGTCAATATTATTCTTACATTTTTCATAACCTTTTAAATCAAATAAAAACCCATTATTTTTATCTATTAATTCATTTATACCATTAATATTACTACAAATACATGGTATTCCTAAATTCATCGATTCTAACATGGTAAATGGTAATCCTTCAGTATAAGATGGTAAAATTAAGTAATCAACATTTAACAAAATCAATTTAATTAGTTTATACTCAATTCTTCCTAAGAAAATTACATTTTTTAATTTTTTAAATTCATTTAAAACATTATGCTTACTATCTCCTACAATAAATAAATTTAAATCATCTCTTTTTTTAATTACAATTTCCCATGATTTTAATAATAAAGGCACATTTTTTTCTTTACTAATTCTCCCAATAAAAACAATGTTTTTTTTAAATTTTGCTCTTGTATTTACTTTATTTTCATTATAGATAAAATTCTTATATTGATTAATTTTATTTTCATTTATATTGTTTTCAATTAATAATTTAGAATGAATTTTATTAATAGTAAATATTTTATCAATATAATTTTCATTATTGATAATCAATTTATTAAATGGATCCATTGAATTATGAGTTATTACAATATTTTTTTTATTGATAAGTGGTAATATTTCCATAAATTCATTATGTTTATTATTAATTATAAATTTATAATCAGTTTTATTAATATGATTAATTATTTCATTTGTTTTTTTTAGTTTTATTACATCAATATTATGTATAGATTGACAATATTTATCTTCTAAAAAATTAAAAATTTTATTCTCTGAAAATGATAATGATAAAATTTTTACATCATAATACTTAGATAATAAATTTATAAGTTGTCTAGCTGTCTTTTGATTACCACCATATCCAACAATATTTTTACTAACAATTAAACATTTTTCATTATTAAACAAATATGACTTTTCATTAATATGATTTTTTATATTTTTTAAACTTATTAATTTATTTTTTTTACCATAATAAAAGGAGTAAATTCTGTAAAATTTAGATTTAACATATATATTCCATTTTAATGGTTCATTTTTATTTTTTTCCAAATTATCTATTAAAGTTGTATAATATGGATATAGTTTATCCAAAGGATAAAAATAAGAATCTATATTGTGCTTTCCATATAAATAATATAATGATGATACTTCTTTTAAATTTAAAATTCTATTATTATACCCAACTATCATTTGATTAATTGATGCCAAACTAATTAATTCATTCAAATTATAATTGCAATCATATATACATTTAAATAAAATAACAAATTCTAAATCATTCTCATTATGAATTCTGTATAATATTATATTTTTTTTCCTATAAAAAAATTGTCTATTTAAATCATAAATAGCTTTATGATTATTATATAAAATTGTATTTTCTCTTTTTAAAATATAATAATAATCTTTTTTAAAATTAAAATATTCATCATCATTTAAAAAATTAATAATAAGTTCTTTATGTCGTACTCTATTTAAAGATTCTAAAAAAATTATATGATTTTTTATATTTAACGATTGATATATTTTTTTATCATTAACATAGCTATTAATTAAATTTAAATTAGAATTACTAATATTATTTTCAACTATAGAATTATTTATTAATTGTTTAATATTTTTATTATTTCTAAAATTATAATCATAATTCGTTACCAAATCAACATTTAAATTATTATTGAAAAAATTACTTGGAAATAGTAGTTTGTAATTATATATTCCATTTTCTAAATTATAATAATTTTTCAATGTTGTTGGTAAAATATAATTAACCGTATCTAATACTTTTTTGTCTACAATTGGATAATTATATAATAAAATTTTTTTACAATTTCTAATAGAAACTGATTTAATCAAATCAAAATCATATAAATCAAATAAAATATAACTATTTTTGTTTTTTTTTAAAAATTTACTAATATATTCTTTTTCTAAATAATTATTATTTTCACTACTATAAAATAGAATTTCTACATTTTTATATATCTTTTTCAACTTTAAATAATCATTTGTTAACAATAATATCATTAATTAATGTTAATAAATATTTTTTTATAAAAATATATACTTATACATTTTTATATTTATTTTTAAAATCCTGATTAATTTCTTTTTTTCTTAAATTTATTAATAAATTTTTAATAATTTCATCTTTCACTTTGTCTAATGGATAAAATGGTAAATAAGATTCAGGCCAATAACATGTATTGGAGGAGTTTAATCTATATATTTTTAGATTGGGATTAAAAATTTTAGAAAATGAAGAAACTTGTGAATGAGTTTTTAAAACAAAATTACATTTTGATAATATAAATGAATCTAAAATTAAATTATTTAATTGTTTTTCGTTAATTTTTGTTTCTATTTTTAATTCATTTTCATATTTTATTTTATCATCTATATTTGTAGATTTTTTAATTTTTTTAATAACATCATTAACTTTTTTTATCCTATTCATATGTAATGCATCATTATTATCACTTAATTTTTGTTCCAGTGTCAATATTTTATATTTATCACTGTAAATATTTGTTATTTTCTTTTTAAATTCACTACAATCTGAAGCAATATATATTATATCGTATTTATTATTTTTTAGGTGATAGTCTAAAATTAATATAAATTCTTCTATAGAAATATGTTTCACCCAATTTACTTTTAATTTATCTGTTCCTCTAAAATGAATTCCTAATACTTTATTAGCATCAAATTTCATTAAAAAATTATTACAAATATTAATTATTTCATCATCTAATTTAAAATATTTATTAAATAATTGATTTGCTAATTTAAAATTATCCTTTAATGATTTATATTTGGTAGGATCATCATTATGGGATTGCTCTCCAAATTTTTTATGAAATGTTTTTTTTAAATCAACTAATTCATCGCAATTTTTTCTAATAAATTTATTACAGGTTGGTTCATAATTCATCAAAATTGATTTTCCAATTACTTCAAAATTTGGATATGAACCATAAACATGAGAAATGTAAGAAAAATTTAATTTAATATCATTATTAAAAAATTTTGTTTCTAAATAGGGTAATAATTGAATAATATATAAAAAAGAACTAAAAAAACCCTTATTCAATGTAAGATTACTTCTTAACCTTAATTCATCTAGTTCTAAATTTTTCCAGTTACCCAATTGAGCATTAATACACTGTTTAGATTTATAAGTAGTTCCTTCACCTAGTCGCTGCCATTTTTCTAAATTATAAACTTCATTAAAATATCTACCTTTATCTTTAAAAATGAATGGTTCTATTGAAAAATATTTAATATAATTACTATTAAAATAATTTATAATATAATTCAATGATTTTACTTCTAAACTGTATTTTTCATTATCAATTTTACTAAACTTGTATATATCATTTTCATCATTAAAGGTAATCACATAATATTGAAATATTAATTTTTTATTAAATTTTTTATTATAATAATAAAAAGGTATTTTATGTAAAGAAATAATATCACTGTTATAACTGAAATATATTATTTGTATTATATTATTTTCTTTAAAATCCCTATATATCATTTGATTTCCATTTGGACGCTCTATTCCTGATACCCATCTATAAACTTGTTTTTCTGGATCACAAGTCAAGTTCATAATTCCTTTTTTTTCTATATTGAAAAAGTTAAAAAAATAGGAACCAGACATAAATGGTCCTGCTCTAAATGAACCTAGAGGAGCATTATTAGTTAATATAAAAGCTGAATTTCTAATTTTACAAAAAATATTTAATATCTTAAAAAAATTATAATCTTGTTTATGAACCCAATCGTCTTCTAACCACCAATAGAAATTAGATTCATCTTCTAAGTTATTTTCTTTAATTTTATTAATTAGATTCTTAAATGCAAATAAAAAACCTGGTTTTTCAGTAATATTGTAAATTTTATTAACTTCGTTTGGTATTATATCATTGAAAATATTCATAGTTTCATATGAACTAAAATATTTTTTTAAATATGAAGGACTATCTATATTAATTATATGAAATATTTCCCAATTCTCAATAAATTTAAAAAATGTTTTATAGAATAAACCTATTGTTTTTCTATGAAAATCACCCCTTATTATGGATGGTGTAATTATAATTAATTTAGTCATTAAATTAAATTAATAATATATTTTTAATGATTTAAATAAACTTATACTTTTTGATAATCACAAACGGAATTTCCTCTATCCCATTTTTTTACTTGTTTATTTTTCATAAAACTTCTACCATATTCAACACCTCCATCTGTTAATGCTGGTGTTAATCTAAAATAACAATAATTATCAGATATAATATCTTCTAAATTATCAATTTCTATTTGATTTGGTATTTCAAAATTTGGACAATATTGTTTGTCATAAATAATACTAAAAGTTTTTTCTCTTTTCATAAAATTATTATCTAAAAATGATGGTTTCATTTTTTTAAATTGATTATTTATAATATTAATTGATAACATATTATTCGGTTTATTATCATTTATATCACCGAAGTATTTATCAGAAATTTTGTTTCTAAAGTAT
>Ga0209631_10003185_pt1 | contig 19121 bp, 23 predicted proteins | sample COG_08_FD_184752 | JGI IMG/M metagenome (GOLD analysis project Ga0209631, IMG submission 184752) | Pelagic Microbial community sample from North Sea - COGITO 998_met_08 (SPAdes) (version 2) | ecosystem: Environmental > Aquatic > Marine > Neritic zone/Coastal water | place: Helgoland, sampling...
GACTTGATCGTGATTTTCCAACAATTCCCGGTATGTTGCGAGAATTTGATCTCCGATTGTCTTGTTCTCTTCACTGGCGATGCTCATACCGTCCTTGTTGGCCTCTGTTATGGTGTAGAGATTAGAGAGCCTATCGTATGATTTTGTAATGTCAGTCATTTCGTATGGTCCTTGTGGTTTACAGTGTAAATTCTGAGTGTGATATATTTGCAACAGTCAAAATGCGGGGAAAAGCCCCTAGCTCATTTGAGCATAAAAACGCCCCGGTGTCTAATTTTATTGTACTATAAACTGCGACAAAGTGTCACACCCTATTGGCCGTCTTCGTTCAGACTTTCCTCATCCTGTCAACTACTCATTTACCCGGCGGTAGATCATCAAGCAGGATGATATTCCTATAGGCATACAGTCCTATATCCTAGGGAATGCGTGGGAATATAACCCTAACAGGCATGACTAGGGAGATATGGTAGGGCTACCGCATCAATCGAATGCCATACGGTAACTGTACCGCACCCTGTAGCATGGGATTAAATGCCTACCTAACCTGTCTAGGATTGAATGCCTAACTAGCTGTGTAGGATTAGATGCCTAACTGGCTGTATAGGATTATATTCCCTGTAGGGTCCCCTATTGTTGGGGAGTAAACTGTTGAGTAGTCACCTTTATAGGGGTGGGGGGAAAAACTTGGGGGTACGTTGGATTATATATATATACCCCTGACATATATTTAGAAAATAACTCGGACTTCTAATCAAAATAAAAAATGGCTGCGGCTGTAAAGTACGATCTGCGCCTATTAAGTTACTTTAAAGTTACTTTAATATATATTATTTATATTTATTTTAATTTTATAGTTGCACTATAGAACTTTGTAGTGTATAATAGTAACTATGGAGTTACTAGACAATACTAATGAGTACCTACAACCCTATATTAACTTAAAGGGATTGTTAGATACTAAGATAGAGCAAGACTGTAAAGATGATTTCCTAACATTCGTTAAAGTCATGGCACCTATGATGGTGTCTGACTGGAAGATGGGTCGTCATATTGAAGTTATATCAAATAAACTAAAAGATTTAGAGAGTGGTAAGATAAAACGACTGATGGTCTTTCTTCCACCACGGTCTTCTAAGTCTGTTATCTGCTCTAAGCTCTTTCCAGCATGGTATATTGGTAGAAATCCTGCACATGAGATACTGACTGTCTCCCATAGTGACCAATTGTCCAGTGATTTTGGTAGGTCTGTCCGTGATGTAGTAGGTACTGAAGAATTTGAGAAGATTTTTAAAGGAGTCTCTTTAAGAAGCGACGTCAGAGCTGCTGGTAAGTGGAAGACAAACCACAATGGGTCTTACTATGCTGCTGGTGTGCGCTCTCAGATAGCTGGACGTGGCGCTCACATAGCTATACTGGATGATGTGATGTCTGAAGAGGACGCAATCAGTGCTTCAGGCAGGAGATACATCAAGGAATGGTATCCAGCAGGGCTTAGAACCCGCATCATGCCCAATGGGTCTATAGTAATTATTAATACACGCTACCACTATGATGATCTCTGTGGTTGGTTGCTAAAACAACAAGAGAATATGGGAGAGTTTGAAACAATCCCATGGGAAGTAATTAGAATACCTGCATGGGTTGACGAAGAAGCAGCAGAATTGCTTGACTTACCTGTAGGCTCTAGTTACTTTCCCGAATGGAAGTCTGATGAAACTCTTCGCATGGATGAGAGTGAAATCAAAGCCTCCAATGGTAGTAGATACTGGAATGCTCTCTACATGCAAGACCCCACACCTGAAGAGGGTGGTATTATTAAGAAGAAGTGGTTGAAATACTGGGATGATGAAGAACCACCTAGCTGTGATTTTGTAATTCAAACATATGATACTGCTTTCTCTACACGGACTACGGCTGACTACAGTGTTATCCAGACATGGGGGATATTCTCCATGTATAACCAAGATGATAATGGTATAGAAGACTTAACGCCCAATCTAATCCTACTGGGAAATATCAGGGGTAGGTTTGAGTACCCAGAACTACGTAGGATTACTCAGAAGCTGTACGATGAGCATAGACCAGACGTGTGTATGGTTGAGAAGAAAGCTAGTGGACAGTCTTTGCTACAAGACATGCGTCGGAGTGGCCTCCCTGTAATGGAATACACACCAGACAGGGATAAGGTATCCAGAGTATACTCAGCTTCTCCAATCATTGAGGCTGGTAGAATGTGGATACCCAGTAAGAAGAAGTGGTCAGATGAATTAGTAGAGGAACTACTAAGGTTCCCCAATGCTGCTCACGATGACCAAGTAGATGCAATGACAATGGCTATCCACTATATGAAAGAGTCTTGGCATCTAACACATCCAGATGATCCAGACCTTGAAGATGCACCGCCAACTAAAAAGAAAACTTATTGGTCTTTTTAAATTTGGATAACGATAAAAAGTATGGTATAATAGTATAGTGAAAATATTTAGGGGAATAACATGCCGGGACTCTCAAGTCTAAAAGTAAATATTAAAGATCAACCTCATAATCTTGCATGGATTAATGAGGAGGAACAAGCTTTACTTAAAGACCTTGGTGGTTCAGGCCGTCCCGGCCCTATGGGTATTCCTGCTTATGAATTTAGTGATGACGATGATGCTGATCTTGGGGACGTTACTGGTAGTCCCGGAGGTGCCGCTGGTGGCGGTAGCGGTAGCGGTGGCGGTGGTTGGTCGGAACCTGATGACTTCAATCCAGAAGATTTCTCATGGAGCGTAGACAAAGGTTTTACTGGGCCTTCTGTAACATCCGGTACTACAGCCTCTGATTTAGAAACAATCGGAGTAGAGAATATTACAGACTTACCTACAATGACAGCTATGTATCAAGACCCAGAGGCATATGGTCTTGGTTATAATGATTTTGTAAACATGGGATTTTTTGAGAAGAGTGAGGCAGCAGACCTTGCAGCTATGCGAAAGGATGCTTTTAATCTACAAGCAGAGCTTCAAAAAACTAATCCTAATGTAACAGTAGGTGTTCAACCTGATGGTACTTATGCTTATGGTGGACCACTAGGAGAAGCCATATCAGCAATGACTAATGAGATATATAAATCAGCAAAGGAAGCAAATAAGTATGGGGCCTTTGCTTCACTTTTAGGCGGTCCATTAGGTACAGCTTATACTATTGGTGGTTTGTTTGCTGATGAAGTAGCACCGGGATTGCGTGATTCTTGGAACCCCTTTTCTGAATCAACAAAAGAAATGACCAAGGAAGAACGTCAGGCAGAAATAGCGAAAGAAGATAAAAGCTTAAGTAAGGCAGAACGTGAAGCTAAAGAAGACGACATAGCATTTGCTAAGGCTGTCTCTGATTATATGGAAAAAAATGCAGGCCAAAGTTTAGATCGCACTGCTGCTGATGCTACTGACAAAGAAATAGGAATGGATTATGTAACTTCTATGGCAGAAGAATCTTATTCCCCACTAAGTGAAGAACGAGGACAATACTTAAAATATCCTCTCTACCCTACTTCTGATTACTTACCTAAACCTATTTATGAGGGGGATACTGAGAAAAAGAGTTCATCGTCAATGTCTACTTTCTTCGATGCAGTTGAAAGACCATTCTCTTCTGAAGACGGCACTATAGCTAATTACTTTAAAAGTGTTATTTCGGGTGGTAATTCAAAAGAAATTCCTGATCCAAATAGAAAAATCGTTGAAAACATTTATGGAAGAGCCGAAGGTGGTGTAGTGCAGCCACCTATGGTGCAGCCACCTAGTATAGGTCCAACAAGCGAACAAATGTTTAGAGATATATATGGTCTTACTGATGAAGAAGTCAGAGAAAAATTTGCACCTAGTACTTCTCCCTTAAAAGATGTTGCAGTTACAGCAAAACCTAAACTGACAAAAGAAGATTTTGGATACTATAAATATAATCCTGAAGAACTAGGAAAAACAGACCCTTCACTAGACAAGTATTACGAGGAAGGCGATGACCCTGTATACACAGATAGAATTAGATATGAGGGTTACACTAAGCATAACTGGGGTGATACATGGGGAGCGCCAGAGTGGGAACCAGAACCCGGAATGCCTTGGACTCTTAAGATGATAGAGAACCATCCCTATATTGGTGAATCTGGAAATTTAGGATATGGTCATAGAACTAACCTTGGGGGCTTTGGCGACGATGGCGAAACTTATGGGGTATCTTTTAGAGAAGCTCCCCCATTTCGAAGGAATGATCCCTCTAGTGATTTCAGTCAATTTAAAAATCCCGGTGCTATTCAAGCAGAATATAGGAAAGACTCTAGTTCTCCACGAGATGCAGTAAAAAACTACTTTCTAAACCTTGGAGATACTCCTATAGATAATGCCAACCAAGCACCTTCACAGTATGAAGACAGGTCTATCTATCAAGACATGATAGATAAATATTCTTTTAAATCTCCTGAACTTACTTTAGGTGGCGGCTACGACACAGGAACAGATAGTCTGTTTATTGAGAACACAGGTAAAGAAGATTTATTTAGTAAAGCAGCCCGTAAGAACATAGAAGCTGCCCTAAATATTCCTACGTCTGGACTATTTTCTGATAGTGATACCAGTGCAGATTATCTTTCTAAGATATATGGAATTACTAAAGAACAAGCCGAAGAAAACTTAGCTTTATCTTAAAGCATTCAAGCGTAGCTTCGCTACATTTAACACTAAAAAGTTTGGAATTAATTAATGGCTACAGAACGAAATCCTTTTGATAAGATACCTGAAAACACAGAGACTAATATAGTTGCTATGATGCCTGAAGAAAATTCCAATGTCTCTATTGAAATTGATCCTGAGGATGGTGGTGTAATTGTAGACTTCTCTTCTGAAGAAGATGCAGTCATGGAACCATCAGAAGAAATCAGTGAGTGGTACAGTGATCTAAGCGCAGACCTTGATGCAGAAGAACTACAGGATATTGCCACTGATGTAATTGAGAACTTCAATGCTGATAAAGATAGTCGTGCTGAATGGGAGTCTATGTTTGAACGAGGCTTTGATCTGCTTGGTCTAAAGCTGGAAGAAGGTTCAGAACCATTCCAAGGTGCATGTACTGCTGTACATCCCCTTCTAATTGAGTCGGCTGTCAAGTTCCAATCAAAAGCTTCAGGTGAACTCTTCCCTGCAACTGGTCCTGTCAAGACACAGATACTTGGCGCAGCCACACCAGAGAAAGAGATGCAAGCCAACAGAGTTCAGAACTTTATGAACTTCCAGCTTACTGAACAGATGCCTGAGTACTTCGATGAATTTGAAAGAATGCTTTTCCATCTACCCCTGATAGGTTCAGCATTCAAGAAGGTTTATTATAATGCTACACTGAAAAGGCCCGTATCAGAATTTATCCCCATAGACCAGTTCTATGTGTCTTACTACGCCAACGATCTCAGAAATGCGGACCGATATACTCATGTAATTCAAAAAAGCCCAGTGGATATGAAGTTGGACATGATGTCTGGTGTCTACAAAGACATTGAACTTCCTGAACCAGCCCAGCTTTCTGCATCAGGGTTTGCCACTAAAATAGATAATATTCTTGGATTGTCTCCCTCATATGATTCTGATCCACAGTATGTTATCTTAGAACAACATTGTTATCTTGATCTTGAAGAAGAGGGTGTACCTTGCCCTTATATCGTAACTGTTGAAGAACAGTCAAGACAAGTTTTAAGTATTCGTAGAAACTACAAGCAAGACGATCCAAACAAAGAGAAACGAAGTCACTTCGTTCACTACAGGTTTGTTCCCGGCTTTGGTTTCTACGGGTTGGGCCTTATCCATTTCCTTGGTAACCTCACCATGTCGGCAACTGCTGCAATGCGCTCCCTTATAGATGCAGGACAGTTTGCCAATTTACCGGGCGGATTCAAGGCCAAAGGAGTGCGGATGGTCGGTGACAACGATCCTATCGCCCCCGGCGAGTTCAAGGAGGTCGAAGCAACTGGTATTGATTTATCAAGGGCAATAATTCCCCTGCCTTATAAAGAGCCTTCCCAAACGCTCTACCAGATGCTTGGGTTCGTGACTGCTGCTGGTCAGAAGTTTGCGGACAGCACTGAGCAAGTTATCTCTGATGCTGCCTCCTACGGACCCGTGGGTACTACAATGGCATTGCTGGAAGCTTCAAGTAAGTTCTTCTCTGCAATCCACAAGAGATTACATAAATCACAGAAGGATGAATTTAGAATCCTTGCACAGATAGATTATGATTATCTACCTGATAAGTATCCATACCAAGTACCATTTGAAGATCGTGATATCTTCAAGGCTGACTTTGATGGACGTGTAGATATTATTCCTGTCTCTGATCCTAACATCCCATCCAATGCCCATCGTATGATGTTGGCTAATATGGCTCTGCAAATGGCACAGCAATCCCCACCGGGAATGTTTAACATTGAGGAACTAAATAGAACTATTCTCAATGCTGCTAATATGCCTAACCTAGAACAGATACTTCCACCAAAGATTGAGCCTCAACCTCTTGATCCTGTTTCGGATATCATGGCTGTTACAAAGGGTCTACCTATTGCGGCATTCCCATCACAGAACCATGATGCACATATACAAGTTAAGATGATGTACCTTCAAGACCCTCAGAATGGTGCTAACCCTATCATGGCTCGTATCCAACCTGTACTTGAGTCTAACATTCAAGAACATTCTGTACTGAAGTATCAAGAACAAATGAATGGTGTTACATCACAGATGCTACAACAAGTACCACCAGAACAACAGGGACAGTCTACTGTTGTTGAAATGGCTATGGCACAGGCTGCACAACAAGTTATGCAAGCCAATCAACAGCCACCTGCTCCAACACCAGAACAACAGCTTGTTGCTCTTGAGCAGGAGAAGGTTAAACTACAGCAACAGAAGCTTCAAGCCGATACAGCAATCAATGCTGCTGAACTTGAACTTAAGACAAAAGAGCTTGATCTTAAAGAAAATGAACAGATACTTGATATGCTTGAGTCTGGTGCTACTGATAACTTTAAGCGTGAGAAGGCTGAAGCAGATAGAGAAACAAAGAAAGAATTATCAGCAATGAATAATCTTGCTAAGATAGAAGTTGAAAAAATGAAAGACGCAAAAGATATACAGAATACTAAAATTAATACACTATCTCGTGTAGCAATAGAAGAAATGAAAAAGGGAGACAGCTAATGATGACGAAAGGTAAAGGGTATCCAGAGCATGTAAAGGATACTGCAAAAGGTTTTGGTGACGCACCTAAGGCTGAAGTATATGGTGGTCGTGGTTCACGAAGTGTTCTCAATGAATGGGATAAATCTTCTTATGAATTTCCAACCCCAAAGAAAAGCACTCGAAAGGCTTCACTGTAACCCAGATGGAAATTTGGGATGAAGTTGTTCAGGAGTTTAATGAAGAAATTGAGAGATTAAAAGTATCACTAAGTAATGGTGTTGCTGAAGATTTTGCCCACTACAGACAACTTGTAGGTTCTATACAAGGTCTGGAGTGGGCAAGAACAAACCTAACAGAAATTATTAAAAAAAGGATGTATAAAGAGGATTAAATGAGACAGGTACAAATGGGTAATGCAATGAAGAATGACGAATGGATTGATATTGAAGATGAAGTAAGTGACCCAGCTGATCTTCCAGAACTACCGGGCTTCCATGTTTTAGTAAGGCCCTTGACAGTAAAGAGTAAAACAAAGGGTGGTATCTTTATTCCTGATTCCACCAAAGATGACATAAGTTATCTTACGACTGTAGGTAAGGTAATCGCATTAGGAGACTTGGCTTACAAAGATGTAGATAAGTTTCCCAGTGGAGACTGGTGTAAGGTAGGAGACTACGTATGCTACGGTAAACATGCAGGAACAAAGCTATACTATCAGAATGTTAGACTATTACTATTGTTTGATGATCAGGTAATTATGCGAGTCAGTGATCCAAAGAATCTTGATCCTACATTTAATTTAGGAAAAGGCTCTAACTGATTTGTGATAAGCCAATAAGTATGGTATAATAGTATAACAATAAATTATTACGTAAGGCGTTTGTCTCGTAAGCAACGGAGAATATAATGGTAGAAGAGAATGATTGGAGTACTGTAGAAGTATCCCAAGGTGAAGTAGAGTATGAAATTGAAGAGCCTGAAGTTAATCAGGAGGCTGAAGAAGATATTAAAATAGAAGTTAAACCAGATGAAGTCAAAGATGAAGAGCCTAAAGAACTTGAAGGAATTGAAACGGCTGGCGCAGAAAAAAGAATTAGACAACTTGTTAAACAAAGAAAAGAACGAGAAGAACAAGTAGCATCTTTACAAATACAGAATGAAGAATTAAATAAAAAGTTATTGAGTAAAGAAAATGAAGTACAGAGTATAGGTAAACGTACTCTTGATATGTCAGAGAAACAGCTAACAGATAAGATAGCGTTAGCAAAAGAAGTCTACCTAGAAGCATTCGATGAAGGAGAAAAAGAAAAACTCCTTAATGCTCAAGAAATGTTAAATGAAGCACAAAGTGATTTGAGAGCAGTCAATAGTGCTAAAGCACGTTATGCACAGCAAGCAAAGCAAGCTGTGGAACAGCCAGCGGCACAACAGCAACAGGTTCCACAGGCAGTGTCTGATCCTAAAGCAGAACAGTGGGCATCAGATAATGATTGGTTTGGTAAAGACAATGTGATGACTGCGGCTGCACTTGCTATTGATGCAGAGTTAAAGAATGAAGGATATGATCCAAGTGATAATGATTTTTATCAAGAGATTGATAACCGAATTAAAACGTCTTTTCCACATAAGTTTGAAGAAGACAAAGAACGTGTTCAGGAAACTACGTCAAGTCCTGCTCAAGTGGTGTCGGGGAGTTCTCGCTCTTCTCCGAGTTCTAGGAAAAAGATTAAGCTTTCGCAAGAAGACTTAAGACTTGCCCAAAAATGGAATATACCTCTTGAAACGTATGCCGCCCAAAAGCTTAAAGTACATCAAGCTGACGGCGATTATACAGATATAAAATAGTAGCGTGGAGAATAAAATGGATACAACACGAAATGAAACACGTAGTGACGCCCTACGAGAACAGAATCTACGAGAAGATCAGTGGACCTATGAGGAACCCGATGCCCTCACTATCCCAGAGGTAGTAAAAGCACGTTATGACAATGAGGGTATGGCCCTTCGTTGGCTGCGTATATCGTTAAAAGGTCAAGACGACATCACTAATGTTGGTAAGAAACAACAGGCAGGATGGATTTTCGTAACTCCTGATGAAGTTCCCGAAATGGCTGTTACATCCTTCGTAAGGGATGAAGGCCGTTACCTTGGTACAGTCTGTCGTGGAGACTTAGCATTGGCTAAAATGCCAGCTGGCAAGGTAAATGCCCGGAGAAAGCATTATGAAAACAAAGCAAATGATATGATGGATGCAGTAAACGCCCAGCTTATGAAAAACTCTGATTCTCGTATGCCTATCTCTAACACAAGTAAATCGGTAACAACACGAGGAAGGCGACCTTCTTTTCAGAACTAGCTTTCTTCTTAACAAGGAGATGAAACAATGTCTACTACTAAAGCATTTCGTGGTTTCATTCCTGCTCGTAAAAAGAGTGGTGGCTACAATAATGAAGCCGTGACTGACATGATTACGTTGACTTCAACGGGTCAGGCCCAGTCGCCCACTAATAACATTTTCACAGGCGATCCGGTAGTTCTTCCGGGTGCAACCTTTGCAACGATTTCGCCTTTCATTGCAGCAACTCTTAAACCTTCAGGGGTTTTCATGGGCTGTCAATATGTAGAAAATGGAGAGCAGAAGTTTTCCCGCCATTGGAACGGGGGCTTGAGTGCCACGGATATTAAATTCTTTGTAATCACTGATCCAGATCAGACGTATTACATCCAAGCCTCTCTCTCGCTTTCAGCGGGTGAGTTGGCAATTGTCAAAAACTATAATGTAACAGTTAGTTCCACTGCAAGTTCAGGAAGTACAGTCACAGGTCAGTCTAGTTACTACCTTGACGGTGCGTCAGGCACTGAAGCAGCGGCTGCGGTTCGTGTAATTGGTAAAGCTAAATACCCAGACGAGAAAGATTCGGATGCGTATCCAATCGTTGAAGTATGGCTCAACCATCACCGTGATCGTTTCGTAACTGCTACGGCATCAACAGCTTGATAGGAAGGAATTATTATGGCTATTAATAGAGCTAGTATTAGCAAAGAACTCCTTCCCGGTCTAAACGCTGTTTTTGGAATGGAGTATGGAGAGGTAAACAACGAACATGAGCCTCTCTTTGAAATTGAGAACTCAGATCGTGCCTTTGAAGAAGAAGTACTCTTCACTGGTTTCGGTACTGCACCCACTAAGGGTGAAGGTGCTTCTGTTTCTTATGATGACGCACAGGAAAGCTATTCAGCCCGTTATACGGCTGAGACGATAGCTCTTGCCTTTGCTGTCACCGAAGAAGCTATGGAAGATAACCTGTATGACACGTTTGCGAAACTTCGTGCGAAAGGTCTTGCACGGGCGATGGCGAACACCAAGCAGGTTAAAGCGGCAAACATCTACAACAATGGTTTCTCTGATACCATTGGTGATGGTGCTGCCTTCTTCTCTGCATCTCATCCAACCATTTCTGATGGTCTTCAGTCAAACCTTCTTGGTGCGGCTGATCTGTCAGAAGCAACCCTTGAGACTGCACTGACCACTGCTCAGAAAACCAAAGATGATCGTGGTATTCTGATTGGTGCTTCTGTAGTTTCTTTGCACATCCCCGTTGATTACTGGGCCGTTGCTGATAAGATTCTCAGCAGCCCCGGCAACACCGGAACGAGTGCAGCCAGTGCCAACCCCAATACGAATGCTATCAATGCAATTCGTAACATGGGTATGGTCCCTGAAGGCTACTACATTAACCGTCGCTTCACTGATACTGATGCGTGGTTTGTTAAGACTGATGTGCCGAATGGAACGAAGATGTTCGTCCGTTCTCCGCTTCAGACTAAAATGGAGCCTGACTTTGATACCGGCAATCTGCGATTCAAAGCCCGTGAGCGTTATAGCTTCGGTGTCTCTGATTGGCGTGGATGGTACGGTTCTGCTGGCTGATAAGATAGTTGAGAGGGGTAGTGTACAGGGTGAAAGCCCCCAAGCTACCTCTCTCATACTTATAAGGGAGTTATTATGACAACAAATATTAAAGTAGCACAAAATGTAAGTACCGATGGTGCTATTATCACAGGGTTTCGTTACGTAGATACCGGCCTAACACTTGGAGATGAAGGCACAGGAAGTACTCCTACGCCATCACATACCCGTGTCATGGCTATGCACGTATACTCCACAATTGTTGGAGACATTATTATTAAAGGTACTAAACAGATTACGAATAAGACAGCAGCAGGTACAGCTATTCGATGGCGTGTTGGTGCTACTGATTCACAAGATACTTACATAGGAGATATAGGTGTAGGCGTATTTGGAATTGTAAGCCTTGCAACTTCAGGTGCTGCTGAGATGCTCCCAACCATTACATTATATGTAGGCTAACGATGTCTACATACTCTGATTTAAAAGCAGCCTTAATCTCTACTACTGAGAACGACGGTACTGAATTTACTAATGAGATACCTAATTTCATTAGCAGAGCAGAGCTACGCCTGACTAAAGATATTGATGACTCAGGGCTAGATGAGTATTCGGCTATTACTCTTACTGCTGGTAATGCGGTTGTAAGTTTAAATGATAGAGTACGTATAGTTCGTAATGTAAACTTTACAACAAGTGCAGGTAGTAAAGTTAATTTACTTCAGAGGACAATTGAATACTGCAATGACTACTGGCCTGTAAGTGCTTCTACAGGTGAGCCACGTTATTATGCACGTAAGAATAACAGTTCTATATTTATAGTACCAACTCCTGTATCCACACTGACAGGAGAAATCCAAACAGCTTCACAACCACTGGCCTTGGCTTCTGCTACAGGTACAAGTGTTACTACAGCAAATTATTTTACTAATTACTGTTATGACGCTTTATTTTTTGCTGCCATGATGGAAGCTACTATGTTTATGAAGGACTGGCCTACAGTTCCTGCATGGCAAGCTCAATATGAAGCAGCAATTATTACACTAAGAAATCAAGCTAGAAGGACACGTCAGGATGACATGGCAGTTGCTGCCTCACCTGCGGGTGGTCCTGATACAATTACACTGGGGAGTCCATAATGCCTAACACATCTACACCTACAATTATTACTCAAAAAAAATCAAAACCAATGACTATAGGAGAATTAAAAACTGCTGTAATGGAACGGCATGGTATTCAAAATCCTACTAGTTTAGAAGGTTCTACTAGAGAACAATTAATGAAAGCATTAACAAAACCTCCCATAGTTAAAGAAACTTCTGGTGATAAGAAAAGAAAAATCACAAGCAAAAAAGCTGGTGGTAAAGTAGAATATAAAAAGCATGGTGGTAAAGTAATTAAACCAAACATGTCTGGAGATGATGTAGTTCGTGGTTGTTATGATTAGTAGGTCTAGTGCTAGACAACAAATTACAAAGCCACCTAAGAAAAAACCTAAAGTAAAAGGAAATTTTAAATGCAAAAGAAAACCGAAGTAAAAACAGTAGCTGTCGTTGAACAGCCTGTCAAGAAGCCGGAACCTAATCCTAATAATAATATTGGAATAGCTTGTTTTGTTGCTGTAGGTATTGTTCTTCTTGCAATTGTAATTTATAAAAAAGTAAAGGGAAATAAATAATGTCAGGACCACATACACTAATTGATCGTAGTATTCCACTGAATGACATCGTAGGTAAACCTACAGGTCAGGGATTTGGTGCTGCACGTAAAGGACCATCAGTTACAGGTAAAGCAAAAGATGCTGTTGTTGATGAAGACTACCAACAGGGTAAATCTTTTGAGGTAGAAGGATAATATTATGGCTGAACGTAAACTTACTAAATCAGAACAAGCTTTAAAGATACGTGATCCTAAAGCCTTTGCTGAAAGAATGAAAAGAAAAAAAGGTAGACGACCTTTAACCGCTAAAACCATTCGTGATGCAGGACAAGGAAAAGGTAAAGCAGCAAAAACTGCTATGGAAAAACGTGCGGATCAAGCAGGTAAAAAAGCAACAAGACAAGCACTCCAAAAGGGAGCCTCTCCTGCAAAAGCTAAACAAGCTGGTAAGAAAGCTGCAAGAGCTATAGTTAGGGGCAGTGGTATTAAAATCGCAACAAATTTAGGAATGGCAGCAGCTAATTTTACACCACTTGGTAAAGCTGTAAAAGGTGTTGGTAGTCTTATAAAAGTTGGTTCAAAATCAAAGACTCCACCAACAAAAGGTGGTTCAAAATCAAAGACTACGCCAACAAAAGGTGGTTCAAAATCAAAGTTAGGACCAAGTAGCTATACACCTCCACAAAGTAAAGCTCTTACAGTTACACCAAAGAAAACAAAAGTACCTGAGTTAAGTTCTAACCAAAAAAGGGCTATTAAAGCAACTGCTGCTGTTCCTGTTGTTCTCGGCGCTAATGCCCTGCTAAAAAATAAACCTGAAGCAGTTAAGAAGCCTAAGCCTGAAGCAGTTAAGAAGCCTAAGCCTGTAGCAGTTAAGAAGCCTAAGCCTGATCCTTCTTATAGAGATGATGAAGGTTCACCTATTGGCACAGTATCTAAAAAATCTACTACGACATACACTCCTCGTAAAAAATATGAGGGTGGTATTGATTTTTATGAAACACCCTTTGGCACAATAAAAGCAGACAGTTCTGATGACGCTTTTAATTTTGATGTCGAAGAAAAAGATGGTGGGTATCTTAAAAGAGACATGATGATGAAGAAGCGTAAGAAAGGTGGTGTAGTAAAACGTCGTATGGGTGGTAAAGTAAGAGGTTACGGTAAAGCACAACGAGGTTACTAGTGGATAGTAAAAAAATAATAAAGCTATACCAAGAGTCTGTTGATCAAGGTATAGATAATTATAATTTACTAGACAATGATATTAAGAAACCTATTAAAGAAGACTACAGTAATTGGGATGACTACTGGGTTTCTTTTATCAGCTACATGAAAGAAAAGTATAGATATACATATGGCAGTAAAGCGCAAAAAAAGTAACATGAAGGGCATGACTATTGGTAAGGGCATGAAACGCCCTACCAAGGCTGGTGCTGGCATGACCAAGAAGGGTGTTGCTAAGTATCGTAGGCAGAACCCCGGTTCTAAACTACAGACTGCTGTGACTGAAAAGAAACCTACTGGTAAACGTGCGACAAGGCGTAAGTCTTACTGTGCTAGATCAGCAGGACAAATGAAAAAGTTTCCCAAGGCTGCAAGTAATCCTAACAGTCGTCTAAGACAAGCCAGAAAAAGGTGGAGATGTTAATGAAAAAAGCTGTAGATGCTCCTAAAGGTTTTCATTGGATGAAAGCTGGTAAGGGATTTAAACTAATGAAGAACCCTAGCACTGGCTATAAATCTCATAAAGGTGCTTCTAAGAAAGCAAGCTTTGAAGTTCAAAGTGTTCATAAAAAATGAGTGTTGCCACTAAGCGTGATCCTAAGAAGTGGGCTGCGGCTAAGTCAAGAGCAAAGGCTAAGATGGGTGGTAAGCACTCAGCAAGAGCAATGCAGTTAGCCACTAAGTATTATAAGGATGCAGGTGGCACGTACTCAGGTAAAAAGAAAGCCAGTAACAAATTATCTAAGTGGACAAAACAAAAATGGACAACGAAATCAGGCAAACCAAGCAGCAAGACAGGCGAGCGGTATCTTCCCAAGAAAGCAATCAAAGCACTATCATCAAAGGAATATGCAGCGACCACCAAAGCAAAGAGAAAAGGGACTGCTGCCGGGAAACAGTTCGTGAAGCAGCCAAAAAGAATAGCTAAGAAAACAAGAAAGTATAGAACATAATGGCAGTATCAGGTACATATGATTTTAATCTTGATATAGATCAAGTAATACAAGAAGCAATGGAGATGATTGGGGGAGAGCAAACCCTTGGTCACGAACCTGCTTCTGCTAGACGTTCAATAAACCTTATGCTTAAAGACTGGCAGAACAGGGGAGTTCTCCTGTGGACTACAGAGACTACTGCTGTTACTGTAACTTCCAGTGTAGGTTCTTATAGCCTCAGTAGTTCTACTATAGATGCTCTTGAGGTTGTTCTTAATAGGGATAGTACTGACATTCAGTTAGAACGTATCTCTCCTGAAGAATATCTAATAATCCCCAACAAGACCCAGACAGGCAGACCTTCTCAGTATTCTATACGCAGGGGACGGGATAACCCTGTTCTTTCAGTATGGCCTATTCCTGAGAACTCTACTGATGTAATGAAGATTGAACGTATCAGTGAATTGCAGGATGTAGATAAATCTGCTGGACAGAATGCAGACATGCCTACACGTTTTCTACCACCTCTTACTTGTGGTCTTGCTTACTACATGTCAATGAAACGTCCCGGTGTAGAAGCTGCTAGAATACAAATGTTAAAGACTAACTACGAAGAACTTCTTGCCAGAGCCTTCCAAGAAGATCGTGAACGAGCTACCATGAGGGTTGTGCCTAGATTGAGGTATGTCTAATGGTAAAAAAGAAAAAGAAACTTAAATTTAGACCTAATTTTAGAATACAAGGTTCTAAAAAAAGGGGAAAAGCTCCTACAGTAGATGCTGTTTTCCAACCTGAATTAGATATAGGTAAAAAAGTAACTATAATTCCAAAATTAAGAAATTTAAAAGTAGGAAAAGATAATTATAGAGAAAAAGAACGTGGGTTAGGACTAAGAATTGGCGATTATAGTATTTCAGGAAGTAGGATCAAACCTACAAGTAAATATGTAGATTCAATTCCTAATAAAAAAACACTTGAATTTGCTATTAATAATTTTTTTGGCGGTGATTTAAAAGGATCAGGTTCAAAACAAGGTAAGAGTAAAGCCGGGCGTATAGATTATGAAATCCCTATAAGTAAAATACCTTTTGTAAAAGATTTATTTGGTTACACAAGTAGAAGTAAAGGTGGTCAAATAAAAAGACCTAAAGGTATTAAGATTGCTCAACGTGGTTTTGGAAGGGCAATGAAAAATGGCAAGTAATAAGAACGCACTAGCCATGTGTGATACATGTGGCTTTGTCTACCCTCATCGGGTAATGCGTTTTAATAGTTATGGTATGTTAGTATGTCCTACAGACTTTGAAGGACAGTTTGATCTAAAGAACCATCCACAAAATAAAGTCCCTGATGTCAGAGACAACCCTGCAATACGTGATCCACGCCCTGACAATGGCGGTAGGAACCTTACGTGGGCGGAAGCTACGACTAATTGGGAAGACACAGACAAGTATTGGAACCTAATATGACAGACTTAACCGGAAAAACAATTGCTAATACTTATAAGCAACTACTAAGAGTTGGTGTAAGTACTAATACTGGTGTTAGTGCTGGCCTTGCTACTATTGAAAGTGGCGACGGCACAGACAGTTCTTTTCAACTGGCTACTAACTCTGCTAAATTTACTGGTACACTTGTTGTAGATGGTGCTACTTCTATTGCTGATAATTTACACGTAGATGAAAAAGTATGTGCTTCTGCATTCTATGGTGATGGTTCTAATATTAGTGGTGTTACTGCAACTATTGCAGGAAACATCTCAGTCAGTAATGCCACAGTAGGTGGTAATTTATATGTAAGTGGTACGGCTACCATAGTAGGTGCGACACATCTACAGGCTGCTCTCTCAGTTGGTGGTGCAGCACAGTTTGGTTCTACGGTTACAGTATCAGGTGCAGCACAACTACAGAGTACAGTAACAGCCGTAGGAGAAGCTACCTTTAAGTCTAGAATTACAGTAGAGAATGTAGCAGCCCTAAAGAATAATGTAACAGTAGGTGGTATATTTAATGTAGCAGGTGCTTCTGGCTTTACATCTAAGGCAACCTTTAGCAATGACGTATCAGTAAGCGGTAGACTTGATGTAGCAACATCAGTCTGTATTGGTGGTGTTCTTGATGTTGAGGGTGTAGCAAACTTCGCAACTAATATAAGTGTAAGTGGTAATGCAAACATTGTTGGTAATGTAACTGCTGCTTTTTACTATGGTGATGGTAGTAATCTTACAAACGTAGAAGCAGAGATAGGTACTGCTACTAATATCTCTGTCTCTGGTTTTGTAAATGTAGGAGGCAATCTTTCTGTTAGTGGTACATCTAATGTAGTTGGTGCAGCTACATTTAAAGATGACGTATCAATAAGTGGGACTACAAAACTTCTAGGTACTGTGACTGCCACAGGTAACACAGGGTTCTTGGGAACTGTAAGAGTTAGTGGTGCTACAAGTCTTGAGGGTGCTTTAAATACTACAGGAGCAGCTTTGTTCTCATCTACTGTAACAGTGGTAGGAGCTACACATTTACAGAATACAGTTTCAGTAGCAGGTGGAGCTACGTTTGCTTCAACAGTGACAATATTAGGAGCTAACTTACAAGCTGTAAATGCTAGAGTATGTGCTTCTTCTTATTATGGTAATGGTTCTAATCTTACAGGAATAGCTGGTGGTACTATTAGTGGTAATATATCAGTAAGTGATATTATAGCTGGAGGTACTCTAAGAGTAAGTGCTGCAACAAGTCTTGAGGGTGCTTTAAATACTACAGGAGCAGCTTTATTCTCTTCTACTGTTACAGTTGTAGGCGCTGGAACATTTAAAAGTAATATATCAGTAAGTGGTAATGTAGACATAGCAGGTAATGTATCTGCTGGTGGTACACTTAATGTAGGTGGCAACGTCGGTATTGGTACTACGTCACCTGATGTTCCGCTTCACATATCGTCAGCCACTCCTTCTATACGTCTCACCGATACCGACGATAATAGTGATGCTCAGATTTCAGCGGCTGCGGGTGGACTGCTTGTTCTTGATGCCGACATTAACAATGAAGTCGCTGGTTCTGCCATGCTTTTCAGAGTTGATGGCGGCAGTGAAAAAATGCGAATCGACAGCAGTGGCAATTTGCTTGTTGGTACAACCAGCTTGACCACTGATTTGGCTTATTCACCAAAGCTAAAGCTGTCAGGCAGTGGTCCGGGTCTTTATTTCGAAGAGACTGACACGTCTCAAGATTATTCGATCACTGCTCTCGGCGGTAAATTTTACATCAGAGACGCCACTGCGGTTGTACCCCGCTTGACCATCGACAGCAGCGGCAACGTCGGGCTGGGGACTGCGTCACCAACTGCAAAAGCCGACATTCTCACGACAACTGCTGCTCCTACGTCTGCTATATGGACGGCTCCAAATTTAACCCTAAAAGACGATACTGCTTATGCTGCTGGTGTAGGCGGCGCATTAACATTTGAGGGAAAATTCAACGCGGCTGGATCATATTCTACTTTTGGTTACATCCGAGGAAGCAAGACAAACGCATCTGATGGAGGTTTCCAAGGCGGGATTGTTTACGGAGCCAGAAACGGTAATCACGTTTTTGTAACCAATAGCGGCGGTTTAACGGACGGAACTGACGAGCGGATGCGCATCAACAGCGTGGGTAGCGTCGGTATTGGTAATACGGCACCGAGTTATTTACTTGATCTGTACAGGTCGGCAAGTACTGTCGCTCGCATTCGAAACTCGGCAGCGACTGGAGGAACACCCAGCGTAACTCACGGCGAGTTTGTTATTGAGTCCACCGATGGCAACATGGGTATGCAGTTTCTTGGATCGACAACTGCTGACCAACGTATTCTTTTTAGTGACACGGCTGCAAATTCAGGACAAATCGTATATAACCATACTTCTAATTACATGGCTCTATTTACGAATACCGCAGAACGTATGCGTATCAACAGCAGTGGCAACGTCGGTATTGGTACGACTGGGCCTTCTGCGTATGGCGGAAAACTTGTTATTGCAGGTGTGGCTGCCGGTGGGGAAAACACGCTGGTTATTGCCAACAACAGTACAAATCAGTTTTTTAGGGCTGGTATCAAAGCTGATGTAGCACAGGTTGCATGGGATGACGGCGATGCCCTTGCTTTCGGAACTGCAACAGACAGCGCAACGGCTGGTTTAACCAACGAGTA
>Ga0209631_10003186_pt1 | contig 19117 bp, 10 predicted proteins | sample COG_08_FD_184752 | JGI IMG/M metagenome (GOLD analysis project Ga0209631, IMG submission 184752) | Pelagic Microbial community sample from North Sea - COGITO 998_met_08 (SPAdes) (version 2) | ecosystem: Environmental > Aquatic > Marine > Neritic zone/Coastal water | place: Helgoland, sampling...
CGTTAGAATATCGTTTAACTCGTCATTATTATTAATGGTTAAAATGTCTCCCGTCACATCTTTTAAGTTCGAAATATTCTTAGAAAATTCTGGAGTATTGTTTTTTGGGGAGGAAGTAAAAATTAAAAGTAAGTATTTTTTGGGGAGGAAGTACACATTAATTAAAGTAAGGTCTTATTATTTAAACCAACTCACTCAGCTCAGATGGAGTTATTTCGTGACGGAACTGCGATAGACCAACTCAATTTCCAAGTTTTTTTCGATTGACAAAAATACATTTCAAAATCAATACTTGTCGATGATGCTAGCCTTTAGAAATGTATTGTAAATCTTGACTTTGTCTTGGAAATTTTTACGCATGTTTCTGATGTTTTCGGTTTTGTTGTTTGTTGTGCCGATATACGACGACTCGTTATCTGGATGGTTCCTTAATTCGACTTCAGAGTGTTTACCCTCGAACATGCCCTCAAGTACAGCCGCTTGTATAGCGACGAGTTTGTCGTAAGCACTCTGTGCTTTTATTTTGTTCTTATTGTGTAAATAGGTGAGGATTTGGAATTCGTACGTAAGCATCTTCAAAGAGTTACTTTCAACTTGTCCATTTGCCTGGACAAATTGCATATGTTCGTAGACGATCTGTCTTTCATTAACTAGATACTGCTTGGTGATCTGCAGTTGTTTCATGTTTGACTTTTGTTTTTTTTTAAAACAAAATAATTTACAATTTTAATTTTTTAAATATTTCATATTTTAAATTAAGTTGGACATTCATTACAAATAAAACCATAACGTAAATAAAATTCGGCTTTCAATGTTTTTAAATAAGCATTTTGTATTAAATCTTGAGAATCTTCCTCAAATCCCATAATATCATCTTTTGGAATGTTTTGGAATGAACCAGGTATGTTTACACATTTAATAAATAAATCACATATTTCCCAAAATTTATCTTGTAATTTGATTGCGTATTTAGATTTAAACATAAATTGTGAAATTGGTTTTTTTCCACCTCTAAATCGAGCAGGGTTTACAATTTGAGGCGGCTCTTCTCCTGGAAACGAACGCTTCTGATCTAATATATCATGTGATCGAATTGCTCTTGGAACACGGATAAATGCCTCAATCTTATCATCCGTCTTCTTTCTCCTATATGGTGTATAATTAGTGTATGATTTACGAGAATTAGAAAAACTATTTTGTAATATATTCCATTTCGTATCATTATACATTTTAAAGTTATCAAGCATTTGTCTTGTAATATGGTCGGAAGCGATCATCTGTTTTGTTAATGCTGGTAGAACCGTTTTTTTCCATAATTGACTAACGGCAAACCATTGCTGATGACATAATGCCAAATGATAATCTTGTGAAAGTAATGGATCTAATAATAACCGATTATAAGGTGGCAGAATACATTTCTGAGCATCTCTAATATTAGTCCACCAAGAATATAATGCTTCTTCTTTTTGTTTCTTTTCAGCATCTGAATTAGAGGACGGATACTGTGGCAAATGACGCGACGCAATTGGTTGATCATTTAAAAATTTCAGTAAGTTATTTATGTCTTCATCTTCCTCTGTATCATCATCCGTCGGTTGTAAAGATTTGTTCCATCTTTCGATTGCTTTTTTTATAGTCGCTTCAGTATTTATATTTGCAATATCAGCTGTTAATTTTGCGATATCAAGCGCCTCATATGCCTTCTCAATAGATTCCGTTGTTGGCGGAGATATTACTTCTGTTGTTGAATCTGCAGAATTCAAAGCATAACCTGATTGAATAACAGAAGCGGTTTGTATTCTTTTATTTAAAACATCTTTATCACTTGTTAAAGTAACTTTTGTAATAGGGACGGGGGGCGGAGCGGGTATTCCACCCCGACTATGTAACGGTTTACGGCGTACCGGGTGACTCCCGCCTTCTAAATATGTCATCGGGGTACACGTAAGATCTTCTATATCACGAGTGTTGTTAAATAATTTATTGCAATCATCTGTAGTTTGGTGGCCTTCAATCCAAAACGTCCACGTCCGTTTGTTTTCGGTTTGTTCCTTTTCCTTTACATCTTGTAAATGGAACTCGGCTTCGTCCTCAAATATTTGTAATTTAGTTTGTATATTTTCCATTATTTTTTTGTAATCGATTTTATCTAGATTTTCATTTTCTAAAATATTTTGGAATAATTCATTATCTCTTCCTATATTTTCAAATCGGAGTTGGATGGTATTTGTATCTGGAGAATTCATAATAATGTTCTCTAATTTTTCTTTTAAATGTTTTAGATTTTGAGTTTCATTTTCGTGCGGATTACCCGTAAGTAAAGATGGGTCATTTAAGATCCCAATACTTTGTACATCTTTTTTTTCGATTCGTATTGAAGGATTTTGATTTTGATTCTGTGTTACTAATGAATGATACTCTTTTTGGATGTCTTGAAATGGTGTTTGTTTAGCGTGAACACCCGATTTTTGTAAATTGAACAGTGTACGAGTATTATCTTTCTCATTATAAATTTGAATTGGTAATGTGGAATTTATTAAATGAGCGTATCGTTTCTGTAAACTGTCTTTTGTATGTACGCTCGATGTAATATTGTTATTATGTAAGTTAGGCACTAAATGATCATTATAAATTTGAATTGGTAATGTGGAATTTATTAAATGAGCGTATCGTTTCTGTAAACTGTCTTTTGTATGTACGTTCGATGTAATATTGTTATTATGTAAGTTAGGCACTAAATGCTCATTTTGTTTATCATCATATACAATTTGAATTGGAATTGTATTATTACCTCCTCGACAATGCTTGATGGTATTATAGTGTTTATTCGTTTTACTTTTTTGTGTATATAAATGTCTCTTTCTGTTGCCACCGTTATCGGTGTTATTTTTAATTATAATTATAGGTTGACATGATGGGGAGATGTTATTCTTACAATCGATATAAACGTTGAATAATTTGTCTATCATTTTTTGTTTGGTTTGTTCGGTGGGTAAAAATCTGTTATTAGAAGTATCCTTTTCTGATGATTTTTTTATTATTATAGTCGACATATCAGAGATTGATAAAGAATTTATAATTTTTTCACATGTCTCTCTTATTTTTATTGGCAATGATGATGATATATAGACATCTAATAGTTGACCATTTTGAAAATCGTTTAAGGCGGTCATTTTGTTGTTTAAAATTTCTATCTCTTTATATATTTTGTTTTGTTCATCTATCTTCGCCACCGCTTCTTGCTTCGCCCGCTCCGCCACTGTTTGCTTCACCACTTCGTGCATAGTCGCATTCTTATCCGCAGCCGCAGCCACATCCGCCTCAGCAGCCGCCTCTGCAGCCGCCTCAACAGCCGCCTCAGCAGCCGCCTCAACAGCCGCCTCAGCAGCCGCCTCAGCAGCCGCCTCAGCAGCCGCCTCAGCAGCCGCCTCAGCAGCCGCCTCCGTAGTCGCCTTCGCATCCGCCTCCACAGCCGTCCCCGCCTTCATAGCTGCCAAAGCAGTGGCTTCTGTAGCGGTAGCCACACCTCGTACAGTCTTAATTACATCATCGTCAGCCGTTAATGTTATATTTCTCAGAGGCGCAGGGGTACGGGTAGGGACAGGGTTAGGGTCTGTGATTATAATCTTAATTGTAGACATCTCCTCTATTATATATATTATTCTATTATTTTATTTACAATTATTGCGTTCTGCACTCTTAATAAAAATCATATTCGATAGATATAAATAAAAAATTATTACTAGAAAAAAATGGATCCGGATACCATCATCAACAAAATAATGGCATTTGGTACATCAGAGCAGAACACCGTCGACAATTCGCTTACCAAAGAGGAATTGCTTGCATGTTGTGAACATGTGACGCCGATTCTACGAGAACAACCGGTGTTGCTCGAATTGCAAGCTCCGTTGACCGTCTGTGGCGATATTCATGGCCAGCTTGAAGATTTACTGCGCGTTTTTCGTCAAAAAGGAACACCTCCAGATACACCCTATTTATTCTTAGGAGATTATGTTGATAGAGGCGAACACAGCATTGAGGTGATGACACTGTTGCTCGCCATGAAGATTAATGATCCCTATTCGATTTTTTTGCTACGCGGGAACCACGAAAGTCCCGATTTGAATGCCGACTACGGCTTTCAAGACGAATGCATTCGCCGGTACGACGCGTCCGTGTGGAAGGCCTTCAATGTCGTATTCCAGTGGATGCCCCTCTGTGCAATTATTGAGGGACGTATTTTCTGCACTCATGGTGGGCTATCCAAAAACATCAAATCGCTCGACGACATCCGGAATATCGACCGTTCAAAATACCATACCATACCCAGCGAAGGGATCGTATGTGACCTTACCTGGGCCGATCCGTCGCACGATGCCGAAGCATGGCACGAGAGTGACCGAGGATGTTCGTTCACATTCGGCCCACAAGTGGTCGACGCCTTCTGTGAAAAGTACAATTTTGACTTTATATGTCGTGCCCACCAAGTCGTTGATTACGGATACGAATTTTTTTGTAAACGAAAGCTCGTTACCGTTTTTACGGCCTCAAATTATTGCGGTGACTATGGTAATCGAGGGAGTGTGCTAACAGTAGACGAAGATCTGAAATGCAGTTTTATCATTTTATTACCGAACAACAAAGAAGAAGTGCACGATTTAGGTATTATGGCCGCCGCAACGGAATCAGACGGGCGTCCCGTTTCGCCGCCAATCTCAGTTAGAGCACCGTCGCCACTTCCTTCGCCTCGGAATACGGTTCGTTTAATTGAAGAATAAAAATAAACACGTTATGTGTAGTTAGTTGTATTTGTGTTGCGTTTGGGTTCAATTGATACGAATAAATATCTGAATTATATTATAATTTTGACGATTTTCTTTACAGTTTGTACTTAGTATGGCTTCAATTTCAGATTCGTATGCACCACTTCTCGATCAACATCTCGAAGATACTCAAATATCGTCAAAGGAAACATCCCGGACACCACAAAAAAAAACAAGCAATCCTTTAAAAGATCCACCATGTACGAAATCTCGTAAAAAAAAGAATAGAAGTTCTATAAAGTTAGACCCGAATGAACACGAAGAAGAAGAAGAAGAAGAAGAAGAAGAAGATCTAAAAGTAACCTTCAATTTACCATCATCTGAAGAAAATGTATTTAATAATGAAAATCGGTCGTCAATCACCGCTGAAGAAAGTGATGCTCCACCCCCCGCCACTGAAGAAAGTGATGTATTATTAGCGCCTGTATTAAACGAGTCTGAAAATACATCAGAAGAAATAGCAAGTGAAAATGATAATGCGGAGGCACCTAACAAATATTTAAAAATGGCAAAAATAGTACTTTACATTATTTTAGTTCTAGGTATACTTTATTTAGTTCAATGGGTTTGTTTGCATGTGTTTAAGGTAGACGCAGTTGAATTACTTAGTAATAAAGTAACAAATGTATGGACAAAATTCACAAGTTCAAATTCTGTCGGTATAAAAGACACCGTTTTACAAGAAGCTTCTGATGCATTACATGCTTCTTCATCAACGGCGACACCTGCTGTATCACCCCCTCTCGTAATGTTTCCGGTATCCTCTTCAGGTGTTGTAACACCATCAATCTTATCTGTACCCCCATCGGTTAATGTTAATGTACCACCATCTTCAATTAATAATGTTAATATGAAAATAGTACCATCTATCGATGATTCGGCCTCATTGCTCAGTGGTAATGCATCTGAGAATAAACGTGTTATGAGTGAAACAGTTGCAAACAGTTTACAAAAATTACTATCTGATATGAATCAAAGTAGTGCGCAATAATCCATTCTTAAAATATATATATCAAACATAATTAATAGGATTGTAAAATATTATTTTATAAAAAATGTATCAACAACAACAAAATATGATAAAAAATAAAAAGGATTCTTCTGTAGACGATGCCCAAAATCTTTTAATACAAAAACTAAAACAAAATCCGGATCTATTATTAAAAGTAGTATCATCTATTTTACAAACGTTTCGTGAAGCAGAATTATTAGTAAAAAATGGTACGGATGTCGAGTATGGAACTCTACTCTTACAGCGTGTACAAAATCAATTGTTTGTAGTACAACAAGTTATTCCAGATATATTAAAACTACAAGAACGTCATTCCATTAATGCTCATTTGGATATTATATATGAACGATGTCGCGAATTATTACAAAAACATATCCAAACATCTGCTTTAAAGCATGAAGAGAAACCCGTGACTACTTCATGGTGGTCTTCTGTTCAGCCATCACAATATACGACAGCCCTTGCACCCTGGATAACAGATTGGAATGATTCTGCTTTACAAGACCCCGCCGTAATTCAATTGCTTCGTACAATTGCATTACCTTTACTATTTTCGGAATCTCATCGTTTTGATAATATAATGCTTTATGGGCCTTCAAATTGTGGTAAAACATATGCCTTGCATAAAATAAAAGAATATATTTCTAAAAGAGAAGGAAATCTACCGTCCACCTGGACATATTATAATACGATTCAATTTCCAAAAGAAGTTGAATCCCGCCTTTCTTGTCATGATAATTTTGATTATAATAGTAACGATTCTGTTCCATATTCGATCTTAGTTGCAGATCGTATACCGATCCATTTGCTAGTGGAATGGACAAAAACAGATTGGTGGAATACATGGCTTTCTTATATTCATAATCATCCAAAATTATCATGGATTGTCGTTTGTAGTACACAAATCTGCCTAAAAGATACGGTTGATAAGAGTTTAAGTAACTTATTTCAAACAAATATTGAGATGCAATACCCTTCTGCAATAACGGTGTATAATGTATTAAAACAACGTATATGTGACCGTTTTTTGAATTTACAAAAATTATTTCAAAATACACGATTACCTATATTAGACGAACCCGGTAATTTAGCACTAATTTCGGAAGAATTTTCTTCAACCCGAACCCGTGGGTTTGCTGATTTGTTACATTGTTTAGACATTGCGATACAAATGTGTAATGGGCTTGCTATGCAAGAAAATGTAGCATATAGTTTCAAAGAAAATGTATGGTTTACACGTAATTCGATTGTACCTCAAATGCTTCCGGATGAGGTAAAGTATGCATTGTTACAACCAATGCAAACAGAATATATGATATGTCCACAATTAGTGGATCAGAAGGAAAGTTCACAATCGACCACCTGGTGGAATGTACAATTAAATTATAAAATGGCGTCGACGGAATTAGATCGTATTTCACAAGTATATGCTGCCGAAACGGAAAGTCATGATACATTGGGTGTGATTGCTGAAATACCACTCGATGTTTTACAATATCCATATTTTTTAAGAGATGGGTGGGATATGTGTTCTGAATTATTAGTTGGGATACATTTTTCGATTTGCAAGCATATATTAACGGAGATTCCACACCAAAAATTACTTAATAAGGATTATAAAAGCATTGCAAATGCGCAATTATCGATTCATCATCTTGCAAATCTACCAACTAAAGTTGAAAAGGAATGGTTTGTATGCTCATCATCTATATTATTAAACACTCTTCAAGGCGGAATTCAGCATGGTGTAACACATCCATCAATGGTTTTAATATGTAATCGTACATCAAAATCTCAAGACGCTATTCAATTTCAATTAAGATGTGGTGATAATATCAGTAGTACTTTAACACACACGATGAAAGCAGAGCAGTTACGTTCTGAATTAAAAAAAATTACACAGTGTGAAGGTGATTACCATATTATTCAACTACAAATACGAACCGGTTATCATTATTTTATTGATTACATCGGATTAGATCTCCCGACATTACATGTATCGTCTGATATAATCAACGGTGAGGTAGTCTTATATCCTCGTATTCAAATGATAAGTGGTGGTGTAGATTTACCAGAACATTATTGTTTAACAACAGAATCAGATGTTGATTTATTAACTGAAAAGTACACATCTGTTTATAAAGATTTATTTAGAGAAGATGAACAAACGTGGAAAGGCAAACCGATACGTGCACCAGAACATCTTGCATATTTAAACGATAAATATTCGAAAGAAGTTAAATTTTATCTACGAATGTACAGTGCAGCAATGCAAATGAAACAGAATCATTACGCGGGGTTATTACCGTATACAAAGGAAGCTCTTGATAATGCGTTATATGATTTACAGAATCATTTAGATTATATGCTTCTTTTAGTACCCGAAAACGATGACACTTCGACGAAGGAGTGGAATGAGATATGGTCAATGAGTAATAATCATCATTTATACAAACAATTTCATCCACCAGATAATAATGATCTAAATGCAATTATTGAAAATGATGTTTCATTCGAATGGTTAAAACATGGAAAGTCTTTCAGTATTTCGCCTCATTATTTAATTTTATTACAAAAAGTATGTAATAATTATCCAAATAAGAAAACCGAAACGGCATCATCTTTAATACCGTTTCGTGCATGGAAGCATATTCGTCATCAGACACTCGATACACAATTGGCCTCTCATGTGAAACTTTTTATTCATGCTCCATCGTTCCAAATTAATCAAAATAGTGTTTGGTCAAGTGCATGTGCAATATCACATATGTTAAAGGATGAAAAATCGATACGACGATGTTTGCGTAATCAAGATATTATGACAATTTATTTAGAAAGAACAGAGTATTCATTATTACATAATATATTAACAGATTTAAATTCATTCACTGCTCCATCGATTGGATTAAAAGATGAATCTAAAAATGCAATCAAGTGGTATTCATTCTATTCGCAGTCTAAAACAAGTGAATTAAATGTGATTTTATCCGTTTTAAAAGGTAATCCAGATACATGGTCATTATTAGCGGATTCGGCAAAAGACATTGATGAATTACAATGGTTGTTTGCACTTTGTGCAACATCTGTCAATGAAACGTCAACAAACAATGTTCAAACATTATTTTCGCACTTAATGATGTTTCGAACATGGCATAATTGGTTACCGGATACTCTCTTTCCAAATAATTTACCACATTGTGTTCAGCGTATTTTACAACGGTGTATATTTATGAAAGACAAACAACTACAATCCAAAAATGTCCGCACATCAAATACATTATTAAGTTTGTGTGAAGTTCAAAAATCAAATTCATTTGAAAAAACGGAACATACATTATCAAAAAACACATTAACATCTGATCAATTAACACATGTTATGGTATCCGGTTTAAGAAGTCATCATTTATTTGATGCAATACGTCATACTGTCAATTAATTAAAGAAATCTAAAGAAACATAAAAATAAATAAAAATAATTAGAATTAAATTTAAGGAATCATAAATAAATAAATAAATCATATTTTATTTTATGATTTCATTTAAAGAGATTGAACCTTATCAAGAGCCATCTAAAATTCGTATTTCAACAATTTCGGCACTTGCTCAATTAAAAGTAAACATTAATTTAAAGCACTTATTTGATAACGTAAGTCTTGTTTCAGAAGTAGAGGTTGGTATTTTAGGATTGAAATATTATGATAAAGATATATCAAAAAAAATAACGACGAGACACCATCGTCATTCGAAAACAGAACATGATATTGAGGAGGTGAAAGCTCATTTTCAAAATCAATTAACATTATTGTGGGGATTTATATCGAGTGATGGTACATTCAAAAAAGGAAATGGGTTTGTATTTAATAATGGAAAAATAAAAACAGTAGGATTAAAATGTGAAGAAGATATTAAAAGAAGTTATGAAGCTCTTTTAATATGTTTAAAAAAGCAGTGTATTGGTAAAAATGTATTTACGAATGAAAATGGTGAAGAGATTAAGGATCTAATATTATATGAAATGCGACCAACAATGTATAATACTGATTTTGCAGTTCATTTTAATTTATTGAGAGATAAATTGTATTATTTGATTATAGACAAATATCAATTACAAAACTCAGAATATGAACCAGATATTTATCCAGCTGTTAAAATTAAATTTTCATGGAATAGTGATTACTTGAAAGGAGAATCTGCATTTGGTAAAACACCCGGCGTTTGTTATTGTACTCAAAAATGTAAAGGGAAAGGACTTGGTTGCGGGAATGGTGGGTGCAAAGTTGTAACGGTATGTGCTTTTCAAAGTGGTAAAATTATTATCACAGGTGGAAATAGTTTCGAACAAGTTACGTGGATGTATACATATATTAACACATTAATGAAACAGAATTATGAAGAATTATATTACAGAGTACCAATTATGAATGAACAACCATGTCTTGATAAAAAAAAGAAAACTGATAAAAAGAAAAAGAAGTGTACTCATCAATTAAAAATATAACTTAACTTCACTTTATAGCTTACGTTTTATAGTTTTCGTTCTTTTTTTTCCACCGGTTTGCTTTTGTCGTTTTGAAGAATATCCTTCATATTGTACATGACGTCTCGTTGCTGGTTGTACTTCAATCTTTTTTTGAGTATCATGTTTTTCCAAAACGGCAATTGATTGACGATCTTTAATATCTTTTAGAGGAACACAGGTTCCATGACCAACGTTTAAAAGTGCCATTATTTTTTGATCATATGCCCGAATTGCAAAATCCATACTCATATTTTGGTATACACATCCATTCATTTCAAAATTAATATTTTTAATTTTCCAAACTTGAATTTCATTTGAAAAATATCTATCAATAACAAGACATACCATGCTTACAAAATAATTCATGATTTCACCTGGTAACTGAAGTATACTCTCTTCTCTTGTTGCTCTTTTCAGCTCTTCCCAGGCAGATGTATCTTTAGTTGTTTCTTCACTTAACCAACGAAATGAATCTTTAATAGAGTCACCTCCTTTAATTTTTGCAATAATAAATTGCGATACAATAAATAATAAAAAAGTTGAAAATCCAATTGAAAATGCGATAGAAGCCGATGTTACACCTAATAATGCGGTTTGTTGTTCAGCTGACATAGAATTGAATGCTGATCGAATACATGTGCATATTTTCCCATTATATACCGATTTAATCATACGAGACACGGCATTTAAATCTGATTTTAAATTTGAAATAATTCCATTATTTACGCGACCAGTTTGTATAACATCTTCTGTCGGTCTATTTTCTGCGGTGGATACCGGTATAGTAGGTATAGTATATGCATTTCCTTTTATATTTTCTACGGGATATGCGACGGGTAAAGGTGTAGTAAGATCGACATTACCTATTATTTCGGATGCAACAGGAATATTTAATTCTGTTTCTAATTTTGATTCGAATGTTGGTTCTAATTTTGGAGTTCCACCTTTTTTTATTAATCGTTTACTTTGAATATTTCCTCTCCCGGTTCGTTTATTTTTACGCGATAAAGACCCCCCTCTTGTTTTATTATTAAACTTCATTGATTTTAATCTTTCGAAACCAGCAACTGCATTCACTTTTGTAGTCGTATCTACATGTCGCAATTGTCTTCCGACCCATACGCCAAACTCACTTGAACGTACAGTACTTGAAATAAAATCAATTAACCATCCATTACTTTTTGGATTTGTTAATTCCATATATTTTCGAGCATAATTTTTTGTAGAGATTACTTCAACATCTACTTCTACATCAGAACTACTTACTGCACTATATGATTGTCTTTCAATGTCTTTGAACAATAACTCTATAAATACACGATTTAAGATATATGTCTTTCCCTTTTCAGATGACGAAGATGGCTTACCTAAAATAAGAGTCGTATTATCCATTTCAGACCCATATTTTAAGAAAAAAGAATATCCACGGGCTGGTAAAGAGATGTTAAGTGGTATTTTTGGATTGCCGCCAACAATCGCTTTTAACTGTGCATAGCACGCAACTTCTGAAGATCCATGAATAGATAAATTATTATTATATGCTGGACAAACATCTAATACTGTAGACATAATATAATTATACATACCTGGCATAAAAGTATACATATCTCTAAAAATCATCCACATCATTGCACATAACGGATTTGATTCTGCTTCTGATTTTGATTTTGATTTTGATTTTGAATTTTGTTTATTTTTTATTAAAGTTTGTAACATTTCTACAAAATTAGAAACTGGTTCTGAATACTTGCTTGTATTATGAATTTTTGTAAGAGTTGATGTTTCGTCTGTTTTAGAGGATGTAATATCTGGAGCTTGCTCTTTTATAACTTGATTTGCGGTTTCAAGAACCGTATCTTCTCGAGCAGAATCAAATGGATTATGATTATGATTATGATCAGTAATAATTTGTTGTTTTAAATAATTAACTTCTTCTTGTAATTTTTTAGCAGGTATTCTATATAATTTATCATCTAAAACATTAGGTATTTCATATGTTGAGTGTGCCTTTTTTAAATATGCATATACTGTAACAAGCTTTGTTTCATCTGAAGAAATTCTTACTGATAATTGATTTGGGTCACTTGTTAATGGATATAATACATATCTTCTTTGCCAGTGTCCAAATAACCAATATTCATCGGATTGTTGTTGTTTCGTTTTATTTTGTTTTATAATAAATAAATTTGTTTCACTTTTGTGGAACAAATCTTTTTTAAGAACACTAAATAATGCTTGTATTAGTTTAAAAACTCTGTTTTCAACTTCTGTGTTTTCTTCTTTGTTCTCATCTTCTTTTGTATACGGTTTTATGTCCATTGCATTTATAATATTATCATATGTAAATGATTTATATACACTATATACAAGAGATCGCATCTCTCTTGTCATATATGTAAAAGATGGAAAATAAACATAAATCGATATATTATTATGTTGATCAGCATTTACTATTTCCCAAAACAATGCATTTTGACTACTTGAAATATATTGATAATGTGTTCGAAAATGATCAGAGTTTTCAAGTAATTCAACAACGGATCGATCTAATACCATATAGGGTTTCATATTATATAGAATATCTCCAACATCATTATTTATAATATCTTTACCATCATGATGATTTTCAAATAATCGCATTAATTTGACAACTTCTAATTCACGTACAAGTAAATCCCCTTTCATATCTAATGCCCCATTATTTTGTAAAAACATCATACAATGATACAAAAGACGCGTATTGTGTTTTTGTAAAATACGCAAATAATCACGATTTTGAAAACCAAGTACGTTCATCATTTTATCTAATTTTGAAATCATACTTTTGTCCATGAATTGGTTGTGTGAAAATTTTTCAGTTATTTCCATATTCTTTTTAAATAATGTTAATAATTTTAGATTTTGTGTATCGGTTGTTGTATTATATCCGTTACCAATATCACCCCGCGTATTTAATACTAAATCATTAATATTATTGTATAATAATCCAAATTCATCCGAATCGACTGGCCATATCTTAATTGGTTTTTCAAATTTGTCATCATTTTTTTGATCTCTCCAGTTAATAGTTCTTCGATCTGTTAAAATTTCCGAAACATGATATTTAAATTGGTTATAAAATAAATCTTGTAATATAAGTGTTACAAGTCGTGCATCATCTTTAATACACGGTTTAAGACACCATCCGTGCAACATTAACAGACGTGTTTCAATTTTAGACCAAACACTATTATCTATATTTTCTTTGCCTCGAAGATATGTAAAAAATTCAGCTTTATCGTCTCGGACTAATATTTTTATCAAGTCAATCTTATCGATGTACGTTTTACGTAAATTATTACAAACCGTATTTACCAACATATTTACTGATAAAGCGTCCGACTCTTTAAAACAGTTGACAACTTTATCACAAATAAATGATCCCTTTTCAGTCGACTGTGTATTTTGTTTTTTTTTTTCAGAAGACTGTGGATGTGGATTTATTATTGGCAAATCTTCAATTTTTTCAAAAACAGATTCTTCGGTGTTCGTGCCTAATGATTTTTTAGTAAGTAATATAATATTCGTAATATTACCAATCTGTTTTTTTTTACCTACTGGATTATAGTTGCTACCACTTTCATGCTGACCACCATATGAAAAACAAAGAGCATCATGCGATACACTTATCATCATCATTGCAAATGTTGTTGACGTATTAAATCTAAATTTTTCATTTTTATTTAATACTGGATTAATTGAAAATGAGCTTGATTCTATAGTATGAGAATAACGATGACCTCTATCATCATCATTATCGTATAGTACACCTTCTTGACAATTAAATAATGAAATATATAAAAATGTTAATACACGAAACACAACAGATGATTTAATATCTTTTTGAAATGTAGTATACGCAGAATAATTAGTATCTAAAGTAATATTAGTTGGTAATGGCTTACCCGAATTCGATCGACGTTCTGGTAGTAAATATTCCCGTTTTTGTTTCTTTTTATTTGTTGTAGAAACAAAGTGTCTATCAATTAAAATTTTGGAAGTAAATGTTTGTGTAAGATATGTTAAAATATTTGATGATTTTAGTTCGTTTAAAGGAGTTGGTGCGATTAAACTTGGAGTAATACGTGTACCGGCATATCGTGATACAACCGACTCATCAAGTGTATATACTCTTTCATAATTTAAGATAGTATCACTATTGTAAATAATTTTTATTTTTGTATCAGATATTGATAAATTATTTCGATGTAAATCGTACTCTGCTTCAAGTTGTGCAAATGTTGTTTTAATATAATCTGAAATATTAACACTATTTAAATGGTGTAAATATTCGGGTACAGAATTTGTATTTAAAGTCTGACTGTTTAACCGATCTTGTAAATCTTGATCAAACCGAATTATTTTTGTAAATTTACTCGGAAATGCAATAAATTTAAATTCTTGAACAGTACCCGATCTTAATTTACGTTCACAAAACAAAGCCACATTTTGAAGAACATAATTTTCATTATATGAACGGCGCGCGCGTGTTAGTACGAGGCCCTGTCGTCCTAAATCACCTTCTATTTTATCTTCTTCTTCTTTTTCTTCTTGGTCGGAAGAAGAAGATGAAATATGTTCTACAAATTTCATTTTTATTTCATTTAATTCAATATAATTATGATATGTTCTAAAATCAACTCCTCCACCATAAGCAACCCCGGTACTTGCCATGCCATAATGAGCACCATCCTCAACTTGGGTTGCAAATCCAACATGTGTTTTATTTGTATTATCTGCATTACTCCGTGTTATAAAAATACATCCTGGAAAAATATAATATTGTAATGTATCTTTATTATCAGCATGCCGTTCATGAAAATATAATCCAGAACCATCCCGAAACGTTTGCAAAAATCGATTTTTCCAGAACGTATTGACGGAACTTGAAGACGTATTATCTATATAATTTCTCATTTGTGTAATAATATCATCGGGTTGACTATGCTCTTCGAAATGAATGTGTCGTACAGACTGACTAAAGTGACCCGTAGTCGTATTGCGACCATCACTACTTTTTAAAGCTAATTTTAAAAACCGGTATAAAATACCTTCTTGTTGAATATCAACACGCGGATCACCAATCATTGTTGAACCATATAAATTTAAAATTCCAGGTTCTTTCATTTTATAAATTTTTTACAAACACTTATTTATGAATGGTATTTTTTTTGTGACAAAAAATCTAATAATAACATAACTTCAATTCATTATATCTAAATGTTAACACAATCAAATCCTAATAATACAATTAATCAAAACCAATTACCATATGTTTATTCAATATGTATAGCCTTTTTAAAAAAACATAAAATAGAATTTGCAATATATGGATTTTTATTATGTATTATTGCATTTGAAAGAGTTGCAATTCCGCATGTTTATGGAAAATTATTAAATGCATTACGGGAATCAAATAATAAAATGTATGTTTTATTTGGTATAATTATTTTAATTTATTGTATTTTCCAATTTTGTGAAACAATATTAACATTATTAGATGCTAAATTACTTCCTGTTTTTGAATCATACATACGAGAAAATGTAGTTACAGAAATAATTGATAGACATCGTCAAAAATATATAGAATTAGATTTAGGCAATATAACAAGTAAGCTTATTAAATTACCAGCATATTTAAGAGATGCATTTTACAGAAGCAAAGCCTTTTTTTTTAATCACATATTATCAGTAATAACAACGGGCTTATATTTATTATATTGTCATTGGTCTCTCGGGCTAATTTTTATTTTTGCATTTGTATTATTAGGAATTAGTGCATGGATTTTTTGTAACAAATGTTTAAAATTATCTTATTATCGTGAATCTTCATTTGATAATATGCAAGAATCTATACAGGATTTATTATATAATTTATTATCAGTGTATACCAGTCGCAAAGAAGAAAAAGAAAAATCAAATCTAAATTATTTAAATAACATTGTAATAAAAAATACACAAAATAGTATTTATTGTGGTATTCCCTTCCGTATTATTTTTTCAATAATTTTCTTATTATTATTTGCGGGTGTAACTGGAACTGGAATTTATTTAAATCAAACCAAAAGACTGAAAATTGAATTACTTATTAGTAGTTTTATTGTAACATTTGCAATGTTAAAAACGTGTATGCACTTTTATTATGATTTCGAATCTTTTATCTATTTACAAGGTGGATTAAAAGTTGTCGAAGATTATTTAAAACAAATGCCTTTTGATAATAAACTCGAAAATCAAAATCAAAATCAAAATGAAAATGTAATTCCATATATTACAGAACGAGGCGGAGTAGATATTGAATTGAAAAATGTCACATTCTTCTATAATAAAAAAAAACAATCAATTCCAACTCTTAATAATATTTCATTACAAATTCCAGCCGGTCAACAAATTGCAATTATGGGTGGAATTGGTAGCGGGAAATCATCTCTCGGACAATTAATGGCTAAATTACAATGCTTTCAAGATGGTTCTATATTACTAAACGGAACATCAATAACAAATATTTCAATTGAAAATATACGTAAATCTATACATTATGTATCTCAAATACCACGATTATTTAATCGTACATTACTCGAAAATTTAAATTATGGTAATGCAACTGTCACACCAGAAAGAGTATATGCAATTTTAAAAGATTTAAATTTAACGGAACTTTTATACGTATTTAAAAAAAATATGTTTAATTCGGTTGGTAAACAAGGGGCATTACTTTCGGGTGGTCAACGCCAAATTGTATGGTTAATACGAGCATTATTTACACCATCTGATATTCTCATTTTGGATGAGCCGACTTCCGCATTAGATAATAAATCCCAAAAACAAATCATACAACTTATTCAATATATGATTGGAAATAGAACATTAATTCTTATTACACATGATACTGATTTATTACATTTAGTAAAACGTAAAGTTAAATTGGTAAATGGAAATATCAGTACAGATACACATACAAATCTGACATATTCATGATTCACAAAAACCGACCGACAGTATATCATTCGGGTCTGGGAATCATTATTTAAATAATAATTGAAAATAATAATAAACGTCCATCGTACAAAATCATCAAGAGGAATACGAGGGTTAGTACGAGGGCCTACCGGCCCTAAGAAGGACATTCTACATACCCGGATATAAAATCAAAAGATGGTAGTAATACTGTGCGGGAGTATACATGTATTTGATATAAATAAAAATTCGAAAGAAAGTAATTGGGATGGTGAATCTGCCAAAACTCTACTTTTAGTAAATACAGTAAACTCACTTTGTCATTCTATGTTGAACTGGTCGCCTGTTGGATTTTTTCGGGTTGCGTACCCGAGGCGCGGGCCGTCGTCTGGTCGGCGTAGGTGTCGCCTTTCGGTTTTTTTTCTTTTCGCCGTACCAGTCGTCTAAATCTGCAGGCGTTTGGAGTGGTGGTGGGCGCTGACCATTGCCTGGATGGAGCAATCGTTGCCTGTTGTTTTTTTTAAGTTTGCGTACCCGAGGCGCTGGTCGTCGTCTGGTCGGAGCAGGCGTCGCCTTTCGGTTTTTTTTCTTTTCGCCGTACCAGTCGTCTAAATCTGCAGGCGCTTGGAGTGGTGGTGGGCGCTGACCACTGCCTGGATGGAGCAAGCGTCGCCTTTTGGTACTTTTCTGTTCTGACATCGTTTTATGTTTATATTATTATATTAATACTATAATATTAAAAAAAAAATATAGTAGTAAATAATTTAATTTTTGTTTAACTAACAAGAAAAAACAAAAAAAAAGATAATTCAACAGAGTCACTTAACGGGTATTATAATCCGAGTCGTTACATATTTATTTATATATAACATAATCCATCGCAAAGAACAGATACTGGGATAATTACAGGAGAAGCATTTTGTTTTTTTAATGTTTTCGTAACTTTCAATATATTTTAATACAATATTATTCTTCATTCGGCAGAGTATTGAGCTAAAACACGGTTAATAATATCTGTTGTTGTTATTCCAGTTGTATATTCTAATCTTTTAAAAATACCTAATTCTTTGGGTATTTTATATTGATAATGATAAAAAGAATCCTCTTCTTCTTTATGGGCATGAGCGACAATATCTATATTATATTCATCTATAAATTCGTTTGTAACAATATTTGGTACATTCATTATGATTTTATTAACATATTTTGAATTTAATATATTTATTCGACGTTCGTCAGCTGTTAATATCGGCTTTCTTTTATATGAGATACATTCCTCATCACTAAGTATACCGACATATAATATATCTCCTAACTTTTTAGCATTTTCATATAATTTAAAATGACCATTATGTGTTAAATCAAAAACACCATCTACATAAACGATTTTCATTTATATTATAGTTTTTAAATTAATGAAATAATATAATATAATATATATATATATATATATATTAATGTTGACTAATTAACCTGATTTCCATCGTTGGAAATCTGTAAAGGTTATCTTGTCTGATAATCCGAAACGGCTGAAAGCGGCATCCGTCGTTCACAAAGCTGGAAACCGGCTTTAATACACTTGTCCGACGTGCCGTCATTACAGAGTATGTTCAGACTACTTCCTATGAACTGTAATTCAACGTACCCTTTTTCATGGGCATGAGAAGGTGAAACACCCGTCGGATAGCTTTTTCCATGATATTTGCGGCTTTTTCGTTCTGATTTATAGAAGCTTTTAATGCATGGATCAGTGTCACGATGTCA
>Ga0209631_10003188_pt1 | contig 19109 bp, 7 predicted proteins | sample COG_08_FD_184752 | JGI IMG/M metagenome (GOLD analysis project Ga0209631, IMG submission 184752) | Pelagic Microbial community sample from North Sea - COGITO 998_met_08 (SPAdes) (version 2) | ecosystem: Environmental > Aquatic > Marine > Neritic zone/Coastal water | place: Helgoland, sampling...
CACTTAAATTACCAGATGCCAATGTTCCAGTAGTAGTTAAATTTTCATTATCAAATGAAATGGCTCCAGATGAATCGGTTATACTTCCATTAGCTAATGTTAAATTTCCTATAGTTGAACCAGTTGCAGCTGATATTGTAGATATAAATGTAGAAGCATCATCAGCTGTAATAGATCCTACTCTAATTGATGCATAATCATCAATAGTAATATCACCATTTGTTGTTCCATTCTCAGTATTACAATTTATAAATGAAAAAATATTAGCTGATTCATCCCATATTAATCCTTTATTAGCTACATTAGTTGATGATCCATCACCACGAGTAAATATAATTCCTAAATCTTGCACTGCTCCTGTGTTTCCTTGCCCTAACTTAATTAATTTATCTTGAATAACCGAATTTGTTGAACTAATAGTTGAAGTTGAACCATTAACAGTTAAATTACCTGTAACAGTAATATCACCAGATACAGTCATATTATCAGCAATAGTTACTTCGGATGTAGAATGTCCTATAGTTACTGCTATACCTTCTGTTTCTGTAGCAATTTTTAACGTTCCAGTTTTATTTGTTAAATAACTATTTGATCCATCATGATATAAAGTCATATCATTTCCAGTTCCAACATTAATATTATTACTATCAGTCATAGAAATTGTGGAAGAACTTAAATCACCGGTTATTTCAACTGATCTACTTGAATCTGTATCATGACCAGTTATAGTCATTATCGTTTCACCATATGTTCCAATCGAATTATGATCAGATGCTATTGTTAAAACTCCATTTAAAGATTTTAATTGATATCCGTCTCCAGTTTCATCAGCATTATCACTTATCATTGTTATTAATGAAGCACCATCTGAAGTATTAGTTGATTTAACAGTTAAATTTGGTGAGGAAGATGATATCGTTGCGCTACTAACACCAGTTAAAGCACCGGAAGTTAAAGATGCTGTTCCATCTGTAAATGTTCCATTAATAGTTATATTTCTAATTGTTCCTATATCTTTATTAGCATCTAATACTAATGCTTTATTAGCAGCTGCTGTTCCATCGGTAATTTCGTCAATTTTTTCTAAATCAGTTTCATTAATATCAGCATTTCCTATTATTAAACTACTTCCTGCTGTTATTGAACTACTAGAAGTTATTGCTCCTGATGAAACAGTTCCTAAACCAGAAACATTACCACTAGTATCAAATGTATAATTACCATCAGTAAAAACACCATCAATGGTAAGGTTTCTAATAGTTCCAATATCTTTATTGATATCAACAACTAATGCTTTATTAGCTGCTGTTGTTCCTGGAGTTACACCATCCAATACACCTATTTCAGCTGTTGTAATTGTTGTTGTATCCAAAGTTAAACTTGTATCAGCGGTAATTGTTCCAGTTACATTCAAATTACCTGATGATGTAATAGCACCTGATGAAACAGTTCCTAAACCAGAAACATTACCACTAGTATCAAATGTATAATTACCATCTGTAAAAACACCATCAATGGTAAGATTTCTAATAGTTCCTATATCCTTATTTTCATCTAAAACCAATGCTTTATTAGCTGCTGCGGTTCCATCAGTTATTCCATCAATTTTTTCTAAATCAGTTTCATTAATATCAGCATTTCCTATTATGAAACTACTTCCTGCTGTTACAGATGAACTAGAAGTAATAGCTCCAGATGAAACGGTTCCTAAACCAGTAACATTACCATTTGTATCAAATGTATAATTACCATCTGTAAAAATACCATCAATAGTAAGGTTTCTAATTGTTCCGATATCTTTATCTGAATCTAAAACTAAAGCTTTGCTAGCAACAGCTGTTCCTGGAGTTACTCCGTCTAACACACCTATTTCAGCCGTTGTAATAGTGGTTGTATCTAGAGTTAAACTTGTATCACCTGTAATTGTTCCTGTCACATTTAAATTACCTGATGAGGTAATAGCACCAGATGAAATTGTTCCTAAACCAGAAACATTACCGCTGGTGTCAAATGTATAATTTCCATCAGTAAATTCACCATCAATGATAAGGTTTCTAATACTCCCTATATCTTTATCTGAATCTAAAACTAAAGCTTTACTAGCTTCGGCAGTTCCTGGAGTTACACCATCTAATACACCAATTTCAGCCGTTGTAATAGTAATTGTATCTAGAGTTAAACTTGTATCTCCTGTAATTGTTCCTGTCACATTTAAATTACCTGATGAGGTAATAGCTCCAGATGAAATTGTTCCTAAACCAGTAACATTACCATTAGTATCAAATGTATAATTTCCATCAGTAAAAACACCATCAATAGTAAAGTTTCTAATTGTTCCTATATCTTTATTTTCATCTAGAACTAATGCTTTATTTGCTGCTGCTGTTCCATCAGTTATTCCATCAATTTTTTCCAAATCAGTTTCATTAATATTAGCATCACCAATTATAAAACTAGTTCCTGCTGTTACAGATGAACTAGAAGTTATTGCTCCAGAAGAAACAGTTCCTAAACCAGTAACATTACCATTAGTATCAAATGTATAATTACCATCTGTAAAAACACCATCAATTGTTAAATTTCTAATAGTCCCTATATCTTTATTGGCATCAACAACCAATACTTTATTAGCTGTTACAGTTCCATTGGTAATACCATCAATTTTTTCCAAATCAGTTTCATCAATAGCTGCATCTCCAATTATAAAACTACTTTCTGATGTTATTGAACTACTAGAAGTTATTGCTCCAGATGAAATTGTTCCTAAACCAGTAACATTACCATTAGTATCAAAGGTATAATTACCATCTGTAAAAACACCATCAATAGTTAAATTTCTAATAGTTCCAATATCTTTATTAGAATCAACAACTAATGCTTTATTTGCTGCTACTGTTCCATCAGTTATTCCATCAATTTTTTCCAAATCAGTTTCATTAATATTAGCATCACCAATTATAAAACTAGTTCCTGCTGTTATTGAACCGGTAGATTCAAAAGCATCTGAAGTTTTAACTAGTGGCTCTGTTAATAATAATGTTCCATCAGTAGAATTACTTAAAACTGCACCATTACCAAATGTAATATCATTTCCTGAAACAGTTAAATCACCTGATAATGTAGAATTACCATCACCTGTTACTGAAAATAATGAATTATTTGAATTATTTTGCACTTCAAATGATGTAGCATTAGTATCTGTTCCCAAAATCATTATAATTTTTTTATCAGCATCCTGATTATCAATAGTAATATTGCCTCCTTCAAGTGTATTTTGTATTAAAAAGTTAGATCCATCATGGGACATATTTAAATCATCATCACTTCCAAAACTTAATGAAATTGAATCATTTAATTGTAAATTACCTCCTGTTAATAAAATTTCACCAGTTGAATTATTAATACCTTTTGTATTTAAAGATCCTAAAATACTAATTTCTGAACTAGAATGTCCTACAGATATATCAACATCTGCTGTCTCAGTTGCTATTTTTAAAGAACCAGTTTTGTTGGTAATGTATGAATCTGTTCCATCATGATAAATAGAAATATCATCATCATCTCCCAAATTTATCTTTTTATTATCAGACATTGATAGTGAATTAAATCCACTAACATTACTACTAGAATCAAAATTAAAAGTTCCATTACCTATACTACCTGTTAAAGTTAAATTTTTCATCTTTAAATCAGAATAATCATTTATGACTACATTTCCATCTGTAGTTCCATCTTCTTCATTACAATTTATTAAAGCAAATAAATCAGCACTTTCATCCCAAATAAATCCCCTATTAGTTTTATTAGTTACAGAACCATCTCCTCTTGTAAATATAATACCAATATCCTGACTTTGACTATCATTTCCATCTCCTAATTTAATTAGTTTATCCTGAATAATTGTTGATGTAGAACTACTGGTTGTTGATGATCCATTAACTGTTAAATTACCAGTAATTACTATATTACCATCTACTGTCATATTATCACCAATTGTGACTTCAGAAATAGAGTGACCTATTTTTATTGGAACTCCAGATGTTTCAGTAGCTATTTTCATAGATCCTGTTTTATTAGTGATGTAAGAATCAGTTCCATTATGATAAATTGTCATATCATTATCACTGCCTATATTGATTTTGTTACTATCTGACATTGAAATAGTAGATGCTGTCAAATCACCAGTTATATTAACACTTTTATTTGCATCCACATCACTTCCAGTTATTGTCATTATTGTTTCATCCAAGGTTCCGGCTGTATTGTTATCTGATAATAGAGTTAATGTTCCATTAAGTGATTTAAATTGAAAAGTATCACCTGCTTCATCTAAATTATCACTCATTAATGTTAATAATGCTGCACCATCAGATATACTTGTGGATTTTATTCTTAATTCAGGAGTAGAAGATTCAATCGATACTAATCCGCTTGAATTTTGAGTCAAAACTTTGTTATCCTGTGATACACCTATTGTATTAATATCTAAATAATTTAATTCATCTGTAGTTGCTGTTAAACCTGTTAGTTTATTTATTTCTGATGCAGATGAAGTAACAGTAGTATTATCTATTTTTAAAGTATTAGATGAACCTATATTAACATTACCAGTAAAATCACCTGTTAAAGATCCAGAAAAATTAGTTGATGTAATAGAAGTTGCTCCTGTTATGACACCACCATCAATATTAATTGTATCATCTAATACAATTGCTGATCCAGTATTGGGAGTAATATTTAAATCACCAGATGATGAACTTATTAAATTACCATCAAAACTAATATTATCCACTGTTAAAGAAGTTAATGTTCCGATAGTAGTAATATTTGGCTGTGATGAAGTTGATATAGAACCTGTTAATGTGGAAGCAGTTAAATTAGATATATTTGAAATATTTTGACCATCAAAATTAACATTTTCTATATCAACTGATCCAGAAGTTGATGATATTGATAATTTTGTCGATCCAGAATGAATTATACTTGAATTATCTGAACTTAATGTAATATTTCCTGTTGAATTTATATTATGCATTGCAACAGATGATCTACCGCTTGTTGAATAATCAATTTGTTGATCAGTAGAACCATCCAAAGTATTCACATTTACAAATGCAAATAAATCTTCTGATTCATCCCAAATTATTGCTCTATTATGAATATTTGTATTTGATCCATCACCTCTAGTAAATATAATACCTAAATCATAAACAGAATCTACATTTCCAGTTCCTACTATAATCATTTTATCATCTATAGATAATGATGTAGAATTTATTATACTAGCGGAACCAGTAACTGTTATACCACCTTCAACATTCAGATCATTTAAAACAGTAACACTTTTATTATTATCAATAGTTAATGCATTAGAACCGTCTATTTTCAATGAAATACCTGATTTACCATCCAAATTTATATTTCCATTTGAAGTATTTAAATTTACATCAGAATCAGAATTTATAGTAATTCCACTAGTTCCCGCATTTATATCAATTAACTGAGCATTTAATTCAACCTCTGATGTATATGTAAGAGAAGTATTATATCCTAATTGTATTCTTCTAGATGTTGTTGAATTTCCAATTTCAATATCATAATTTATATTATTTGAAGTTGCATTATTATTACCCAGTAATATTTTACCAGATGCATTTATTTCTACTGATCCTCCTACTAATGTGTCTAATGTAATTCCAGCATCTCTGCCTACTAAATTAATACCATCATTTCCATCAATTGTAATTACACCGGCTGATGACGTAAAATTACTGTCACCTACTGAATCTAAAGAAATACCTCCAGTTTGTGCATTTAAATCAACAGTAATTCCATCTAATCTAGTAGTATTTGAAGCTGAATTACCAATAGTTATATTTCTTCCTGTAGAACTTGTTCCAATATTAATTGCTCCATTAAAATTTTCTGTTCCAATTCCAATGCTTCCATTACTAGAATCTAATGTTAAAGAACCTACAGATTCTAGATCAAATGTGGAAGATGTAATTGATGTTGAACTATCACTAGTTATTACTATTGTTCCTTCTGAATCTAATTCAATTACATTGGCATTTAAATCTATTTTTGTAGAAGAATCATTACCTATAGAAATAGTTCTGGCTGATGCACTAGTCCCTATATTTATAGAACCTATCGCATTATCTACACCAATATTTATAGAACCACTTGAAGAATCAATAGTTAAGTTATCAGTTGATTGTAAGTCTATAATTGAACTACTAGATATATTAGTGGCAGAGGTAGAACTAAGTGTTGTAGTTGTAGTATTTAAATTAAAAGAATTAGCATTATTTATTAAAGATGCCGAAGTGCTGCCAAAAGTAATAATCCTAGCTGATGCATTAGTTCCAATATTTATAGCACCACTATTATTATCAGTCCCAATATTAATATTGCCATTAGATGAATCAATAGAAACATTTCCAAATGATTGTAAATCAATAGTATTTGATGAAGTTAATGAAGCAGCCCCCAAACTATCAAGTTTCAATTCACCACCAGAATCAATTTCTATTTCACTAGCATTTAAATCTATTTTTGTAGAAGAATCATTACCTATATTAATTGATCTAGCTGATGTGCTAGTTCCTATATTAATAGTTCCTGTATTTACATCTGAACCTATACTAATATCACCATTTGATGAATCAATTGATAAATGACTTAATGATTGAATATCTGTAGTTCCATATGAATTAACTGAAAAAGATAATGCATTTAATGATAATGAATTTGAAGAAGTATTACCAATAGTAATGGTTCTAGCTGATGCACTAGTTCCTATATTTATCGCTCCTGTATCATTATCATCACCTAAATTTAAACTACCATTAGATGAATTTAATGATAAATTACCAACTGAATCTATATTAAATGTAGATCCTGAACTCATATCTGTAGAAGTTTCACTACTAAGAATAATATTACCACCTGAATCTAATTCAACTGTTAATGCATTCAAATCAATTTTTGTTGAGGAATCATTACCAATATTTATGGTTCTGGCTGATGCACTATTACCTAAATTAATTGTTCCTGAATTAGTATCAGAACCAATATTAATATCACCATTAGATGAATCTAATGTTAAATTTCCAGTTGATTGAACATCAAAAGTTGTTCCAGTAGTTATATTTGTTGAATTTATACTATCAACATTTACATTAATTGCTTTTGAACTTAAACTTGTTGTAGTATTACTACCAATTGCTAATACTCTAGCTGTTGCACTAGTTCCAATATTTATACTACCTGTATTATCATCAGCACCAATACTAATATCACCATCTGATGAATCTAATTTTAAATTATTAGTGGATTGCACATCAATACCTGTATCTGATGAAATTAATTGAGAATCTACTTGTGATACTCCCAATTTATTAATACTAACTATATTTTTACTTCCATCTAAAACTAAAGCTTTATTAGCAGCAGCAGTTCCATTAGTAATATCATCAATTTTTTCTAAATCAGTTTCATCTATGATTGCATTTCCGATTATGATATTATTACTTACTGTAACATTATTAGCTGATAAATTGCCATCAACTACTAAATCTGACTCGGTAATTGTTAATGTGTCCAGATCATTATTTGTTATTGTTGCACCAAATCCAAAAGTTATATCATTTCCATTTATTTTTATATCACCTGAGAAGGTTGTTAATAATTCATTAATATTTAATACACCTAAATCACTATTAGTTATATCTGAACCATTTGAAAAATATAAAACTGAACCCATTGATAAAGCTCCATCTATATTAGTAGTACCATTAATATTAACTGTTGAGTTTAAAGTAGTAGTTCCACCAACTGATAATGTAGAAGTTGATTTAACCGTTGTGGTCAATAAATCATTGATAGTAAAAGTGTTATCTAAATTTAAATTTTGAGCATTTATTGTCCCTACATTACTTAAATCTTTTCCATTTATTACAACTTCTTCTATTTTAACACTTCCTAAAGATGAATAAACAGTCAAATTACCTATACCTGTGTGAGCTATATTTGCTGTATCAGAATTTATAACTAAATTTCCAGCAATAGATAAATTTTCTTCTATATTAATTGAATTTGATACTGATAATGTTCCATTGATAAATGAATTACTGCCTACTGATAAAGTAGATGTAATTGTTTCAGCTCCAATTATTTCAATTACATCTTCTTGTAATCTTAATACAGTTGAAGTTGGTTGTGTTATTTGTGCTCCTTCATGAAATAATAATTTACTTCCATTTTCCATTGTCAGTGTATTAGTAATTGCTAATTGAGATAAGGAAATATTTTGTAAATCAGTAGAAATTTTACTAAATAAATTAGAATAGGTTATTGTTTTATTACTAAAACTACTTGCATCATAAAATAAGAATTTATCTCCTTCAGTTAAACCTGAAGAACCTAATGATTCTCCTCCATTAATACTAATTTTCTCTATATGAATACCTGGTGCTAAATATAAATTTTGAATTTGTGACCCATTCCAGACACCAGTTGTAATTGTTCCAGTAGTTTCCAATTCAGGTAATGATTTTAAATTAGAATTAGATTCAGAAAAAATTAAATTTCCTCCTGCACTAATTGTAGCATCACCAGAAACATTATCAAAAATTGAATCTTCAAAATCAGAAAAAGATATACTTTTATTAGTGGTGCTTGTTTGATAAAGTAAAAATTTATCTGTCTGTAATAAACTAGTTACAGGTGTAGTATTTAAAATATCTATTTTCACTCCACTAATCCCACTTCCAATGTATGCATTTTCAATTGCCGTTGCATTCCATATACCTTGAGTTAGAGTTCCTACAACTTGTATATTTTCACCTATAGATAATTCTGATGATATGTAATTTTTAACCAAATTTCTTAATTTTACTTTTCTATTATTTGAAGGAATAGTGGTAGAAGTTCCAGTAAATATCATGATTTCATTATCGTCTAATGGATCTGTAATTTCACTACTATTATGTATGTCAATTTTGGTAATAGGCACATCATCAATATATTGACTCGAAATCACATTACCTTCCCATGTTCCTGTTGTAATCTTTCCATTTAAAACTATATCATTACTAATAGTTAAACTTGAAAATGTTGGTGAAGAATCAGTAGTTAAATCCTGATTTAAATATGTATCATTTTCTATATATAATTTTTTATCTGATGCCAAGAAATCAATTCTTCCATTTCCATTAAAGTAAATATCACCATTAAATGTAACATTTCTATCACTATCACCAGTTGTTAAAGTTAAAGTTCTATTTTCACTTAAATCTGAACCTGCTTTTAAAAATAATTCATTAGTTGGATTATTATTATTTTCTAATAAACTAAATTGACTTGCTTTAAGAATACCTCCAACAGATAAATCGTTTTTTAATGTTACATGACCACTAATATTTGTATCACCATAAATAGTTGCTGAAGAACTCAATATAGCAGGACCTTGCACATCTAATTGATCCTGAATTACTAAGTCTTCCTTTATAATGGTTTGCTGTGTAGTTAAACCTAAATATGTTGTTCCTCCTACACTTAAATCTCCTATAACAACAGTTGTTCCTGATACAGAAAGATTATCTTGAATTTCGGTTTTACCTGAAATACTAAGTTCATTTAAAATTTCAGTTTTTCCTTGCATTGTTGTTTCTTGTGCAACATTTAATTTACCACCTAGGTACACGGTAGCAGTAGAATTTTGGTAGGTGGTTCCACCTACACTAAGATTACCATCAACCTTCAAAAGTTCTTTAACCGTTAAATTTTTAGTCTTCCATTCGGTCGGCATGTTTATAATATATTATAATAAAAAAAAACAATTTAAACGTTTTTTTATTATAAAATTATGCTAATAATTATCTAATTTAAATTTATTAACCTCTAGCATAATATAGGTTTGATATTTTGAAGTAAATTTAGAAATACAATTTACATAAATAGGAAATTTAATTTGAAAATTATTATAGGCCTCTTCTAAAGAATATTCTGCTGATAATTTATTAGTTGATTCTAATATAGGTGCTGTATTAATATTAATTATAAAATTATTTAATGATATTGTTGAATCTGTATTATCAATATAATTTAATGTTTCATTATTAATATAATTAAAAGGTCTATCTCCATCATATGTATCTAATTCTTCGAAATTAACTGATTCAATATTATTAATAACTGTATTTTCATTAATATATTTATTGCTAAAATTTGTAGTCATTATATTAATATCATTTATACCCTGTTCTTTTTGATTTACAAAAAAACTTCTCATTTCAGCAAAAGATGGTATAATAACTGAAGATGTATGAATAAAAAAACAACATTTATTATTAGTTATATCTCTTATTGATATAAAACTTTTTATAAAATGATGGGTTCCTATATTAAAATAATAAACACTATTAGTTCCATTATCTCTTGTATATATTCTCGTGCTAGTATCAGCTATTAAATCTCCAATTTTTTTATATAATAAATAACTTTGTTGATAATGTTGTGATAAATCAGTTGTAACTAAATTATCAAATATTTCATCTCGGTGAGCTACTGAATCATCTTTATCATCAATTTTTTTTGCAGCAAACATTTTATAATATACTACAGCTATCAATGGTTTATACTTAAATTCTTTTTCTTTTAATTGAAAAACGAATCTTATTTTTTTATTACTAATGTTATTTCCATTTTCATCAATTATGAAATCATTATTTTTGTCTAAAAAATCATTGTTATCCACAATATAATGACTATTAAAGTTAAATTCATCTTTTGTTAATGTTTTTGTAAAACTATTTCCCAATAATAATTCATTAGTTGTTATATCATGGTTATCTGAACTAATATGATCTAGTAATATTCCACTATGTCCATATGAAGTTGTTAATTTTTTTGTATTTTCATTTGATGGCTGTATAAGCAAAGTATTAAAATATAAAAAGTTATTATAATCTAATTTTGATGAATTTAATCCTAGAAATATATCTTTACCCACATATTCTCTTCTAGAATTCTCATCATAATCTTTCATTTTTTTTACATTTTTAGTAGTAATTTCAATTGAATTATCAATTATGGAATCATTATATGTCTGTGAGGAATCAACTATTTTTTCAGCAAATGGTGAAATCATTTTAAATTTAACACCATCCATTAATTTTATTATACATTCAGATGTTTCATCTGATCCAATAGTAGGTTCCCATAAAATATTATTATCACTAGAACCATACTCTAGACTTAATTTTGTATCTTTATCTGATCCTGGTAATAATCTAATTTTTTGTAAGCTTAAAACTGCATACCATTTCATTTCTTTATTTCCTTTTACACTAATATCTAATTGATATCTTGTATCAACTTTACTAATTGATATTTTAACATCAGCTTCAGTTGAATTTAATAATACACATCCTAAATAATTTATTTGACTTTCATCAAGTGTTGAATAACTATCCATAGTCAATAAAAAATAATCTAAACGTGACATATACGCACATGGAGTATAAATGTTTTCATCATCCGCATTGTTATATAAACCAACTATGTATCCATGTCCTTGATAATAAACATGATCATCTAATTCAATACCAACATTTCCTGAATTTTGCTTTAATTTAAAAAATTCAGAACTATTTGGAGACCAACCTTCAAGAAATAATAATTCTTTATATCTGGTATTACTACTAATTGAATTATCTGATTTACTAATACTTTCCTTACTCCCAACGTTGTTAGATGTCTTTAAATCTCTAATTTTAGCATCATATGAAATTTTGGCTAAATTTCTATTAACTTGAGTAGGTTTATTATTAACAACTACTGTAGTTTTTTTTGATTGTTCATCATTTGTAGATGGAATAGTTAATTCATCTGTAACAATTAATTTTTTACAATATATTTGCTCTAAAACATTAATATTACTTGCTTCTATTAATCCGGTGCTATTACCACCAGATTCAACACATCTTATTGCTTCAAATACAGGTTTTTTAGGAAATTTTGACATTTATATTACTATTATAATATTAATATAATTAATTTTTTTATATTAATATTTTTTTATTTAATTAAATTAGTAATATCTAAATCCTGTTAATCCCTCACTAATAGAGAGAATATTATATGATGAAACATAAATATTTACCATTAATTCTTCATTATTAAAAATAGATGGATCAATTAATTTTAATTTTATAAATTGATTATGTAATTTAGAAAAATTGAATGATCCACTCGGAGCAACTTCATTTGGATATAATGCAAAAGAATACACATAAAGTAAAATATTAGAACTATTTTTAAATTTATTATAGAATTCAATATTATTTAATATTTTTGATGGAATTTTATCTAATAAATCATAATTATTAATTTCTAAATTAAACATATCTAAAATATATTTTTTATTATCAAATAATTCTAAAATTGAACTATTTTGCAATTTTAATTTACTTTCATATGTAAAATTAAAATAATCACCATCATCAAGATTATCTCTTCTCTGAATAGTAAAAACAAAATATCTAATTGCATTTCTAAATTCCATATCTATATATTTTTCACTATCCATTTGGTATGTAAAATAATCAGATTTCATATGTTGTGTAATAGGAACTATATAATTATGGGTATTAGTTAAAAAATAATCTTTTTCATCGTCATCTAAATAGTAATATTTGTATATAACATCCAATGTATCAATTGTTGCTGTAACATCTTCATTATATTTTATTCCTGTATCTACACTAAAATATGGTCTAGGACCATTCATACCCAATAAAACATTAGGTGTTTGATTAGCAACTGGATCATCTGATTTAAACCAATAATACCCATTATTTCCAGGAGCTGTATTTGGATCTTCATTATTTTGATATTTTCTAATTAAACATTCTTCTAATGTTCTTAATTTAATTTCTAATTCAATATTTTCATTAAACATTGCTACAATTGGAAGATATAATCCGGAATCCTTAGTAAAATAAAATGGAACTGAAATCACTAGATCTATATTTGATATATTTGTTTCACCAGGATTGAATTCTGTTTTATTATAATAAACTGAATCATAAAACATTTCTTTACTATTATTATTACTATGTAATTCATTATTAATAAACATCCATTCACCTGGTAAAGTTTCTATAGTTTTACCACCAACTATTAAACTTACTTCACGAACTATTATTGAACCAATACCATTCACAAAACTTGTGAATTGAGGATCGATTGTATAAGATCCATTTGCAGTTGGAAGTCCTGCTTCAAATGCAGTATAATTTTTTAAACTAGAAATTGCGGTTGAATTTAAATTATGCGTTCCAATATTGAAACCAGGTCCTGCACCTGAATCCGCATTAACTGAATTACCCTGAAAAAAGTAAAAATATTTTCTTTTTAAATCAGATAATTTTATTCTTATAGTTATTCCTCCCAATAAATCTCCGTCTCTAGGTATTTTTATTCGTAGCGTAGATCCCCAATTAATATTACTATTAATATTTCTAAATATATAATTTGAAGCAAAATTGGATGCCCTTTTATAAACAGATTTAAAAAAAGTAACTTGTGGATTACCATACATTACTTTATCTATTGGACTTTTAGTAACTACTTGTAATAAATTTGAACTAACCATTTTATTATAGGTATATATAAAATAATTAATGTTTTAACTAATAAAAATAATATATCAGTGTATATTATATAATTTATCAAATGGTTGGTATTTTAAGTTTATTATTCGTTGTGTCTGCATTATTTTTAGGATTATGTTCTCATGATATGCACTGTTATGTTATGAACGATTTATTAGGTATAGAATGTCCTCCACATTTTATTAATTTAATTTTAAGTATATTCTTTTTTGTTGTTGCTGTAATTATTGCACAGGAATCATATCTTAAGAATGTTTATAATGCCATACAGAATATTACGCAAACAGCTGGTAAATTGGCTGGTAAATTAGCTAAAACAACTGCAAAAGTTGCAATTAAAGCTTCTAAAAATTTAAATGATATTGATCAACTAGCAAATCGTATAGAAAATTTTGTTGATAGTAATGATTTTAAGATTTTAAAGTAATTTTTTTGCAAAATTCATAGTATAAATTAGCAAATAATATAGGGTTAAAACAAATTGAAGAGACACTGAAATGATTAGCTCCTAATTCTTCATATAAATTAATATTTTTTATATGACGTATTCCTCCTCCAGCAATAATTATAGAATCCTTATAAAAAGAACGTATATATTTGATATTTTTTACATTATATGGTATTAGTGACGGTCCTGATAAACCTCCGTATTTTATAGGTAATGTATTAGATATATGAAATTGTCTAAATCCCTCCTGGTAGAATCTATCCAATTCATTTTTAAAATTAATTGGTGGTAACTTAATTATACACCATTTTCTCTTTTCATTAAGAAATAATTTCAATCCTGAATTAATCAAGTGTTTATCGGTATTAGGGCAACTAACATTTAATTCTATATCCATATCATCTGGAATTTTTTCTGAAATTAATTTTATATCCTTTTTTTCCATAATAGCAATACTTATAATTTCACCTTTTTTATAAGTTCTAATTGCGTAATCAATTCCTGGATTTCTTAATCCTATTTTATTAACCCAACCATTTAATAGTGGAATATATCTTAAGGTTTTTAATATTTGCATCCACTTTCCTTTTCTTTCTTTTAAAGTAAAACTGCCTCTGATAGGAATAGTATTAGGTAAAAAAGTAAAATAGTTTCCAAAAGGAGGACTAATAAATAAAATTTTATTAGGATTTGTAATTTTTTTTTCGATATTAAATATATTATTAAACATGATTAATTATTATTATTTTTAATAATTTTTTTTTAACTAGTTAATAATTTTAAAAAAAAAGATATTTTTTTAAAATTCATAAAAAAAATTTTATGAAAAAAAAGATATTTCTACGACTGTATATTAAGAATAATTAAAAAATCTCAACATTTTTTTGTTGTCTTCTTGATTTTTAACTTAATTAGCCCTATTTATAAAATAGATATCTTTTTATTTAGTCTATTTTTTTGTTACCAAACAGTGCTCCTAAATATTAGGCAGACTAAATGCACCAATATAGTAGTACCTAATAAATCATGTGTTTAAACGCAATTAAATAAATAATTGTTATAAATATATAAAAAATTAAAATAATGGATGATTATCAAAATGAAAATAATGATTTGTTAGAATTTATTAATAATAAATGTATTACTGAAAAAGATAATAATATTGACTCTCTAAAGGTTTATTACTTATTTACTAAAAGTATTAAAAATGCTTTATTAAAAACATATCAACAACAATCTAATTATTATGATTCAATTTCCTGTGTAGATTTAATATACAATATATTTTGGATAATATTCAACTACTCGTTAAATCCAAAATTAACAATGTTTATGTGTGACAGAGCTGTATTACTATTTAATGAATATATAAATATATCAAAAACATATGGAACAATGGATACTAATATGATTGATGTGAAACAATTTATAATTAATAAAACTATTGGACCATTAAAATTAAATAAAGAAAATAAAGTTCAACATAATCATATTCATGTTCAAAAATTATCACAAATTAATAGAAATTTTGTATATAAAATTTTTAACAACATAATTAATGATACTGAATTTTATTATGATAATGACAGTTTTTTTACATCAATTTTTTCTATTTTAAGCAATATTTTATATAAATTTTCAAGATTAGGTCATTATGAATTTATAGAAAAAGAACTAAATAAAATTATTAAAGTTGATATTTTAGATATACCTAGAGAGATTAATTTATTAAAAATTAAATTAGAAATAAATTATTATTTAGTTGAATATCATAAAAAAAACTTAAAAGAATCAAAAATTATTAGTGAAAAAATTTTAAATGAAGAAATGGATATGATTGATGAACATACTAATTTGAATGATTTTTTCGATTGTGATGAACGAATATTAGATAAAGATTATTTTATTATTTTAATTCAACAATTAAATAATAGATACCTATAATAAAAAAATAAGGTTTTAAATATGTTTCCATCTATTGCTATCTATGTAAATTATAAATTAAAATTATATGTATTTACAATTGAACCTAATTTTATTGATTCAAATAATAAATTTCACTTTGATATTAGTGAAGAATTAAATGAAATTGTTAAAAATAGCAGTAATATTTCAATTATATATATTGATACAAATAAACAAAGTTATAATTTTTTTTTCAAATCTTCATTTAAATATTCCCGTTTTAATAACTTAAAAGTAATCAAATATGGTAATCAAATTGATTACATACAAAATGATAAAATTTGTCTTAGATATAATAATTCTGATTGGAAGGAAATAATAATTTAAAGATATTATTGAAAATATTTTTATATTATTAATGAAAAAAATGATTTCTATGATATATGGCATGAAAGTTTTAGTTTATGGATCTAGAGGATGGATAGGAAAACAGTTTATAAATTTATTAAAACAAAATAAAGTTAATTTCATTGAAGGTAGAGAGAGAGTCGATAATATTTCTGAGCTTAATAGGGAAATAGATAATGTAAAACCAACTCATATTATATCTTTTATTGGTAGAACACATGGTATTTACAATGGAAAAGAATATTCTACTATAGATTATTTGGAACAAAAAGGGTGTATTAAGTATAATGTTAGAGATAATCTATTTTCACCATTAATTTTGGTAAAATTATGTAAAGATAAAAATATTCATTATACTTATTTAGGAACCGGATGTATATTTAAATATGATAATAATCATCCCTCTGAAAAAGAAATAAATGGCTTTAATGAGATGAGTAAGCCTAATTTTTTCGGTTCCTCTTATTCGATAGTTAAAGGATATACAGATCAATTAATGAATTTATACAAGGAAAATGTATTAAATTTAAGAATAAGGATGCCTATAACAGCAGAAGACAATCCTCGAAATTTTATAACTAAAATAACTAATTATGAAAAAATTTGTTCAATGTCTAATTCTATGTCTGTTTTACCAGATTTACTACCATTAGTTATAGAAATGATGGAATCCAAACAAACTGGAACTATCAATTTAACAAATCCTGGCCTAATATCACATAATGAAATATTAGAAATGTATAGAAAATATGTAAATCCTAATTTTGTCTGGCAAAATTTTAGCATAAATGAACAAAATAAAATATTGGATTCTGAAAGATCAAATAATTATTTAGATACCACTAAATTAAAGGAACTATTCCCAAATGTTAAAAATATAAAAGATTCTGTTAAAAATGTATTACAAAATTATAAATTAAATGCACAATATGATGTGTCAAAAACTATTTTAAATAGAGATATTTCCGATATACAAAATAATACTAATTCCACTTTATTTATTACTGGAGGTTGTGGATTTATTGGATCTAATTTCATTAACTATTTTTTTACCAAATATGATAAAGTAAATATAATAAATTTTGATGCAATGTATTATTGTGCAAATGAAACTAATATTGAAAAATATATTAGAAATAGTGATAGATATAAATTAGTAAAAGGTAATTTGCGATCAATAGAATTATTAAAATACATATTTTCTAATAACAAAATAACACATGTAATTCATTTTGCTGCACAATCACATGTTCAAAATTCATTTAATGATTCTCTAAATTATACCAATGACAATATAGTAGGCACTCATAATTTATTAGAAGTAAATAGGACCAATACACATTTAAAAAAATTTATTCATGTATCTACAGACGAGGTTTATGGAGAATCAATGTTATCAGTTGATGAAAAGCATAAAACAGAACATTCCGTATTATGTCCAACTAATCCATATGCTGCAACAAAAGCAGGTGCTGAATTATTAGCTCAATCTTATAATCATTCATTTAGTATGCCTATTGTCATTACTAGAGGAAATAATGTATATGGTCCAAATCAATATCCAGAAAAAGTTATCCCAAAATTCATATCTCAATTAAAAAATAATAATAAAATTACCATTCAGGGAGATGGTAGTTGTATTAGAGCATTTTTACATTCATCTGATACTTCTACTGCCTTTTTGCGTATTTTAGAAAAAGGGAAAATTGGAGAAATTTACAATATTGGTTGTAATGAAGGAATGGAATATAGTATAAAAGAAGTTGCTGAAATATTGATTAAAATGATTAAAAATACAGATGAATTTGATAAATGGATTGAATATATAGAAGATAGACCATTTAACGATAAAAGATACTACATCAGTAATCAAAAATTAAAAGATTTAGGGTGGAATATTAAAGTTAAATTTATTGATGGGTTAAAAAGTTTGGTATGATAATACTTTAAATAAACAATAGTTCAAATTAAATAAGTTTTGATAAACTTAAATCATATTTATCACCTATTCTAACATATCCATATGTTCCAATATTAATATCAGCTCTTCTAGCTATTTCATGTAATATAAGATATATACAGTAATTATCATTTAAAATATTATTTGGTAAATATTTATAATATTCTTCTTCAAATATAAGTTTATAACTTTGCAGTAACATAACTAATTTTTTTTTATAATCAAAATCTTTTTCATCAGTTGCAATAATTATTTTTTTATTTGTTATATATTTTTTAATAAAATTAGAAACATATTCAGCTGATGTATAAGGTCTTGTTCCTTTTGGAGGTGCTAATTTATAATTGTCTAAAAAATCTCCTCTTCTAATATGTATAAATGTAAATCTATCTAAATTAAATTTAGACAATATCATTTTAGCATAATTTATCAACAAATCAGATGTTGGATATTTACGTTTTTGTGGAGTCCATGTTGGTAGATATGAATATCTTTTTAAATTATCAACACTATCATAATTTACCAAGGCTATAATATCAACTGAGTGATCTATATGATCTATATTATTTATCAAAATATTACTTGGATAATAAGCAATTGATAAATCTGTAACAATACCACCATTATTGTTAAAAGAAAAAGGAGGTTTTTTTTCTAAATTATTTATATTATCAAGATTAAGATAAATGCTCCAAGTAGTATGTTT
>Ga0209631_10003189_pt1 | contig 19109 bp, 24 predicted proteins | sample COG_08_FD_184752 | JGI IMG/M metagenome (GOLD analysis project Ga0209631, IMG submission 184752) | Pelagic Microbial community sample from North Sea - COGITO 998_met_08 (SPAdes) (version 2) | ecosystem: Environmental > Aquatic > Marine > Neritic zone/Coastal water | place: Helgoland, sampling...
ATGAGGATATTGGTCTACAAAAACCCGATCAAAATCTATTTGCCACCCACCCAACTGTCAATTCAGAGCTTTACTATGCAGTCCGCCATGGAAAGGTAACGCCTTATGTGGATATAGAACGTTTTGATGGAAGCAATGTCCATTTTATTGATGGCAAAAGCGCAGAGTTCGACACAATAATTGCATGCACTGGATTTAAAATACAACATCCATTTTTTGAAAAAGACTTTATTAACTATGAAGAGGGCAAAGTACCTCTGCTTCATAGAATGATTCCCGCAGACATCAATAACTTATATTTTATAGGTCTTTTCCAGCCACTTGGATGTATATGGCCTGGAGCAGAACTTCAATCAAAACTTGCTGCAGAACACTTATCAGGCAATTGGAAGCCTAAAAAATCCATTAGAAAGCTTATCGATGAAGAGATGGCTAAACCAGATGTTCAACAAATAAACACTCCACGACATACTATTACGGTTGACGATTTTTCTTTTAGAGCTAGGCTTAAAAAAGAACTTAGTAGAGCACAAATAGCTTAGTTTCTATTATTAAATATGCAACATTGTGTGGTTTGTGACAGTAAATTAATAGAATCTTTTAAAACCTCAGACAAGCTTTTATATTGGAAGTGCAATTCATGCGAGGCAAAATTTTTAGACAACTCATTTCATATCAACGCAGATGCTGAGAGAGATAGATATTTAGAGCATGAAAATATTGTTGATGATCAAGGCTATAGAAACTTTCTATCTAAACTTATCAACCCACTAAAAGAAAAATTATCTCCAAGCTCTACAGGATTAGACTTTGGTTGTGGCCATGGACCGGCACTAGCAGACATCTTAACTAAAGATAATTTTAAGATTGACTTATATGATCCCTTTTTTTTCCCAAATAAAGATATTTTTTCAAAAACTTATGATTTCATAACTTGCACAGAAACTGCTGAGCATTTTTTTAGCCCAAAGAAAGAGTTTGATACTTTAAATAGTTTATTAAAACCTAACGGATGGCTGGGTGTAATGACTTGCTTTTTAACAACAAGGGAGGCTTTTGATAAATGGTATTACAGAAGGGACCCAACGCACGTAGTCTTTTATGCTGAAAAAACATTTGAAGTTATTGCAAAGCAAAGAGATTGGAAATGTGAAATAGTCACTAAAGATGTAGTACTATTTTATAAACCATAATTTTATATAGGGAGATAATAAATGTTTAGTCATGTAATGTTGGGAGCAAACGATATTGAAGAGTCAAAAGAGTTTTATGATCAAATTCTAGCAGTCTTGGGCGCAAGACCGGGCAAGCTTTCTTTAAATCATGATGGGCATACAAGATATGTTTATTTTGTTAACAATAAAAACAGCTTCATAATCTCTCAACCAATTAATAACGAAAAAGCTTCTCATGGGAATGGTGCTACGATTGGATTTAATGCCTCAAGCACAGACATGGTTGACGAATGGTATGAGGCAGGGAAGAGTGCAGGAGGTAAAGATCCTGAATTATGCGACCCTCCTGGTATCCGCGAGGGAGGCGGTGTTCAGTTATATTTAGCCTACCTTTCAGATCCGTCTGGAAATAAAATATGTGCTATGTATAGAATTCCAAGGCAAATAGATTAGATATTTTTTTTTGTTGAAAGAATTAAAAGACCGCCAGCAATTGCAGTATTTTTTATAAAGTTTTGCATCTCATGAGCTTGAGATGGGTCGCCTGCTAAATCCCAAAAGTTGTGAATATAATAGTTAATAAGCAAGGTCAAAATAAATAAAACTAGCCCACCTAATCTAAGGTATTTACCAAAGATTATTAATAGGCCAAAAACAGTTTGAATTGCTATTGTTAGAGGAAGAGTTAACACCACCAGAGGCACTTGTTTGAGAAGCATCAATGATTCGACATCTTGGTAAGTAAAAACTTTTCCGAAACCAAAAACAAAAAAATACAAACCAAGGATAACCCTTCCAATTAAAAATGAAGACGAATCAATTTTTTGTATATTTAACATTTTTCTATGTTAACTTAAATAAATGTATAAAATACTCTTAATTCTTTTATCGATACTATTAATAGTCGTTGGAATCTTTTACGGCCCTAAGATTGCAAGACTTTATAATCTAGCTAATTTATATAATGAGAATTCAATAGCTAAAAACTTTATTAATATAGATAAAATTTTTACCGTTTCTGATCCAATACCTGCAGCAGATGAGCCGTTCATATTTCCAACTAGAGAGTTTGAACTTCCAACAACTTATTTTTTTGATGGCAAAGAGCAGTCACTTTCCGATGGATTAAAACATTTTAAAACTGATGGGTTAATGGTTTTGCACAATGGAGATATGCTTTACGAAAACTACTGGAATGATAATTCTGCAACTAGCAAGCATATAGCATTTTCAGTAACTAAATCTTTTGTATCAGCATTAGTGGGAATAGCTTTTGATGAGGGCCTTATTGATAGCATTGAAGATCCCATAACTAAATACCTTCCAGATTTTAATGAGACAGGTTATGAGGGGGTAAGAATTAAAGACATTTTACAAATGTCTTCGGGAGTAGAATTTAATGAGGATTACGCTGACCCCAAATCAGACATAAATAGGTTTGGAAGAGCAACAGCAAGAGGCTCGTCTTTTAGAGATTTTGCAAAATCTCTTGAAAGAGGAAGGGACCCAGGCACCTACCATCATTATGTAAGCATAGATACGCAGGTTCTTGGTTTTTTGCTTGCAGAGGTAACAGGAATGCCTTTAAAAGAATATCTATATGAAAAAATATGGAACAAGATTGGCATGCAGGATGAGGCTTTTTTTATAGTGGACAATAATGGAGTAGAAATGGCCCTTGGAGGCTTAAATGCAACCTTAAGAGATTATGCGAAATTTGGAGAGCTATATTTAAATAGGGGGAAATGGAATGGTCAACAAGTAGTCCCAGCAAGCTGGGTCGATGCATCTTATGATACAGATGGGCCTCATTTAAAACCTGGTGAATCTGAATTGTCATCTTCTCCATGGGGATATGGATTACAGTGGTGGGTTCCAGGCTTCCCAGACACAGACTACACAGCTTCCGGTGTTTATAATCAATATATTTATATAGATCCATTGACCAAAGTTGTTATTGCTAAAACATCCTCAAATCATAGATACACCGCCGAAAAGGAATACTCAAAAGCTGCTCATGTAGCAATGTTTAGGGCAATAGCAGAAAGCATAAGATAGATAACATGCGAATATTGATACTCATTAGTATTATTTTTCTATATTCTTGCCAAAAGATACCTGAAGAAAATATCTATCATCCACCAAAAGGAAATAATGAACTTCAAAACATAATATATTTAAATGTTGGTATAGATAAGGCAATAAATAAAATTCAATATTTAATTAATCAAGAATACATACAAAACCAAAATGTTTTTGAATTCGATATTAAGGTAAAACCTATTAATATTTCAAATCATATTAATTGTGGGAAAATGAACGATGAAATTTATGTTGATTACATAAACAGGATACTTGATTCATCATTGGAAATTAAAACTTTATTAAAGCTAGAACCTATAAGCAAAGAAGCAACAAGAGTTGAAGTTTCCTCAAATTACATATTTACATCAATCGAAACAGGAACAAGTTGGAGATTTAATACAAATAATCCTAAACTAATCTTAGTTGGAAATCCTGCATATGGCGCAGAACCCTATAGAAAATGTCTTTCAAAGAATTTAATAGAATCTAAGCTTATAGAAGAAATAGCTGAATTTAATAAATAATTTCTTAATATTTTTAATATTTTTATTTAAATGCTATAAATATATACTCGAAGTAAGTTTAAATAATAGGGAAAATATACATATGAAAAATAAATTAATAATTACATTATTCTTTTTTGCATCTACCAGTATATCTGCTGGTCATCATGAGGGCGGAAATCACGACCATATGGGTAATTCAAAAGAATGGGAAATTAAAGCATATACCTCAGCAGCACCGGCTTTTATTGGCGATCACGCCACTGTTATTGGTGCATCAGGCAAGGTTCTAAGAGAGGGAAAAAATGGCTGGAGGTGTGAGCCATTTATGCCAATGCCAATGGGTGGATTCAAGGACCCTCATGAATCTGCAGCTGCATGTTCTGATAAAAATGCTGTTGCTTGGGCTAATGCATATAAGTCAAATACTAAGCCAGAACTTGAGGGCGATGGCTGGATATGGATGCTTCATGGAGACTTAGGTGTAGATAATTTTAAGCCTTACACAGATGGTCAAAAAGATGCTGGCCATAAGCACTTCATCGAATCTGGAGCTCATTTAATGTTGATGCCAAAAGATCCATCTTCTATGGACGGTCAATCTACAGACTATACAACAGGAGCGCCATATGTAATGTTTAAAGGAACTCCATATGTCCATCTTATGGTTCCTATGACTGGGTATTATGACTATCAGCCTGCCGCTGCACCTAAATAAAAATATATAGCGGTCTCTCTTAAAAGAGGCCGCACATTTTTAGCCTCATCGTCTAAGCAAAAAAATAATTTTTTGTTTGTTTCTTGTAAAAAATAAAGGTATCTTAATATTTCATTAAAGGGGAAATACATGGAAAGATATACAAATTTTAAAGATTTTTATCCTTACTACTTAAGTGAGCATAGTAATAAAACTACTAAACTGCTTCATTTTATTGGAACAACTATAGCAATTTACTTGTATGTAAGATTTTTTATGACGTTTAATGTTATTTTTTTGCTTTACTCTCTTCTTGCTGGCTATGGCTTCGCTTGGATAGCTCATTTTTTTGTAGAAAAAAATAAGCCTGCCACTTTTAAGTACCCTTTTTGGAGCTTTATCGGCGATCACAAAATGTATTTAGAAATACTTCAAGGCAAACATAAAATTTTCTAGTATATGGAAACTTATCAGATAGTAGTCTTAAGTATATTTTGTTCTTTAATAGCGTTAGAGATTATCTTCACAAATTTTTTTAATAAGAAGAATCAAAGACTAAAAGATGGAGTTGTTGAATTCGTAGGATTTTTCCAATTAAACTTTTTAGCTCTTCCTTTGGTATTTGGCCTTGGATATGGCCTTGCAGAAACTTTCTTTCCATCCGCTAAGGGTGTTATTTCTGATTGGAGCTTTTTTGCTATTTTTGCACTGCTGCTGATTTTTGATGATCTGACCCAATATTGGTGGCATAGAACTTGCCATAATGTTCCTGTGTTATATAACCTTCATCGAGCCCATCATGACTCAGAATACCTATCAATAAGAGTTGTTTATAGAAACGCACTAGCATATTACTTGTTAATGCCAGGTCTCTGGTTTGCTGGAATATTATTTTATATGGGATCTGGGTGGGTATATTTTGTTTATATTGTTGTAAAACAAGCAGTTATTTTTGGGGCTCATACAGATTTAAGATGGGATAAAAAACTATATGAAATCAAATGGATGAATCCGGTCATGTGGGTCTTAGAAAGAACTATTTCAACTCCATCTACTCATTGGGCTCATCATGGCAAACATCTTGATGATGAAAATACTCACTACAAAGGGAACTACGGAAACTTATTATTTATATGGGATATTATCTTTGGCACTGCAAAGATAACAAGAAAATATCCAAAAGAAGTAGGTGTTGAAAATTTGTCGGAGGTTTCAGCATTAACTCAATTATTCTGGCCAATTTTTCGATCCCCTCAAGATTCTAAAATAGAAAAAGTATAAATGCCCAAACCAGATGAATCCTTTTGGGGAAATCCTCCTTGGGGCGATGGTAAGCAAAAATATAGACTTGGTCTAAGTCCTATATCTCAAGAAGAATGGCTCAATCGTAAAATTGGAGATAGTCTTTATAAATATAAGAAAAGTTTATTAGATAATAAGTATCAAGAGGTTATTGCTGTTACGGAATCTTCGTTAGAGGCCCAGAATATTTTAAATGAATATCTGGAAGTTGATAAAAGAGACTACCCTGACTTAATAGCTGATATGAGTTTAGTTATTCAAGATGATCTTTGTTTAATAAAATCTAATGGTGATCAGGAACTTATAGCAGCCAGTGTTTGTTCTCCTAGCTATTGGAATGTGCAATCCAAGATTGGCAAACCGCTAAGGGAAATTCATGAACCCGTTACAACACTCAACGATAAAATTGGAGACAGGATAGCAACTTTCATAAGACAGGCTCCTATAATGAAGCCTTTTGCAAGACAGAATTGGCTAATTCATGGTGATACAAAAAGATTTTATACAAGAGAGGAAACATTGCCTCGAACTGATCCATCAGAGTGGTTTATTAGATCTGAAAAAGAAACGTTATGCCGATTTCATGAGGACTATTCTTTATTTACTATTAATGTTTTCTTTCAACCTCTTAAATTAGTGCTTGAACATAGCCAGCAAAAACAAAACTTAATTAATAGTTTAAGAGGCTTTGACGATGCCGAAATTTCTTATTTTGGCGGTACAAAAAAAATTCACCTCTTACTCAACTACCTAGCAGGCTAAATAGAGTAAAATAAATATATATAAATTTTAGGGGGAAATATGTTTGGTGGAATTTCTTATATTGGTTGGTTTCATACTATTTTAGGATCCGCTGCCATTATTGTAGGGCTTTACCTTTTAATAAAAGATAGATTTATTTTTATGAATACCAGGCTTACAAATTTTTATTTGTTGAGTACCTTCTTTACATGCGCTTCATCATTTTTTTTATATGCAGCAACAGGTTCTTTTAATACTGCTCACATGCTTTCTGTTGTAACTATTTTGGCTATATTCTTTGCACTAGTCTTACAAAAATTTAATCTTTTTGGCTTTTTAACAGTTTACTTAAAGCAGCTTGCTTTAACTGGAACAGTATTTTTTAGTATGCTTCCCACAACTGCAGAAGTTCTTCAAAGGATCCCACCAAACGACCCCTTTGCTAGCTCCATAGAAGATCCTCTAGTTCAAAGTTTTTATATGGCATATGTCGGTATTTTTGGCATTTTTGGCATTTATCAAATCATTAGAATCTATCGGGAGGATATAGATGGAATCTGATAATTATAATGATCTGGTTAAAGCTTCAAAAGAGGCGCATCGAAAGTGGAGGCTAGTTCCCGCTCCTCAAAGAGGAGACATTATTAGACAATTTGGGAATGAATTAAGGAACGAGAAAAATGAACTTGCAAAAATAATAACTACAGAAGCAAGAAAAATTATCTCTGAGGCAGAAGGTGAAGTTCAAGAAGCAATTGATATGTGTGATTTTGCAACAGGCCTAAGCAGGCAACTTTACGGCTTAACCATGCCAAGCGAAAGAACAGAGCATAGATTACAAGAATTATGGCAACCAATTGGTGTGGTTGGATGCATTACAGCTTTTAATTTCCCAATGGCAGTTTTTGCTTGGAATTTTTGCTTAGCTTCCGTATGCGGAAATAGTATTATTTGGAAACCAAGCCCTCATTCAAATGGATGCGCAGATGCTCTGAAGAAAGCATGGGATAGGGTAGCAGGAGAGCATAAAAATATTGTCCTTATTCTTAAGGGTAGAAATGAAGAAGCTAGAAAGCTTTGTGAAGATAGCAATATCGCTCTAATATCAGCAACTGGTAGCACTCAAATGGGAAAAGAGCTCGCCCCTATTGTTTCAAAAAGGCTTGGCAAAACACTCTTAGAATTAGGTGGAAATAATGCAGCAATTGTATGTCCAACCGCAGATCTAGACTTAACAGTAAAAGGTATAACATTCTCAGCCTGTGGCACAACTGGACAAAGATGCACAAGCCTTAGAAGGACATTTGTTCATGAAGATATATATGGAGAGTTTATGGAAAAACTTCAATTCTACTTCTCGTCGCTGAAAATAGGTGACCCATCAGATAAATCATCACAACTTGGTCCACTAATTTCTGAAAAAAGTTTTAATGATATGCAAAAAGTTCTAGACTCTTTAAAAGATAAAGATACAAAAATTTATGGTGGACACAGGTTGGAAATTGGAAGTCCAGATGAGTTTTATGTCATGCCAGCTATTGTTGAAGTTCTGCAAATAGAAAAAGAAATGCTGAATGAAACTTTCGCGCCAATTTTATATATAAAGAAATTTAAGCATTTACCTAATGCAATCGAAATGCAAAATAATGTAAAACAAGGCCTAAGCAGTTCTATTTTTACCAATGATATGAGAGAGGCTGAACTATTTTTGAGTTCTGAAGGAAGTGACTGCGGTATTGCCAATATAAACATTGGAACAAGTGGCGCAGAAATAGGTGGTGCTTTTGGTGGCGAAAAAGATACAGGCGGCGGAAGAGAGTCAGGGTCAGATGCATGGAAAACTTATATGAGACGAGTAACAGCAACAGTTAATTACGGTAAAGATCTTCCATTAGCTCAGGGGGTAGAATTCGATGAAAGCTAAAATAGCAATAATTGGAAAAGGTAATATAGGCTGGGCAATTAAACAGCTTCTAAAAGAAGACTATGAAATTAAACATGGTGATATTACAGAGGGTTTGGATGCTAGAGATATCTCTCAAGTAAGAGAATTTCTTAAAGGGATGGATGCTGTTATATCTGCAGGACCATTTGCTATAAATAAAAATATTGCAACCGTATCTTCAGAAATGAGCATAGGATATTTTGATTTAACCGAAGATGTAGAAACAACAGAATTCATAAGAAAAATAGATTCATCAAGCGTTATGATGCCTCAATGTGGCCTAGCTCCAGGAGCAATCAATATTTGTGCAGCAGGAATGATGAACCAATTTGATAGTGTAAATGAAGTAATGATGAGAGTTGGTGCGCTACCAAGGTTTACTAATAATGAGATGAGCTATTATTTGAGCTGGTCTACGAATGGCCTTATAAATGAATATTGTAATGAAGCAGATGCTATCTATGAAGGTAAATCTATAAAAGTTATGCCTTTGGAAGGAGCTGAAAAATTAACAATAGAAGGTGAGGCATACGAAGCATTTAATACCAGTGGCGGTTGTGCAACTATGTGTGAAACGTATGAGAATAAAGTAGACAATCTCTCATATAAAACAATTAGATATCCAGGCCATCTGAATCATATGAAGTTTTTATTTAATGACCTTCATCTTAAAAAGAATAAAGATGTTTTAGAGAGATTATTTGATAAAGAGGTTCCAAGAACGACAAATGATGTAATTGTCTTTTTTGTAAAAGTAATAGGAGAAATAGATGCAATTCTCCAAGAAAAAACTTATTTAAAGAAAATATATGGAGATGATAAGTTTAGCGCTATTCAGAGAACCACAGCATCAGGAGTATGTAGTGTTTTAGAAATGTATATTGATGGAAAAATTAAGTCAAAAGGGTTTATTAAACAAGAATCTGTATCTTGGGATAATTTTATTGATAATAAATTTGGAAAAGTCTATACGTAACTAGTCTTTATAGATAAATATTTTATCAATAAAAACTTGAAAGAAACGCCTTAACTTCATTGCAAGAGCTAGCGATGGATCAAACTTGCCATTCTTAATAGAATTAATGTTTTGTCCACTCACCGAAAGACCTTCAGAAAGGGCATTCCGACTAATCTTAATTTTTTTTAATGAAATAATAATTAAAAAGTGCAATACTACTATTTATGAAAAGCAATAAAATTTTTACTTCTTTATTAATCTTAATTTTTTTTTCTAGCTGTGCCCTAATAACAGATGAGTATCAGGCTAATCAAAGAAAGGTTATCGCATATCTTTTGGAAGATTTACCTTTGCCAGAAGATGCTGAAATAATTAAAGCTCCAACAGTTTTACTTGGAACTGGCGCAGCAATTTCTGGAAGGATAATAATGGAATCAGGATATAGTCCGGCTGAAAATTTAATATTCTATGGAACTGAAACCCTATCTACTGGTTGGCAATTAATGTCATCTAAAGTTGGTGAAGAGGTCACACTTGTTTACTCAAAAGGCGGAAGATTTGCAACTATTTACATATCACCAAGAAATACAGTTGGCGGTTTTATTTCTGGCGATTATGGTAGTGATATAGATATTGCTGTTGTTCATCCTGATGCAATAGGCATTCAAAATCCTTACGAAGATCTTAACTATAACTCTTTACCAGATACGCCATAATATAGCTTAAAAAAACATCATGAATGCGCTAAATATTTTGGGTCCTTCTCATATTTTTTTAGTATGCCTATCTATTTTTAGTATTATCTATTTTCCAAAATACTTTGAAAAGTCTTCTAGGAATACCAAAAAAATATTTTCTACGACTATCATAATTTTCTTATTAATAAATCAAGCAATGGATTTGTATAGAGAGGGTATTATGAGCGGTAGATGGCAAGATGGCCTGCCTCTTCATTTATGTGATTTTTCAACAATGGCTATTATTTTATATTTTCTTACCCATAAGAGAGATTTTTTTATTTTTGCGTTTTTCTTTGGTATCGCTGGAGGCGGCATGTCAATTTTAACACCAGATACCATATATGGTTTTCCATATGTGGGCTACATTCAATCCCAAATAGGCCACACAATGATTCTAATGGGCGTTTCCTATGCGATGATAATAGACAAGCAAAGACCATATTTGATTGATGTTTTTAAAGCACTTTTTTATGCATCCATCCTTTTAGTATTTACCTATTTCATTAATTATATATTAGGAACAAATTATTGGTTCTTAGCAGAAAAACCAATTGGTAATAATATTACTTCATTAATGCGACCAGAACCTTTCCATATAATTGATCTGTATATAGCTACAATAATAATCTGTTATATGATGTATCTTCCCTATTTTATAAAAGATAGATCTAAAAATTAGAATGTCAAAAGTACAAAATAAAATAGTATCCAGAAATCAAATACCCTTTAAATATAGGGCCTCTAGGCCAAAAACTGTTCAATGGGCTGCAAGATGGTTTTTAAAGTTATTTGGCTGGAAGGTTGAGGGAGTGGTGCCACCAGTCGCAGGAAATGAAAATTTAATAATCATAGCGGGGCCACATACATCTAATTGGGATGGTGTTTTTGGATTTGCTGCTATCTTAGGACTAGATGCAAAAATAACTTTTTTTGGGAAACACAGTTTATTTAATAAACCAATTCTTGGAAGATTTTTAAAATATATGGGCGGAATACCAGTAGATAAAAAAAAGCCTGGAGCAGGCTTAACAGATGTTGCTATTGCAAATATGAAAAAAATTAATGGTTCATTAATAGCAATATCGCCAGAAGGAACAAGAGCTAAAACTGAAAAAATGAAATCCGGATTTCTAAGAATTGCTAAAGCTGTAGAAGGACAAATTTTTTTGGGAGCCTTTGATTTTGGTAATAAAACAATCTTGCTAGATAAATTTTACAACCCTACAGGAAACATTGAAGAGGACTTGCTTTGGGTTCGCGAGTATTTTTTGCAATATCAAGCGAAACGACCAGAAAACTATTAAAAAATAATTCTTTCTTATAATTTTCATCAAGAATTTTGCACAATACTTTATATAAATATCTTTAATGTAATTGAAAGATTATTTGCTAAACTTATTAGTAATAATTTTGGAATAAATTATGGAAAAAAAATTAGCCACATTAATTATTGAAAATGATATTTCAATAATTACCTTAGATGATGGAAAGGCAAATGTTTTTTCACCAAAGATGATTCAGGATGTAAATGATTGTTTGGATCAGGTTCCAACTCAAAAAGGAGCTTTAATAATTACTGGAAGGGATGGCATGTTTTCAGCAGGCTTTGATTTAAAGATTATCTCAGCTGGTGAAATGAGTGCGATCACAGAAATGACAACAAATGGTTTTAAGTTATTATCTAGGATTTTTTCATTTCCAAGACCTGTATTGGGAGCATGCTCAGGCCATGGGATTGCGCTTGGGACATTTTTGCTATGTTGCTGCGATTATCGAATAGGAGTGAAAGGAGAATTTATGATTGGTGCCAATGAGATGAGAACAAATATGGTTATACCAACTCCTATCCTAGAGCTAATTAAATTTAGAGTATCTAACGGACATAAATACAGAGCAATCTTGGGAGCAGAGATGTACTCAATTGAAGATGGAATTGAGGCTGGACTAATAGATGAAGTTGTTGAGTCTGAAAATCTCATGGAGGCATCCATGCATAAAATAAAAGACTTAGCGAGTATGGGGCATCCTAGCTACACTCTTACTAAAGAGTTGTTGATTCAAGAGCTGCATCAGAAAATTAATAATGCAATCAGTGCTATTGATTCTAGTTAGGAATAAATCATTTAAATAGTGAACTCAATTCAAAACATAGAATTATCTATTTTTACAGAAGTACCTGATGAAGAGGTATTAGATATTTTATATTCTTTAAATCAAGACAATACTCCTGAAGTTGGAGAGCTCGTTTCTGTAAATGATTTATCAGAACTAATTAGAATGAGCGCAATCAATTTTTATCTTCTTAAAGAAAACTCAGTTATAGGCTTTGTGATCTGCTTTAGAGAAAACTCAGAATATAAATCATCTAATTATAATTATTTTAAAAACAAAGAAAGAAAGTTTTTGTACATAGATAGAGTGGTTGTAAAAAAAGGTTATAGAAGAAGGGGTGCTGGGTCGTATTTATATGATCATTTATATGATCTTGCAAAAAAGGAAAATATTCCATTATGTTGCGAAGTTAACACAATGCCCAAGAATGAAATCTCTTTGAATTTTCATTCTAAAAAAGGATTCAAGGATGATGGAGAATGTCACTTCAGAAATCACTCGGTAAAGTATTTAAAAAAATAATTATTATTCATATATGTTTTATTAATTCTAGTTATAAATATAGGCTATTATTTTGTTATGTTTTTAGAAACAACTCTTCTTTTTAAAACGATGCTGATTTTGTGCAGTCAACTTAGTATTATTCTGGGAGTCTGTTTTTATTGCATACGAGAAGCAAGAAAAGCTTATGAAAATAATACATCTTTTGCAGGAATCTATTTCAGAGGTTCCATGAATATGAACAAGCAACTTGATTTAGTTCCATATACTCCAAGTCCTGAATATTATCCGAGTGAAATGTTTAAACAGGTTCCTTCAGAAAGTGATGCGACCAAATCAGACACGATCACTGTTATGGCTATGAACAAAGATCAAAGAAAAGAATTGATTAAAGATGGATATATAGATAAACAAAACGGCAGATTTTTAGGCATCTGGTTTATTTTATGGTTTATATCATTATTTCTATGCACGGTTTTTGCATCAAGCGGTATTAGTACTCAAACAGGCATAATCTTTTTTACTCTTTCTAGTATAACTTTTGGACCATTATTGGCACTTATTATGCTAGAGATGGATGAAAACGATGGTTTTAATGCTTTAAAGATTGTTTTTTTAGTAACTCTGATCACTGGCTTTATTGGATTTAGTGATATTTATTCATTTTCAGAGAACAGGTTCATAAAAGAATTCCTATCTATATCATTGATTGGCTTGATAGGATTTGAGTTTATTAGATCATCTCTTAAATTTTCAAGAATGGCTATAAGACTCAAAGCTATGTTTGGTGCTTTTGTTTTTTCTATATTCCTATTATTCGATTTTAACCTTCTTAGAAAAAAATCAGATTTTGGGATTAATGACTGGGATACAGCTTTCAACATAGCATTTAATATTTATTTAGATATCATTAACTTATTGCTTGAGATATTAGATGCTATGTCTAATTAAAAAATAGGAAAAAAATATGTCAATTTATAAATGCAATGAATGTGGAATGTCAGTTAAGACTTCTTGTGGTGAATGTGATGTCCCGCTTGTAAACGGTATGCTAGATCTTGATGACGGCAGTCAAGTCCAAATTTCACAGTGTCATGAAGCTGAGTGTTCAAATTTTAATGGAAAGATTAAATCCCCACTATGTTGTGGGAATGATATGAGCTGCTCAATTTAAATAGACTAAGTTCTTACCCTGCCTTTTTTTCTTAGTCTAATAGATTCTGGAGTAACTTCCACGAGTTCATCATCTTCAATAAATTCTAGTGCTTGTTCAAGAGTATGTTTAATGTGAGGTACTAGAATAAGATTTTCATCTGTACCGGCTGCCCTAATATTTGTTAGTTGTTTAGCTTTAGTTGGATTGACTGGTAAATCGTTATCTCTTGAATGCAAACCTACTATCTGACCGATATACACTTCTTTCCCATGACCAAGAAATAATTTTCCTCGATTTTGAAGATTAAATAATGCATAAGCTAATGTTTTTCCAGCCATCATAGAATACATAACACCATTTGTTCTTTTTGCAATCTCGCCGACTTTAACAAGACCATAATGATCAAAAACACTTGTCATAATTCCTGTTCCGCTAGTGAGTGTTAGAAAATGTGATCTAAACCCTATGATACCTCTTGAAGGAGCTATAAATTCTAATTTAACCCTGCCTTTGCCATCAGACTCCATGCTTTGAAGTTCCGCCTTTCTTGGTCCAAGTTCCTCCATTACAGAGCCTTGATGAATTTCTTCTACATCTATTACTATTTGTTCATAAGGCTCATGAATTTCTTCATCAACCTCTTTTTGGATAACTTGAGGTTTGGATATAGCTAGTTCAAAGCCTTCTCTCCGCATTGTTTCTATAAGTACCGACAAATGAAGCTCACCCCTGCCTGAGACTATAAATTTATCCGGGCTATTGCCTGGTTCGACTTTAAGAGCAACATTCGATATTAATTCTTTTTCTAGTCTTTCCTTGATATTTCGCGATGTTACAAACTTCCCTTCTCTACCTGCAAAAGGTGAGTCATTAACTTGGAAAGTCATACTTACTGTAGGCTCATCAACAGAAAGGGGTGGTAATGCTTCAACAGAAGTTGGATCACATATAGTATCTGAAATGTTGAGTTTATCTATACCTGTTATACAGACTATTGATCCAGCATCAGCATTTGGAACTTCTATTCTTTCTAGACCCTCATAACCCATAACTTGAAGGACTTTTCCTTTTCTTGTTTCCCCAATTCTATTAATCACTGTAACTTGATCATTGGGTTTAACAGATCCCTGTTTGATTCTTCCAATACCAATGACGCCAACATAACTGTTGCTATCTAAGGCACTTATCTGCAATCTAAGAGGCCCATCTTTATTGACTTCTGGAGAAGGGACTTTATCTAAAATCATTTGCATTAGTGGAGTCATGTCTGTGGTCATTTGATCAACCTCTAGTCCAGAAATTCCTTTAATAGCAGACGCATATATAACTGGGAAATCAAGCTGCTCATCAGTCCCGCCAAGCCTATCAAAAAGATCAAAGACTTGATCTAAAACCCAGTCCGGCCTTGCATCTGGGCGATCAATCTTATTAATCACTACTATTGGCTTAAGACCCTTTTCAAAAGCCTTTTGAGTAACAAATCTTGTTTGTGGCATTGGTCCATCGACCGCATCCACTAGAAGAAGAACTGAATCTACCATTGAAAGAGCCCTTTCAACTTCACCACCAAAATCAGCATGACCAGGAGTATCAACAATATTTATAAGATGATCATTCCAGTTGATTGAGGTATTCTTTGCAGTAATAGTAATACCTCTTTCTTTTTCTTGATCATTTGAATCCATGATCCTTTCAGAATCCATATTCTTTCTATCAAGAGTTCCCGATTGTTGAAGGAGTTTATCAACCAAAGTTGTTTTTCCATGATCAACATGAGCAATGATTGCAATATTTCTTAAGTTATTTATGTTCATGTTGATAGTTTTATAAAAAAGTGAGAATTATAGTCTTAAAATGAAAAAATTATCGTAATTCTTTTGATGCTAACTTTTGTAAATGTTTAATGATAGACTAGCCGAAATATCTAATAAGCTGAAAGGAGATTTAAATTGCCAATACCAGATAACATAAGAAAACATTTATCGATTCCAGTTATTGGATCGCCCTTATTTCTAGTATCTGGTCCCGAGCTAGTTATTGCACAATGTAAGGCTGGCATTATTGGATCATTTCCGGCGTTAAATGCTCGCCCCCAACATGTTCTAGAAGAATGGATAATTAGGATTAAGACAGAGCTTGCAGAATATAAAGCTAAGAATCCTGAAAAGAAAGTTGCGCCTTTTGCAGTTAATCAGATTTGCCATGGATCTAATGATAGACTTATGGATGATATGGCTACCTGTGTAAAGCAAGAAGTTCCAATTATCATTACCTCTTTAAGACCTCCTGAAGAATTAGTTAAGGCAGCCCATAGTTATGGTGGTTTGGTTTATCACGATGTAATCAATGTCAGACATGCAAAAAAAGCTGCAGAACAAGGTGTAGATGGATTAATTTTAGTATGTGCTGGCGCTGGTGGTCATGCGGGCACATTATCACCTTTTGCATTACTGAGAGAAGTAAAAGAGTGGTTTGATGGAACTATCATATTATCAGGGTCTATTGGAGATGGTTACTCTGTAGCATCTTCTTTAGCATTGGGTGCAGATTTTGCATATATGGGGACACGTTTTATAGCTACAGAAGAAGCCAATGCAGATCAAGACTATAAACAGATGCTAATTGAAAGCGCAGCAAATGATATAGTCCTTTCTAGTTTATTTACTGGTGTTTCAGGTAATTATTTAAAACCATCAATTAATAATGCAGGCCTGGATGCTGACAATCTTCCTGATGCAGACAAGTCCTCAATGAACTTTGGATCAGGAGGAAATACTGATGCAAAAGCTTGGAAAGATATTTGGGGATCTGGACAAGGAATAGGTGGAATTAAAGATGACCCTAGTGTTGGAGATTTGGTTGAAAGAATAATAGAGGAATATAATCAGGCAAAGAAAGAATTTAATGATAAATAATATTATTTGGAGTGAAATATGGAAGCAGTAATATTGGTTTTAATTGGTGCTGTTGCTGGTGCCTCAATAGTGACATTGATGAATATCTCTAAAAAAGGCAGAGAAGGAGCAAAAGGTATTACTGAAGAATATACAACTCAATCAGGAATTAAAAGAACGGCAAAGAAAGACAGGGAAGATCATATAGTCTAAATATATGACTAAAAGAAATTTAAGAGAAAAATTTGAAGAAGGCTGGAATAAACTATTTGGCAAAGAAGAAGATAAAGGCAAATTAAGAACTCAAAGTCTTTACAGGTCCCAACAAAAGAACATTAACCTAAATGCAGGCACTCCACATGATTGGGAAGACCTAAAAAAATATCAAGAAGAAGAAAAGAATAATGAATAAAATTGGATTCGTTGGCCTGGGAGTTATGGGTGCTCCGATGGCTGGGCATCTTTCTTCAAATAACTTTGATGTTTCAGTATTTAATAGAACTAACAAGAAATCTATTATTTGGAAATCTAGACATGAAGGCAGAGTATGCGACTCACTTAATGACTTAGCAAGTTCTTCAGAATGTATTGTTCTTTGTGTAGGAAACGACGAAGACGTAAAAGATATCATAAATGGCAAATCAGGAATCATAGATGCTTTAAACCCTGGATCAATAATTGTTGACCATACGACAACATCTGCAGAACTTGCAAAAGAAATGAATGAAGTGCTTTTATTAAAAGACTGTTTCTTTGTAGATGCACCAATTTCAGGAGGTCAGCTTGGAGCAGAGTCTGGCACTCTTTCGATCATGGCTGGTGGTGACAGAGATGCATATGAGGCCTGTAATAAAATTTTTAAATCATATTCAAAGTCTCATAAATTTATGGGTCCTTCAGGTTCTGGCCAGCTAACTAAAATGGTAAATCAAATCTGTATTGCTGGGCTAATTCAAGCTTTGGCAGAAGGCATCTATTTTTCTAGTCGAGCTGGACTGAATACAGCTGATGTAATGGATGTCATTACCAAAGGCGCAGCGCAATCATGGCAGATGGAAAATAGATGGAAAACAATGCTAAATGATGAATATGATTTTGGTTTTGCAGTTGACTTAATGAGAAAAGATTTAGACATAGTTCTAAAGCAAGCCAAAAAAATGGATACAGAACTTGAGATAACTGACTTAGTAAATAGTTTTTACAAAGACATACAAAATTTAGGAGGTGGAAGATGGGACACATCAAGCCTTCTAAAAAGAATTCAAGAAAAGTAACTTAAAAAGTTATCCTTGAAATTAAAGCCATTCCTGCATAAATTAAAAATGTTATCACAACCACATTTTCTATAAGACTAGCATCTAAATTAATAGAATCTTCTGCTATCTGATAAAAATTATCAGGATTAACTATAAGCCAAGCTATGCCAGCTAGATGTATAAACATTAATATGGCAACCATCCAGTTAAGCGGCTGACTCGTAAAAACAATTAATGAGGTGATTATCAGAAAAATCAACTCAGTTGATAGGTAAATATTAATATTTTCTCTTTTAAACATATATCTTAGAAGACTATAGCCAAACTTATTGGCATAAAAGTAAACAAATGCAGAGAAAATATATAATAAAGCTAGAACTGCAATCATTTATTTAGTTAATCAGAATGAATTTGTGTGAAATAGTAATTAACACAGTTCTTGTCTATCCTAAGCTTAATTAGCTCATGGAGCTTCTTATGATCACCTATTATTAAGAATGAATCACCAATACTTTTAATATACAACTGTAAACTGAAAGCAAGCTGATGCTTTAAAGATTCTGGCATTATCTCTAATCTGTCCAAGAATCTCTCTACGCCTCTTTCAATCCAGCTGCCTGGTGTAAATTTCGTTGTATGCCAGCCTGGAGAAAGTATATGATTTTCACTATCCACACCGTAAACAAGTTTTATTGCTGTTAGGTATTTTTCTTCTGAAAATTCCTTATCAAAGATATTTTTAGCTACTTCTTTCGTAAGTTGATAAAAATAAGGCCATCTTTTAACTGTATACCCCATGTCTTTAAAGTAAGTATCTCTATCAATATCTCTTTGAAGCTTCCATGTATCATTGTAATGATTCGGACCATCATACTCCCAAACAATTTTTTGTTTCTCTGATATTGCATCTACTCTATAAAATTTTCTTTTATTTTCAGGGTCATATGAGAATCTTTTTTGAACCTCCCAGTTGCCACTAGGAAAGAAAATTTTTAAGACTTCAACAAGATTCTTTTCAGTCATTTCACCCGAAGGAGCTTTCAT
>Ga0209631_10003193_pt1 | contig 19101 bp, 18 predicted proteins | sample COG_08_FD_184752 | JGI IMG/M metagenome (GOLD analysis project Ga0209631, IMG submission 184752) | Pelagic Microbial community sample from North Sea - COGITO 998_met_08 (SPAdes) (version 2) | ecosystem: Environmental > Aquatic > Marine > Neritic zone/Coastal water | place: Helgoland, sampling...
ATTTAGTCTAAACTATTTTTTGTTACATAGTATCTCCAGCCTAATAATAGAAATTGAAACTTAGTTGCTTTTATAGGGTCAACTCTGTTTTTAGTTAAACTTGGTAATAAAATTTTATTAATTTTTGCCAAGACTTTAAATGAATTTAAATGTAATTTTTTCATAATTTAAATTAATTTATTAATTTAGGAAATAAAAATATTATGATCAAAATTAAACAGTTATTATTTGTTTTATGTTTATCATTCTTTTTTATCTCATGTTCATCCGGTGAATGTGACTTAGATGGATGTGAGAGACAAGGTCAGGGATGGGAAAATGCTAACGATAATTCAAGATGTGCAGCCTGGGGAGCATGTAGAATTAGTGATTCTGGTGGCTATTGTTCAAAGGCTCACGCCTTAAAAGGTTGACATAAAATAGAGTTTTTTTAAATTTCAGAGTCGTAATTATTAGATGAATCATCACCTTTTCCAAAAAGCATAAATAGAGTATAAAAGGGAATCAATTGATAAAAACCACTATTTCCTCTGTCATGACATCTTTTTGCACCTTGAACAATCAATACATAAGTAGCTATAAGAAAGACAATAAAAAGTGCTAAAATTAAAACAGTAGAATCTGTTTCAGTAACTTTATTTGTATATATACCCCAAATAAAATACCAGCCTAAATAAGTAATAAAATACTCTAATCTGCCAATTCTCCCTTTCTTAGAAAAAATATTTTTAAACATTTTATGTTTAGCATTCAAAGGTTTTTTTGAGTCAAGGCTAGGTTTAGGTTTTGATTTTTTTTCAAATTTGAATGGTGATTTCTTTATTACATGATTTAATTCTTTTATTTCAGATACTTTTTTCCATTCTTTTAATCCTTCGTACCAAACTAATGTTTCCTTATCAATCAATTTAGTTTCTAGCTGTTTTATTGAAAAAGGACCTTCCTTTGAAATTTGATCTTTAGATAAATAATATTGTTTCATTTGAAAATTTTTAGGATGTTATTTAAAGGATCTCTTCTTATTTCAATTTTTTCAAACCTATTAATAAAAGAATTTGTTTGATTTATTTCATTGTTATCCATCTTATCATTTAACTCTTCGAATTCTTCTTTAAAAGCAATAAAATTTAGTTGAGTAATTTTCCATTCAGAATCATCATAGCTCTTATAATTTGCTTCTGTTTCATTAATAAAAATACCGAAATCTTTTAAAAACTTATCTTTTGGAAGTGTACATGAAACAATAAATAATGTTATGACAATAATATATTTTAGCATCAAAAAGTTATTAATTTAAACGAACCGTACATTAAAATTATAATAATTATTAAATTTAAAAAAATAGAAAAACTTGCTTTATTTTTATACCCTTTTTTAAATCTTTTATCTTTAGACTGAGCTTTTTTTATTACTTTATAAATTAAAAATAAACTTATTAAAAAAAAAACTAATCCAATAATCTTAAATTCCATATTGTATATTTGTAATAAAAAAAATTGAATATTATAAATTTAATGAAAAAAATACATCTTTTAATTATAATTTTAATTTTTTCCTCTTGTGAATTAATTATTTTTGATTTTATAAATCATGAAAATAAAACTTTAATTAATGAATCTGAAAAAAATTCTACTAATATTGATTCAGATAAGGATTTAGTTGAATCAAATAATGATTTTAAAGATGAAGAGAAAAAAATACATGAAGACGATCAAGATAATCAAACTTTCAAAGTAGAAGAAACTAATACAGATTCCAAAAATAATTTTAGTGCTAATTGGTCAAACCCAGCCATGGGGCCATTTGGCGCCTCTGTTGTAAATTACATTAGAGCTTATTATTTAGTAGGTGAATGGAGTACAATTAAAAAGTTTCTTATAAATGCGGATTGTATTGATGATGACGAATTTGAATACATGATGAGAAATAGTGAATGGGGATATGAAATTGATTTAACAAATCTTCATAAAAAAGAAAATGGAAATTTTATTATATCGTACAAAAGAAATATAAACAATACAATTGGAATGGATCAATATTATGGTAAAGTTGTAAATGATACTGCCAAGATATATTTTCACTCTCAAAATAAAATAAATCCATTTATTTATGATTCAAAATATCCAAGCTCAGATATTAATTGTTTAATAAATTCTTTATCAAAAAAAGTTCATTTCGAATTTAATAAATCAAACTTAAAAGTTGAGTCAAAAAAAACATTGGAGGAAATAGCAACACTTTTGTACAATTATCCTAAAATTAAATTAAATGTAAATGGTCACACATCAAATGAGGGATCAATAAGCTATAACAATAAATTAAGTTACAATAGGGCCAATGAGGTTTTTAAATTTTTAAAAGATTTTGGTTTAAATAATGAAATGGAAGTTTTTGGTTTTGGTTCTTCTAAACAAATTTACAATGAATCTGATAAAATTAATAATTCTAAAAATAGAAGAGTTGAAATAATACTGCAATGATAAAACATATTTCCCTCGATTTATGGAATACATTATTAGTTTCAAATAATAAATTTTCAATTGATAGAATTAATTATTTTCATAATAATTATTTTATTAACCATGATAAAAGTTTAATTAATGAAAAAATTGAAACTATTGGAGAAAAAACCGATATGATTAATATGAACGAAGGAATTAGTTTAGAAAGTGAAAAAATGTATAATGAATTATTAAGTCAAGAAAATATAATTGTTGACAATATTGAATTATCAAAAATATACAACGACTTAGAAATTAAATTTTTAAATAACATTCCTGAGCTTATGTATGATTTTAATAAAATCAATAGCTGTTTTAAAAACTTAAGGTCTAACGGGTTTACTTTAAATATTAGTAGTAATACTGCATTTATTAAAGGCAAAACACTTATAAAAATTTTAAAAAAAATTAATATTTATAAGTATTTTGATTTCTTTATTTTTTCCGATGAAATTCAATGTTCTAAACCTTCAGAAAAATTCTTTAATCATTTGATTAATAAGTGTTCGAATTTAAATTTAAATAAAGAAAATATATTACATGTTGGAGATAGTTTGGAAGCAGATATTATTGGCGCAAATAAATCAGGAATTAAATCAAAACATATATTAAAACATGAAGAATGCTTATTATCTTTTTTAAATTCTATAAGTTTAAATGAAAAATTTTAAAACACACGCAACCCATTATATTACTTCATCCTCAAATTTTAATTTTTCAAAAAAAGATTACAGTAAATTTAAGTTTGGTGATTCTAAAATTGGAGAAGATTATGGAAAAGATTTACTTGAAAGTTTTTTAATAAATTTTAAAAATACAATATGTAAATATCAAAAAATTGTACTGTTTTCAAGTCCATACCATTTCATTCCAACAGCAACTTTATCAATGGTTGATTCATTTAAAAAGAATCTTCAAAAAAAGATTCCAGATAAAAAAATAGAATTAAGAAAAATCAACAGAACAACAACATATTCAGTTGATTATGGAGAATTGTCTGCAAAAGAAAGGTTAAAATTAATTTCTAATGATATTTTTAAAATCAATGAAAATTTTAACGGAGATGAAATCTTAATTTTTATTGATGATATCAAAATTACTGGATCTCATGAATTTGTAATAAAAAGAATGTTGAAAAATTATAAAATTAAAAACGATTGTTTTTTTCTATATCATGCAATTCTCGATAACCAAAAAATAAAACCTGATTTTGAAAATTATTTAAATTATGGTTATGTAAAAAACATATTAGATTTAAATTCAATAATTAATTCAAAACAATTTAAAATTAATACCAGAACAGTAAAGTTTATTTTAAACTCTAACAGTATAGAATTCGAAAACTTCATTAAAAATAAGGAAAAGAATTTTATTAAGAACTTGTATTTAAATGCTTTAAACAACAATTATGATAAAATCTCAGATTATAAAAAAAATTTTCATAAATTAGGGAACTTAATATTAAAACAGTAATAAATTTTAGTTTAAAAGCATTTTTTTACTCTGTTTTTATTATTTAATTAAATTTATGAAAGCTTATTTTTTATTATTAATATTTGTTGTTTCCTGCACTAATCTAAATAATTCAAATAAACTAGAGGATGCTTTTTTAGAATCAGAATATTATTCTCAATCGGATGTTTTAGAACTAGAAAAATGGTTTGAATTAGATTCAATATTTGCTTCAGAAAAAAGTGCTTTTGAAAAGAATATAGCTGAATATGAAAATGAAACAAAAGCATACAATAGGTCTTTGATTAAAGAATATGACACTTTAAAATCAACCTTCTACAAAAACTATTTAAGTATCAAAATTGAAAATTTAGAGCTATTTGTTCAAGATATTGATTTTGAAAGTGCAGCAAATAAAATAGATCAAGTATTTAATAGTCTATATGATGAGTTTTACGAACTCAATTCGAAAATGTCACCAGATGACAGAAAAGAAATTGCTAGTAAAATTGGAGAATTTTCTGCTACTTACTTAAATATGGGTATTGAATCAATTAGCGAAGAATTATCTAAAAACATCGAGGATTTCTCTAAAGATTTCGAAGATTTATCTACTCAAATAGAATCAACTTTAAAAAAATTATTCAAATAAAACTCATAATTCATGAAAAATCATATTCTAAAATTCACTTTCTTATCCTTCTTTTTGATTTTAATTTCCTGTGGAGGAGGAGGTGAAGATTGTGGTGATATTGATACTACTGCCACTACACCTGAAAGTTCAGATTTTAAAGATGTTATTGAACAATTCAATTCTTCATACTCTAATTTAAATTCAACTAATGAATTTGTATACAATACTAACGTATATGTTGATTTAAGTGATGGTATAACAAAATATGCTTTAGCAAATTCTAATAACAAAAAACTACTTCAACAATTTTTCTTTACTGTTCAAAATGAAGAAAATTTAACTTACAATGAGTTAAGTGATGACAAAATAATCCCTTACCAAGGTACTCAAGCTTTATCCTACTTTATTAAAAATGGACATTACAATGTTGATGGAAGTTTAAAAAGAGGAGCTCCAATAGACAAAGCTTTTAATGAAATCGCTTCTAAAAATGAATTAGGAATTGTAATTACTGATGGTGAGTTATATGATCCAGTAGCCAAAGAGGTATCCATGAACCCATGGGCAAGTGACGCTTTAAAAAGCTGGTTTGCTGCAGGAGGAAAGTTAAACATGATCTATACTGATTTCTCAGAATCTAATGGAGGCAAAAATTACAATAAACATATGTATATAATTTTATTTATTCCAAAGCTTTATGAAGGAAACTTAGTTGAAGGTTTAGCTGCAGATTTTGCCGATAATGGAATTACATATAAAAATATGACTTTTGATACAGATGTTTCCGATTTATATAATAGAGACTATCCAGATGCCCAAACCCCTGGTACTTTAACGTTTAATGAAGAATTTTCTAATGCTTCAGGATATTTTTCAGAAAATAATTTTGAATATATAAATTTAGCTGATGATAGCGATTTTAATACCTATGATGATGGATTAGTATATTATTTAAGAGATTTAGGTGATGCAAATGGTAATAAAAGAAATAGACCTTTGTTAGAAAAGTTGTTTGTTGATCTTGAATCTATAAACAATTACAAAGTAGAAAACATCAATCTTAACGTTACTAATGTAAGTGATGATTTTGTTAGATTTAAAAGAAATTATTATGCTAAAAAAAATCTTCCAGAAATTCTTTTGGCTGAATCTAAAAAAGATAGTTTAAGTGATGATAATTTTCTTGTTTTTAATGATTGTTACACATTAATAGATGGTATTGATCCGTATGATTTGTTTGATAAAGTTAAATCTGATACGGATGAAAATTTTGTTAAGATGTTAAATCCAGAATTTACCTTTAAGCAAAGTGATCTTAATTCAAAACAAGTCAAAGACTTTTTATTTTTAGATCAAGAGGCGGGGGACAATAATGAAAAAAATCTTCAAAATTTTGAAGTAGTTTTAAAATTTGATGAAAAATTCAACGAGGATAATTTAGGTTTTTCATCTGAAAATAATAACATAATTAAAGTTGATGTCACAGTTGAAGATAAAGATTTTAGTTTAAAGAATAATACTGTAAATAGAAATGCATTAACTTGGGATAAAATTGATGATTCTGGAGTTGATCAAACTTTATATACATCATTATTAAACGTTTTAAAAAATAATAAACCTAATTCTATACTTTATACTTACTATATTGAGCTAGGTCCATTTAATCAATAAAATTAATAACTATGAACACTATTTTACTATTTACTGCTTTACAAAAAAAATTATCTCTTAGAGATATTGATGGATTAATAACTAACACCTATATGCTTGCAGTAGTTGTTGCTATAGTAACTCTTGCACTAGCTATACTTATATCTAGTCAAATTAGTTATGAAGGAGGTGCTAACCCTAAAGACCCAAGAAAAAGAAAAATAACATTTTGGATACTAGCAGTATTAACCCCTGTAATTTTTTACATATATAACTTGTTTTTAGTTATTCCAAATATTAAAAAAGGACCTGCATTAGATAAGTTTTTTACTACTAGTGCAATAACACCTGTAATTTCATTAGTAACTTTTATTGTATTGGGTGTGATTTTATCAAAAATATTTAAAACTAAAAAAATAGGTAACTGGTTTAATAAGACTAAAAACAACAGCTAATGAGTAATTCTAAAAATTTTGTAATAGCTATAGGCGGTACTGGAATGAGGTGTTTAGAATCCTTTGTACACACGTGTGCCATGGGACTTTATGACAATATGGAGTTTAATGTTTTAACATTAGATACCGACTACAGTAATGGAAATAAAGAAAGAACCACACAATTAATTGATAATTATAATCAAATTAAAAGTGATGTTTCAGGAGCAGAAGGAAAAATTAATAATAATACTTTTTTTAGTGCTAAATTAAATTTATTTGATGTTGTAACAGATTATAACAATCAAGGAAGAGAAACTTTTACCTCACTAACAAATTTAGCGTCTGAATCTGACGAACTAAGCGATAATAAAATTCTTGCAGATTTATTTTTAGGAGAAGCTGTCCAGGAATTTAATTTAGCTCACGGTTACAGAGCTCAAACTCATTTAGGGTCATATTTAATGTATCATGCTCTTGTTGAACTCGCAAGAAAAATAAAGGAAAGTAAAGCTAACGAAACTGAACAAGAATTTGGTAAATATCTAGAGCTTTTATATGAAGCTGGTGCAGATGCAAAAATATTTGTTTTTGGATCTGTGTTCGGAGGAACAGGAGCATCTTCAATTCCGGTAATTCCAGTTGCACTAAATAAAGCTTTATCTGTATTTGCTGGAGGACAACAAGCAATTTCTGAAGATGCAAAATATGGTTGTACATTATTGACTGAATATTTTAGATTTACAAAACCAAAGGATTCACAAAAAACCACAAAGAAAGATGCTGTTATTGCTGACAGTTCATTTTTCACTTTAAATAGTCAAGCTGCTCTGCAATTTTACGACGAAGATCCAACTGTGAAAAGTACATACACTAAAATGTATCATTTAGGTTGGCCTAAAGAATTTTTAAGTATTGATTTTTCAAAAAACAAAAACGAAGATAAAACAATCACTGGAGGAGCAGCACAAAAAAATGGATGTCATATTATTGAATTATTATGTGCAACAGCTGCATGGGATTTTTTTAATTCTGAAAGCGGATTAAATGAAGCTAAAGCATCTGTGTTGTATAAATCTGTGAATTATAAAAATAATGAGATTAATTTTTCATTTAACGATATGATTGGGGATGCAGAAAATGGTAATTTATTTAAAGAAAAGTTTGGTAATTTTGTAGGGTTTATGCATTTAGTTCTTACCGAGAATGATGGTGCATTAGGCCACGATGGTACAAAATTGTTATTAAACAGAATTGCCGAAAGTACAAATGATTATTCTACACTTGAATCTCAATACACAATTAATTTAACAGATTATTTTAGAAAATTTGGTTACAGTATTGAGGGTTCAAATTTTAATGCTGGATGGCTTTATCAAATTAGATCCTCATTTAACGGAAAATTAATCTTAGATGATAAGGCTTTTACGTCTAATCCTAAAGAATTAAAAAAACTCGAACCTGGAAAATTATTTACTGAAAAAGAATATCATTGGAAAGACACTATGATATCAGGTGATACTTACGATCCATTTGTTAAAATTCTTAAAGATGAAGACACAAAACCATTTGAAAATCAAAATGTAGAAACCACAAGAGAAAAATTTATAGCTCACATATATAATGCTATTAACAAATCAATAAAAACTAATTAATACAATTATGTCAGACTTAAAATCATTAGTTATAAGTTCAGGAAGTCCAGCTCCAGCTGAAAAATACAGATGGAAAAGGCTTGAAAACATGACTACTTTTGCTAGAGAAATTATAACACAAGATACAGGTGAAGATAGCGGCAGTTCAAATTTAGGTACTGTAATTTCTGGAATGCCTACTATTTTTGCAAGGGCAAATATGTTTAAAATTGCTTTTGATAGTGCAAATGATCCTCATCAAAAAAATAAAGGATTAATTGGTTTTTATGAAGGTTTGATTGATGAATGGAGAGGATTAGTAGCTTGTATTGCCCTAAATAATGAAAAAATAACTGTAAAAAGAATTGATCTAAAATATCCCGATAATAATACTATTGAGTCTAATGCAAATATGTATCATGTTGCAGGATCGCTGGGAAATATGTTATTTGAGAGAAAATTGAGATGGTCAGATCCTGAGGTTGACAATTCTTCTCCCTTTATCGATGTAATTATATATGACAACAAGGTCATTGGAGGAACTAGTCCAGACAGCTTGTTTTTTACTTCAGCTTCATATAATCTTTCGGGCTCAACTGCAAGTTATATTAAAAAAGAAAAAGTAGGTGATAATGAAATTGGTTTTTTTACTGATCCAGTGAAACTAAAAGGATTTGATCCAAATGATTTACACCGATTAAGAAGTTATGTTAATTATATTAAATCTAATATTGATAATTTAACAAAATTTTATTCTAAACATAAAATTATTGATCCTGGTCATCACGGTAATCTTACTAAAAATTTACAATCGTGGATAAATGAAATGGATGCTGCTTTAAAAGCAAAAGGGGTAAAAGAAAGAGCTGATGAAATTCCGCAAATAACAAAATTTCACAAACCGTTTGACAAAGTAATTAACTATTCTACTACAATTTTAGCAAAAGATGGTATTATTTATGAAGAAGGAGTTGAAGGAGGAATAGCTTTTGATCCTCAAGAACTTCTTTTACCTAGTGACACCAAAATCGCATGTATTGACGATGAAGGAAAAATTGATTTTTTAGAAGGAAAACCAATTTTACTTTTAAAAGCTAAATTATTAGGAAATGATAGTGAATTTAGGCATTTCTTATTACCAATAACTCCAAAGGGAATACAAGTTTTTGGTGATTCTTTATCAACTATTCTTGGGTTAGACGATAATACTTCTGCCGGATCAAGAATAATAGGAACATATGACCCTGAAAGTGAAAAACTATCTATAGAAATGAAACTTATGAGTATAAATAATACTCCTCTAGGATCTCCAGTTAAAGTTGATTATTATACAACATCGGATGACATCTCTGGTGATGACATTCTACTATGGCCAAATTTTGTTAGTAAAAAATGGAATAAGTATTATATCTTTTCTGAAATGCCACATAATGCACCTTCATGGAAAGCAATACCATTTTGCATGGATTCCGATAACAAGGTGATGTATGATGAACAAAGTAACGACTTAATTTATGTCGCAAAAGATGGAAAAGAAACCAATTCAGATCAAGCTAAATTTTTGATTCATACTGATATTAGTAAATTGGGGGCAAATAAATATAAATATGAAATTTTAGAAAGTAAAAATCCTTACAAAGGTTTTAAATTTTTAAATGGAAATAATCTTTCTGGATACGCTGTAATTGAATATGGAAAAGATACAAACTCACCAATTAAATTGGATACTAGTATTGGTGATTTAGGTGAAGCATATGTAGGTGTTGATTTTGGTAGTACTAATAGTGCTGTAGCCTACAGAGCTGGGAATGAAGAGCCTCAAGGATACCAATTTACTAATAGAAGAGTCTCATTATTTGCCCCAGAGGGTGATGAAAAAGATAATTCCAAAAAACCTGCAGTAGAAGATGAAGTATTTTTCTTTCAAAATGATGAAATTATGAGTAATGAAATCAAATCAGTACTTTCAATTCATGATAATACAAGAATTTTTGATGATAAAGGTCATGGAAATTTAGCAGCTCTATCAAGAGAAAATGTTAAGGGTGGATTTCCTTGCTTTGAAAAAAACCTTCCCATTGAAGATAGTGATCATAAAAGACACCTTCTTAAGTTTAATAGTATAGGACAATCTCAATTAATTCACAATATGAAATGGGATTCCGATGCTAACGGAAACGATATTGAAAAATCATATAGAGCAGCATATTTAAAGAATCTCTTCTTACATGTTTATGCTGATCTATTTGATAAAGGACTTTATCCAAAAGAATTAAAATGGGCTTTTCCCTCAGCAATGGGTAAAAATTTGATTGGTTCATATAATCAAATTTGGCAAGAACTCGGAAGCGATGAAGTAAATCCATTAAACGGAGATTACAATGTTAAGGTTTCTGAAGCATTTGCAGATATGTCTGATTCTTTAAATACATCTGGAGATAATTGGGGCTCAGGAACAACAGAAACAAAAAATAATGATTCTTGGGGATCGTCAAATAATGATTCTTTAGACTCTAATAGTGATTCCGGATGGGGATCTGAAGAAACAAAATCTAAACCCGAAAAATCTAGTGGCGGATGGGATAATAACAGCGGTCCAAAAATAGTTGGAGGTGAAAAAATAGATTACACTGATAATGCCATTGAATTTGATTTTGGTAGTGTTGATTTTAACAAAGCCATGACAGAATCTGAAGCAGTAGCGAATTTCATGGTAAATGCTGATAAAGTTGAAACGCAAAAAGCAGATGCTTTAACGATTGTTTTTGATATTGGAGGAAGCACGACGGATATTTTAGTTTTAGGAAGAATGAATGGACCAAAAGGACCAGGAATATCAATGATAAAACAAAGTTCAATTAGATTTGCTGCTAAGAGAATATCTGATGCAACTAAGTACAGTAAAAACTTTAAAAATGTTTTAGTAGAATTACTCGAAAAAAGAGGGATAAAAGTTGAAGGTATAAATAAAGGAGAAAATAAGTATAGTGAAAATACTGCTCCATATTATTTTGAACAATTAGTCGACAGATTAGAAGGCGAAGATTTTGATTTTTTCTATAAAAAACTAGGTACGGATTGTAAAGAAATGTGTTCAGTCAATTTATATGTAACTGGGTTAATAATTTTTTACGCTGGTCAAATAGCAAAACAAGTAAAAATGGAAATTGACAAATCTCCAAATCAAACTCATGGTTGGAAAAATCCAAAAGTTCAAATACAATTTACAGGAAAAGGATCAAGAATAATGGACTGGTTAAAATCTATAAATCCTAATTTTAGTGATCTATATTATGATCAAATGTTTATTAGGGGATTTGGAGGAATGGAAGAAGCAAAAAAACATCTTGGAGGACCACCCGTATTTCAAAACAGAGATGCTGACATGTTAAAAGAAGTTAAATACGAAGTAGCAAAAGGGTTGGCATCTAATTCAACAAAAGATATCTATGTCCCTAAGCAAGAAGACCTACCATTAGAGGTTATGGGAGAAGATGGTTTTGTTTTATTCACTAATCAAGGGGAAAAGAAATTAAGTTCTGATGATGCAATAAAACCTGGCTATCTTAAAAGTATAGGAAACGCTTTTATGTTTCAACCTGAAAACTCTGAGATGCCCTGTCCAAGATTTATGGATTTTGCTCAACTGTATTATAAGGTTGCGACTGACCTTTTTGAATTTAAGGCATCAAAACAAGATTTTATGAATGGTTTTAAACAAATGAATATTTCAGACTACATAACACTTATGCCTGAATATCAAGAAGCTTCTAGAAATGAAAAAGGATTTGATTTTGTAGCGCCTATAATTGTTTTAGAGGGTATGAAATTTTTTGAAGAAATTATCTTAAAAAAATTATAATAAATGTCAAACGAAATAATTCTCCTTATTAAAAGGAACAGTTTAGAATTATTTTATTGTCAAAACAAGTCTGAATTCAGATCTTATAAGCCTGACGGAGCAAATGAAATTCCAATGTATTTCTTTAGCGATGGTAGTTCATTTAAAATTGGAAAAAAAGCTAAAACCAAATTTGATAATAAAAATAAAGAAGCATATTCTAATTACTTTGAGTTAATAAAAGAGGTTGACAAACAATTCAAATTTATTGGAGGTGTAAAACAACCTATTAAAAATATTTTAATTAGAGGAGTTGAATTCTTAATTAATGAATTTTTAAAAAATATTTTATACAGTAGTAAAAATATTTATGAGATAAAAAATACTTTAAAATTTAATCTCGTATTCCACAATGATGTAAATGAAAATGAAATAGATTTTCTTAGTAATTTATTTATTGAAGAGGGATTTACCAATACAAAAGCGTTTTACTTCAATTATTTAGTTTTAAATTATCTTGATGTAAATAGAAAAATTGGAAGATTTAAAGGCTATATAACGGTTGATTCTATCAGTAATAACTTAAACTTAAGTTATTATGATAGCTTAAAAAGAAATCATTCAAAAATTTTTGATATTGGAAAAAATCTAGCAACTCGACCTGAAATTAATATTATTGCAAATTTGTTATGTGAAGTTGCTATTGATAAATCTGGATCTCTTGTTGAAAAAGATAAAGAAATCCCTCATCAAATCGAAACTTCTATAATGTCATTAAAAAGATTAGAAACTAAAAAAGAGATATATGTAGATGTGAATTTAAGTGATGGGTCAAATGCTAAGGTTAAACTAAAAAAAAGTAAAATTGATGCTAAAGCGATATTCCATAAAGAATATGCTCAAGATTTAAATTTTCTTCAAAAGTTTAGTAAAAAAACACATTTACAACAAACTGATTTTATTGTAATACTTAATAAAAGCATAGTTAATCAAAGTTTTATAGATAAAGTTAGATCAAACTTTCCTCACGATCATTCTTTAGATGTAGAATTTTATGAGATTTTAGAGCTTTTTATTAAAAATCACGAAATCATTGAAAATGGTAATTTAATTGGATCTAAATCTAAAAAATCTATTAAAAGTGAAAAATCTGTTCAGAGCAGGTCCTCTAATCCAGAAATTAAAACAACAACTAAAACTAAAACTATACCATCAAACATTGGTGATAACTCATCAAAAGGACGAAAATCAACTCCTCCTCAACCTCCACCAATAACTAGTGTTCGTTCTAGAAAAAGAAATAAAAATATTCCACCACCACCAATTTTAAAAAAGGTTAATGGTGCTAATGAAAAATTAAATAAACAAACTAAAAGAAAACCACCACCACCACCACCACTAAATATTACAGGAAGAAATAAAAAACGTCCTGTTTCTAGTCCAAGTAATAAAACTGGTCCTCCACCATTACCAAACCTTAAAAAGAAAACTGGTCCTCCACCATTACCAAACCTTAAAAAGAAAACTGGTCCTCCACCATTACCAAGAAAGAAGTAAAAATAAATTTTTTCTTAATTTTTTTTTATTATATTGCTTCTTCTTTAATTATAAAACAATTTAAAAATAAATATTATGAGTGCATTTAATTTACAAAAAGGGTCATCATTTAACTTATCTAAGGCAGCTCCTGGTATCAGCGTTGCTTATGTTGGTTTAGGATGGAAAGAAAATGAAGATCCAAATGGACCAATTTTCGATTTAGACGTTTCTGCTTTTTGTGTTGGTGACGATGGACAAATTCCTGAAATGACAGACTTTGTTTTTTATGGTTCTGAAAATCTAACTAAACTTGAAGGTGAAGATGATGAAAGACCTTATTCTACAGATGGTTCAGTTTATGGTGCAATTGACGAAACTGAGGGTGATGATGATGGTGATGATGAAGATGGAGATACTGAAGATATGAGAATTTATTTTGATAGAGTAGCAGATCACATTAAAGAAATTGTTGTAGTTGTAACAATAACAAAATATCCTAATGATGAGCATAAAGACAAAAGAACACTTGATCTTGATATGAGCCAAGTTAAAGGTTGTTATTGTAGAATTATAGATGACAGCAGCGATGTTGAGTTATGTAAATACACATTAAGTGACGATTTTGGAAAAGAAGATGCGGTAGAAGTTGGTAAATTTAGTAAGAATTCAAGTGGTGATTGGGAATTTACAGCTGTTGGAGAAGGTCATACTGGAGGTGTAGGATCATTAATCAAAAAATTTGCTAGTAAATTCTAAATTATGGCAGACAAAAAAAAAAAATTCTCATTAAATAAAGGTAAAGAATCAAAGGGTTTTAATGTTTCTAAAGGAGATAAATCTGCTTCTGGCTTTATACTTGATAAAGGAGCTGATGCTGGTTCATCAAAAAAAAATACAGAAACATCTGCATTTAGTCTTGACAAAGGAGCTGATGCTGGTTCATCAAAAAAAAATACAGAAACATCTAAATTTGGTCTTGACAAAGGATCTAAAGCTGGTTCAAAAAAGAATGAGAAATTAACTACAAAGTCTGCAAGTAAAAAAGAAAGTGCAACCAAATCTTCTAAAGAAGATAAATCACAAAAATTAACAAGTAAAAAAGAAAGTGCAGCCATATCTTCTAAGGAAGATAAATTACAAAAATCAACTAGTGGTATTTCAGGTTCTAAAACTTCTACTGAAACAGATAAAAGTTCTAATAAATCTAAGTTGTATGCAATATTGGGTGTTGCCGCATTGCTTTTAATTGCTTTCTTTATTTTTGATAGAAATAATGAAAACCCTGCTAATTTATCTTCTCAATCTATCGAAAAAGCAGATTCAGACATGGATGGTATCCCTAATGAAAAAGAAATTGAATATGGTACTAACCCTAATTTAGCAGACTCTGATAGTGATGGTCAAAATGACGGAAATGAAATTTTATCAGGATCAGACCCTATTGATTCTAGTTCTAATTTCGTTGATTCAGACAATGATGGATTAGGTGATGATTTTGAAAAAAATAATGGACTTGATCCAAATAACTCTAAAGATGCCCTTGTTGTAAATAACGACAGTGGTAAATCTATAACTGACGAATTAATCTCAAATTATCATAATGGTTCAGATAAATCATCATTAATTATCACATCTAACAATTCTGAATCTAATTCTTCTAATAAATCAGTATCAAATAATGATACTTCCTCAGATGAATCTAGAAGTAATACATCTATTGCAAGTTCTAATAAATCTGTATCAAACACTGATACTTCATCAGATAAATCTAGTAGTAGTACATCTATTGCAAGTTCTAATAAATCTGCATCAAACACTGATACTTCATCAGATAAATCTAGTAGTATTACATCTGTTTCTAGTTCTAATAAATCAGCAACAAATAATGTAAATGTTTCAAACCCTTCAAAATCTAATTCATTTACATTTGCTAGTAATGATGTGTTATATTATTTTGAGTTTGGAAGTTCATACATTAATACAAATGATAAAATACTAAATAGATTAGTAAAAGAATTAAAATCATCTTCCAAAAAGATTATTTTAATAGGTCATACAGACAATATTGGTGATGATTATATAAACTTAGAAATATCTAAATCAAGAGCAAATTCGGTTTATCAATTTCTAATTAATAAAGGAGTTAATAAAAACTTACTTTCAATTGAAGGTTTTGGTGAAGATAGGCCCTTAAATAATAATTCAAATTCTAATCAAAGGGCTTTAAATAGAAGAGTCGAAATTATTTTAAATTAAAAACATTTTATGGGAATTATAATACCTCTACTTTTTATATTAATTTGTTGTTTAATTATCTGGAAAGCAAGTGATGGATTTGAAGTTTCGTCTGAATACTTAGGAAGAAATATGTCTGATGGTGTTAGAGGTGCAACGATTAATGCAATTGCTAGTTCGATGCCTGAACTTTTCACAACTATATTTTTTCTATTATATTTAAAAGATACCGATGGTTTTTCAGGTGGAATAGGTACTACAGCCGGTAGTGCAATTTTCAATGGTATGATAATTCCTGCTGTAGTTATTTTTGCTGTACTTTACACAAAGATTGCTACAGAAATTAAGGTTTCAAAAAAAGTGATTTTAAGAGATGGTTTGTCACTTATAGCCGCTGAAACTATTTTAATATTTTTAATTTCTGGAGACACTCTTAATTGGTGGCATGGTTTTATACTTATGATCACATACGGAGTATATGTAACTTATATGTTAACTACAATGAGTACTGTTGAAAGTAATGAACCAGATGAAGAAGAGGAGGAGGAGGATGAACTCAAGAATAAAAGTTTTTTTAATTCATTAGTTACACTTGATTTGGAATCACTTATAATCGGTAAAAATAAAATTAATAATAAGAACGGTTGGACTCTTCTTATAATTTCTATGCTTGTTATTGGATTAGCTTGCTTAATTTTAGTTGCTGCATGTGAAATGATTGGATCAGAATCTTATTCTCTTCCTTTTATTGGTGAATTAAACGGGCTAAACATTCCAATAATGTTTATTGCTGTAGTTTTAGCATCTGCCGCTACTAGTGTGCCAGATACTATTATTTCTGTCAGAGATGCACGAAATGGTAATTATAACGATGCTATATCTAATGCTTTAGGAAGTAATATATTCGATGTTTGTTTCGCATTGGGACTACCATTATTTCTTTACTGTCTTTTCTATGGACCTATAACCATGTCTCCCGAAACAGTTCAATTCAGTAGCGAATTAAGAATTTTACTATTAATTATGACGATTATTGCATTCTTTGTTTATATAATTGGATCTAGGATGACAAAATTAAAAGGATTTATTCTATTAACAATATATATTTTATTTACAATTTATATAGTTGGTAGAAGTATAGATGCAAGTTGGGCACAAGTTGTTTCAGACTATCTTGGGATGATTTACAATTTTATTACTTAGCTTTTAATATAATTATCGCTATTTAAATCATTATAATCACTTATCAATTTATTTAATTTAGAATTTTCTGAATTAAATTTTTGCACAAGACTATTATAGTTATCAATTACAGTATTAAGAGAATCATTTAAAGGAAGACATAATTCATATATTTCTTTTTCTAAAGTACCTGAACATCCACCCAAATTATTTATTTTATTTCTAAACTTTTTAATTTTAATTTCATCCAAATTCATTAAATTTTTTATTTCAACTGATTTAGTTTTATATGAATAAATTTCTTCAACCAAAATTTTACCATCAAATGAATTATAAAAATAATCTACTCCATATATATTTTCTACTTCTTTATAGAAATTATTTAGTTCGTTAAAACCGCTTATTTCGTAATTTGAGCCTATGACATCAACATATAATAAAACAGGTTCTTCATCTATTATCGAAACTCCTCCTGCAAATTCATCAGGAATTTTACCAATTGGAGAGTTTCCTGTCGTTTCAATATAAACAAATCCATCTTTGTATGCCTCAATGTTATTATCAATTTTTAAGCCTACTGCCATGTGCTGACCCTTTTCATATATAAACAAACAAGTTTCATATCCGGCATAACTTAAAAGCTTACTAAGTAAAATTGATTTATCATCACAATCACCTTTATTAAGATTTAATGTTTCTAAAGTATATTTTGGCAAATCAGCCTCTTTATCATATTCTATGGATTGAACAAAAGAAACCAAAATCTGCACAATATCATAATCTAATCTTCCTTCGCGATTTTTAATAGTTGAAAGAATATCATTAAGTATCTCTTCATCTGAGTTATCATATATAAAAACATCGTACTGATCTTGCCTTATACCATCTCCTGATTTGATTCCATTTTCTTTAGACATGTATTTAACTTGATCATATAACTCAGTATCGAGAGATAACTCAAAGTTAAATTTTGTTTTAAATAAAGAAAATTGATATTCTCTTGTTTGTCCAAATAAATTATCATTATTCAAATCTATATTTTCAATTGGAAATGGAATTTCTGGAACGAAAAAATCTTCAACTATATTAGAACTAGAGCCACAACCAAAAACAAATAATAGTAATAAAAAATTTTTTTTCATTAAATTATTCCTTGCTGATAAACATAATAAACAATACCAAGTGTAATTATTAATGGTAAAATATACCTGAAAAATATTTTAGAAATAAATTTTATAAGAAAAAAAACAATAACAATAGCTATTATTATAATTATATAGTTTTCATTCATTTATGTGAGTTTTTTTAAAATTAAAAATATATTCAATTTAATAAAAATAATTAACTATTGAATAATTCATAAATAAATGGTTTAAAGGTATAATTTTAGTAAAAGAAATATTAATATTTTAATTAATGAATAAAAGAAGTTTAAAACAGTTGGATAATTAGATGATTTGAGCAAAAGCTTTGTATAGATATATTTAAAATATACACCCTGTTTATCTATTAATTAAATTATTAAATAAAAAAAACCCTCTATAATGAGGGTTTTTTTTTGTAGTATTTTTAAATATTAAACCTTTGCTGATTTTACAGTTTTAACAATTCTTCCGGCAATCTTGTAAGGATCTCCATTTGATGCAGGTCTTCTGTCTTCTAACCATCCTTTCCATCCTTTTTCAACTGTAATAATTGGAATTCTTATTGATGCTCCTCTGTCAGAAATACCATAGCTAAAATCATTAATTGAAGCTGTTTCATGAAGACCAGTTAATCTTTGATCATTAAATTGTCCATAAACACTAATATGTTCTTTTACAACAGGTCTAAATGCTTCACAAACTGCTTCATAAGTTTTTTGAGATCCACATGTTCTTAACAATGTATTAGAAAAATTAGCATGCATACCGCTTCCATTCCAATCCCCTTTGATAGGCTTAGGGTGATATTCAATATAATATCCATATTTCTCTGTAATTCTGTCAAGTAGGTATCT
>Ga0209631_10003194_pt1 | contig 19101 bp, 18 predicted proteins | sample COG_08_FD_184752 | JGI IMG/M metagenome (GOLD analysis project Ga0209631, IMG submission 184752) | Pelagic Microbial community sample from North Sea - COGITO 998_met_08 (SPAdes) (version 2) | ecosystem: Environmental > Aquatic > Marine > Neritic zone/Coastal water | place: Helgoland, sampling...
GGCTTGGTCGAGGTGGGTCGAGGGGATGGTTGGGGTGTGGGCGCCGGCGATGGTGGTGACACCGAGTTGTTCGATGGTGCGGGCTGACTCGGCGAAGGCGTCGTGATCGAGCATGGAGACCCACGGGCTGTTCCATGTCTGGAACATGGTGAATCCTTCGATCCAGAACTCGGGGTCGATGTCGGCCACGGTTGGTGCGCCGGCAAGGACCGGGGTGGCGTAGCAGTCCGAGGCCCAGTACACGCCGGTGGTGGGGTCGAACAGGCCGCGGGTTGTGGGCGAGTCGTAGAGGGGCGGGCGGATAGCGTGCAGGGTGCGGTCGCCGACGTCGAGTGTGTCTCCGTCGCCGATCCAACGCCACCTTGTGGGGGCGACGTCGAGTCGTTCGGCTTTGAGGCGTTCGCACAGGAACCAGTTGGCGACCAGGGTGGCGTTGGGGCAGGCGTCCATGACCTCGTGGAGGTTGCCGTGGTGGTCGCTGTCGTCGTGGGAGATGAACACCCAGCGGACATCTTGGGGATCGACGATGCCGAACAGATCGTCGAGGTACTGGTCTCGGTGGATGGGGGCTCAGGTGTCGACCACGATCGGTTCAGCGCCGGTGATGACCATCGAGTTGAGATGAACCACGAGGGGCGCTTTGCCTTCGCCGAGGGTGGCCTGGATGACCCAGGTGTCATCGGCGATGCGCAGGGGTTCGTGACGGGAGAGGGCGGGCTGTGCTTGGTTCATGGCTGCTGGGTTCTCCTTATGCAAGATGGGTTTGGGCAGGCGAGAAGTAGAGGCGGATGTCAAAAAGACGCATCGGCTGCGGCGAAGATGTCTGTCTCGACCGGACCTCCGTCCCAGTCGGGATGGACCCGCTGCAGACGTTCGGCGGTAAGGAACTCTTGGCGCAGTCCGGCCGGCATGACCTCATAGGGAGAGGTCTGAGAGCGGTGCACGGCGATTGCTTGCTCCCGCAGCTCCAAGAATTCGGTAGTGTCGATGACGGTGGTGATCTTGTCTTCGGGAGTGCCGAGGTCTCCCAGACCGAGGTGCTCGCTATCAGGCTGTTCACGAACGAGCGCCTCCACCCACTTCCGCATGAGCTGCTGAGGCAGGCAGTGCAAGTAGACCCCTGATGGGCGCCACGAGCTGACCTCCACAGCGCGGAGGGTGGCATCGCGGATGTGCGCGTGATCGCGGTGACCGTCGCTGGCATCGAGCGTCACCACCACCGATGGACAGACGTCGTCGATCAACGAGGCGATCACCGCAGCCACCTCGACGACTGGCGCAGCGCACAGGCTTCCGGGAATCGGTTCGCCATCCATGCCCGAATCGACCCAATCGAACAACTCGACGCGTCCGACCCCAACCAGTTTGGCGGCTTCGCGCAACTCGGATTCTCGAACTTCAGCCATGTCGGCGTCATCGAGGCCGCGACCAGGTGTCGGCGAGCCTGCCTCTCCCCTCGTTGCGCACGCAACAACAGTCGGCACCCCTGACGCAGTTGCATGCGCCAACAGAGATCCACACCCGAATGTCTCTTCATCGGGATGGGCAACCACCACCAGCAAACGATCCGTTGTCTCACTCATGAACACGCCCCATCAATTGACGTTTTTACTGCCATTGGCAGTATTATCCTCTTCTGTATTAGACACTGCCATTGGCAGCATGTCAAGCTCCTTGCATGGCGAAACCCCTCACCACCACCTCCAACGCACTCCTCGGCTTGCTCAGCATCCAGCCCTGGAGCACCTACGAGCTCGCCAAACAGGTCGACCGCAGCCTCGGCTGGTTCTGGCCCCGCACCGAACGCAAGATCTACGACGAAGCCAAGAAACTCGTCGAAAGCGGCCACGCAACCGCGAAGCTCCAGGCCACGGGATCCAGGCCGCGAACCGTCTACAAGATCACCGCCAAGGGACGCCGGACGCTCCAGGCCTGGCTCGATGAAAGCTCAGCGCCGCCCAAGCTCGAGGCCGAAGCCCTCGTGCGGGTCTTCTTCGCCAACGCCGGCACCCTCGACCAGCTTCGAACCACCCTCGACGACCTTGCCGCCCAGTCCCGAGCGAACATGGACGAACTCCGAGTGCTCATCGCCACAGCCGACGACGCCGACTACCCCTTCGCCGAACGCCGCCACATCAACGCCATCGCCATCAGATTCCAGCTCGACTACAACCAGATGATCTCCGACTGGGCCGAGTGGGCGACCGCGCAAACCGACAGCTGGAACGACATCACCGACCCCAACTCTTGGGACTGGCACAGCGCGCTCACATAACCGAGACGCCGAGAGTCGCCCGGAGATTGGCGTTCGAGTACACCTACGACCTGGTGTTGGGCAAGCTGATCGACTCGGTCCACGACCGCACGACTGAGTCCGAGACACAGGGGCGGCAGGTCACCCGAGAACCGGCGAACTAAGTCGCACCAGGCCAGCTCGAACCCGCTCAATAATCACGACCGGTCGTGGTCGCTCGAGCGGGCCGTCGTAGCCGTCCATGGCCGTGCGGCTCAATAGGTCTTTGGCGAGCGGTTCCGGCGTAGGACGAGCGGCGAGCCCAACCGTTCGTGACCCAACCTGGCAGACGAGGCCGAATATGTCGAGTCAGGGCGCGTCAGCGAACACATCAAGTCGGTGACCGGCGTAGACGTTCTGCTGGCCTCATCGATGGCCGGAACGATCGGGCAGATTGGCTTCATCGCTGGGGTGGACACGGCGGCTGAAGTCGATGACGTCAACGCGGCGTTGGCCGCTGATGCGACGTATCTCGGGACGAGTGTAGAAGCAGGTGATCTTCTCGTTACCGGCTCAACCGACCCAGTGATCGCCATGCAGATGGACGAAGCGACCGCTGAGCACATCTCCAGGTTGGACGCTTCCACGGAACCGGCCAACGGTTGAGAACTCGACCACGGTGCGGGTGCCTTCGCGGCGCGGAATCGATTGCTGGCCATCGTCATCTCGTCGAGCGTGATGCGTTTGGTCGCGCCTCGGGGGATCGCTGCCCTGACACTGGATTTGGGCCGTGTCGTCGGGACGGTCGCCTCAGGTTTTGCATACCCACTGAACCCAGAACGTGATACCTAGTCGTGTGCGGCCGTTGCCTCGGTTATGGCTTTGGCTAGCTCTGCTGAGGTTGATGCGATCGTGCTTCCCGCTGCTCGAGTGAGGCGGTCGTCGATTGCTCGGCCTAGCCCGGGGGCGCCGGTAAGTTCAACAACGATCGCGGCCGCTGTCAGTACATCGATGCGTCGCAGCTCGAAGTACAGATCGTGGCCGACGGCCTCGATTTCGGCCAAGGAACCCAGCGGCTCGAAACGCCATGTCGATGGCAACTCTGGTTCACGGTCGCTGTAGCCGGCATAGATCACCGATGTTGCGGCCCCCAACTCGAGACCGGACGTTGAGGCGAAGTCGATCGAGTTTCCTCGAACGGCAACGGTTGGTGTGCTGGGGGAGTAGTGGCGTTTCTCGTGGCCAGGCGAGGCTGGCGAGTCGACCGACGTGCCATCGTCGGCAATACGGATGCCTTCCACGCCGGCCAATTGCTCAACAGTGATGGCACCATGGCGAAGCACGGTGACATCGGCGCCATCAAGTGTCACGACAGTCGATTCGAGTCCATGGTCAGTGCGGCCGGAGTCGATGATGATGTCGCACACGTGGCCAAGGTCGGCGATGACATGTTGGGCGCTCGTCGGGCTGATGTGGTTGAACCGATTTGCGCTGGGAGCGGTGATGGGAATCCCGGCTTCGTGGATAAGCGCAGCCGCAACCGGATGCGAAGGACATCGCACCGCAACACTTTCAAGCCCACTGGTGACGGCCAACGGCACCGCCTGGCCTCGGGGCAAGATCATGGTGAGTGGCCCAGGCCAGAATGCGTCGGCGAGCGCCTTGGCTGCGGGCGGAAGGGGCCCTTCGATCACGGACTCAACCATCGGCAGCCCGTCTACATGCACGATCAGCGGATCGCTCGAGGGTCGACCCTTGGCAGCGAAGACTTTGGCGATTGCGGTTTCATCGAGCGCGTTACATCCCAGGCCGTAGACCGTCTCTGTGGGGAACGCCACAAGCAGCCCGTCTCGCAAAGCTTGCGCGGCCGTGCCGATGAGGTCCGCGTCGAGTTGGAGCGGTGAGATCGCTACAACGTTTGGTCGAGGGTCGGTAGTCACGGTCGGACCATTAAACAACCGACCTCCCGTCCTTCCTCCTAGAAAGCAGCGAGGGCGGCGGCGAGTTCGATGCGGTAGCGCTCAACGTTGCCGAGTTTGATGTCGTCGAAACCGCGGACCATGTCGAACAGGCCGAGGATCTCGACTGCCTGGTCATAGTTATCCAAGGTGACTTTGCCGGACACCGTGACCAGCAGGTCGCGGTATTCGTCAATGAGCTGGCGTTCGATCCGGCGTTCTTCGGTGCGACCGAATGGGTCGAGTCGAGTGCCCCGCATACGTTTGGTTCGCTTCAGCCCTGCGAACATTGCCCGGCCAGCAGACTCGGGGATAGCAATCTTCTTGTCGTAACCAGCCGACTTGAGCGTCGGTGGCTTGAGCTGGTAGCTGACTTTGGCATCGGGTCCGAAACGGGCCTTGGCCTGGGCAACGATGTCTGACTTAAGAGCAAGTCGTGCGACCTCGTATTCGTCCTTGTATGCCATTGCCTTGTACAGCATGCGAGCGGCAATCTCGCTCAGATCGCACCGGTCATCAACGGCAGGCTGCTCGGCCCGTCGCACGGCAGCGATGTCGTTGGTGAACTGCTGGGCGTACTTCATGTCTTGGAATGCAGCGAGTTCAGGAAGGCGGTAGGCCAGGATGTCTTGCAGTTCGCTGGTTCCCCCGAGCGTGTCGGCCATACGAGCGAGTTTGCCGGTGAGCGGCGTGGGACCTGCCTCGGTGGTGTCGACCACGTCTTCGAGTTCGGCGAACAAGTCTGGCTCCACCGCCAATCGGCGACCGAGTCGGAATGCGTCGAGGTTGCCCTGTACCGCAACACCGTTGAGCTTGATGGCTCGTTCGATGCTGTCTGAGGTCACCGGCAGGAGTCCTCGTTGGTAGGCGAGACCGACCACGAGCACGTTGGCTGCGGGTTGACTTGCGAACACCCGTTGGGCGATACCAGCAGCATCGAGCCACACATTCTCGTCGGCCCTCGTCGCGCCATCGATCGTAGAGCGAAAGCGTTCGAGTTCGGGGAAACGATCCGAGCCCCGACCCGAAACCATCGATCCGGTCGGCAAGAGAGCGGTGCTCACGACCGCCCGTGTGCGTTCAGGGTCAGCCCGGTTGATGTTCTTGGTTGCTGACACGAGGTCGAAGATCAACATGGCATCGGCACCGCCATCGACCACCCGGTTCGATGCGGTGACAGCACCGTGATCGCCAGATGGGTCAACGGTGGTGATACGTAGATTCGACACCACGGTGCCGCCCTTTTGAGCGAGGCCGGTTTGGTCGAGACCGTTGGCGAACTTGCCGTCTAGTAGTGCTGCCGTGGAGATGATCTGGTTCACGGTCACCACGCCGGTGCCGCCGATACCGATGAGCAGCACATTGCCGTCGGCCGGAACTGTAGGGTCAGCAGGCAGGTCACCAGCAGGGATACCCGCCAGGTCCTTGCTCGGCTTGAAATCAGGATCGATCTCCACCGTCACGAATGCCGGGCAGTTGCCGCCAAGGCAGGTGAGGTCGAAGTTGCATGACTCTTGGTGGATCTGTGTCTTGCGCCCGAACGGGGTCTGCACCGGATGGACCGAGGCGCAGTTGGAGACCTCGCCGCAGTGGCCGCAACCCTCGCAGATGTCCTCGTTGATCATGACCCGAGTGGTAGGGGTCTCGATGGTGCCTCGTTTGCGACCACGTCGAAGTTCGGCAGCACACGCTTGGTCATAGATCAGCACAGTCACGCCATCGACCTCGCGGAGTTCTCGTTGCACAGCGTCGAGTTCGTCTCGGTGTTCAATGCGTGCGTTCGGTGCGAACACCGCGCCTTTCGGATACTTGTCGACGTCGTCGGCAACCACCACGATCTGCGTGACACCCTCGGCCGAGAGTGAACGAGTCAGGTCGGGCACGGTGAGCGCACCCGCAGCATCTTGACCGCCGGTCATGGCCACCGTGCCGTTGTACAGGATCTTGTAGGTCACCGTCGCACCGGCGGACACCGCCTGGCGGATGGCTAGCGAACCTGAGTGGGCCAACGTGCCATCGCCGAGATTCTGGAAGCGATGGGTTTCATCCAGGAACGGCGCCATGCCGACCCACTGCACACCTTCGCCACCCATGTGGGTGATACCGAAGTTCTCTCGTTCCATACCCAAAGCCATGCCGTGGCAACCAATGCCACCACCAGACATGGAGCCGTCGGGTGTCATCGTTGAGCGGTTGTGCGGGCACCCGGAGCAGAAGTACGCGGCCCGATCGGGAAGCTCCTTGGCTTCGGTCGCGATCGAGATCGGAATGAGTCGGCGTTCCTTGGTGAATCGTTCTGCGGGAATGACCCGCTGCAGTCGAGCCTTGATCGGCCCGGCGATGTCTTCGGCAAGCAGGCCGCCGAAGTCGGCGATCATGGTGCGGCCTTCGTCGTCGCGTTTGCCGAGAACCCGTGGCGCGTCGGTGCGGCCATAGAGGATGTCGCGAATCTGTGACTCGATGAACGAGCGTTTCTCTTCGATCACGATGATCTCTTCGAGGCCGTCGGCGAAACCGGTCAACCCGTTCGGCTCAAGCGGCCAGATCAGCGCTGGTTTGTAGAGACGAATGCCAGCGCTCGCCAGATCAGCATCGGTCGCGAAGCCCATCTTGGTGAGAGCGTCGCGCAACTCGCCGAACACCGGCCCTGCGGCGACAATACCAATGGTTGCGTCGCCGGTTGCTCCGCTGACCTTGTCGAGTCCGTTGGCGGCAACAAACGCTTTGGCAGCTTCGAGCCGGGGGCCAAACATTTCTCGTTCCGCGCCCATGGAATGTGGTGCGATCAACGTGACGCGCTGGGTGTAGCTGAACGGTTTGTCATCGATCTCGAAGTCGGGCACGACGACCGAGATTCGTTCGGCATCGGTGTTGACGGTGGCGTAGGCATCAGCGACATTGCTGTGGATCTTGAAACCAACCCATGACCCGCAGAACCGTGACAGTTCGTAGCCGAAGCGGCCCATGTCGAGCACTTCCTGCACGCTCGCCGGGTACAAGGTAGGCATTGCCAAGTCGGCAAGTGCCCATTCCGAGGCCGATGCGATGGTTGATGATTTGCAGAACGGATCATCGCCAGCGACGGCTAACACGCCGCCGTTGGGGTCTACGCCGGTCGAGTTGGCATGACGCAGGGCATCGCCGCTGCGATCCACGCCGGGTCCCTTGCCGTACCACATGCCCATCACACCATCGAAGCGAGCATTCGACTCGAGTGAGGCCTGTTGGCTGCCCCATACGGCGGTAGCCCCGAGGTCTTCGTTGACACCGCTGATGAACTCGACGTTGTGTTGCTTCAGGATGTCGGCGTCGGCAGCGTACGCCTGGTCCATGCCGCCCACGGGCGAACCCCGGTAGCCGGAAATCAGACCGGCAGTGCGCAGACCAGCTGCGGCGTCGGCGCGGTTCTGGTCCAGAAGCACTCGCATAAGTGCTTGGATACCGGACAGGGCGACCGTGCCAGTGGTCGATTCCATGCGGTCGCTCAGGTTGTACTCAATCGCAGTCACGCTGTGACCTTAGATCGCCCAACCCGCCGAGGCGAATAGTGCGTCTTGCTCCGCGGCGCTGTCACAGCAAGGATGGGACCATGACTCCCCATGATCGGATCATTCAGTACTTCGCGATGTGCAGCAAAGGCACGGCCCTTGACATCGCCTCGCATTTCACCGTCGATGCTGTGATCTTCGATACGAATGTCCGGCCGATACACGGCGCCGAGGCGATCGGTGCCATGTGGGTGAAGGTGCGCGAACGTTGGGACGGGGCTCGATGGTCGGTCGATTCGTGTATCGCCGACGGTGCCAACGCAGCGATCGAGTGGTCGATGACCGGGACCGACCCCAAGAACAACGAACCATTCACCTTCCGAGGGTCGGAGCACTACCGGTTTGCCGACTCTCTTATAGATGAGATTCGTCAGTACTGGACGTTCGATCCAACCGAGCTCGACACCGGCCTGATTGGTTACGACTATGAGGAGTCGGCCAGCTAAACCGCTAGACAATTGTCATGGAACAACTCGCAGGTAAAACCGCTGTCATCACAGGTGCCGCCAGTGGCATTGGGCTGGCTATGGCGCGTCGTTTCGGTGCCGAAGGTATGAATCTGGTGGTCGCCGATATCGAGCCAGCCCCTCTTGCCGAAGCGGTGCAAGCCCTCGAGGCCAAGGGATACCCTGTCGAGTCGTTCGATATCGATGTGCGCGAACTTGCACAGATCCAGGCGCTCGCAGCAGCCGCCAACGAACGATTCGGCAATGTGCATCTGTTGTGCAACAACGCCGGGGTTGGCGCCGGGGGCGCTGTCGCCGGTGTTGATGACATGGAGCGGTGGCGGTGGACGATCGACATCAACCTGTGGGGCGTGATCTATGGATGTAAGACGTTCTTGCCAGCAATGATCGAACACGGCGAAGGCGCACACATCGTAAATACCGCATCGATGGCTGGCCATTACGCGTCGGCATTCATGGGCGCCTACAACGTGTCGAAGTTCGGTGTGGTTGCGCTCTCCGAAACGATGTCACGAGAGATGCAGGTTGCCGGGGCCAACGTTGGTGTGTCGGTGTTGTGTCCCGCCTTTGTCCAGACGGGTATCGCTGATAGTGCTCGCAACCTGCCAGCCGAGTTATACGAAGAGCCGACCGAAGAGTCGACAGCAATGAAACAGATCATCGACGCGCTCGTCGCTGGTGGCATACAGGCCGACGTAGTCGCCGCAGCGGTATGCGACGCTGTCATCAACGATGACTTCTGGATTCTGACCCATGAAGATGCAAAACCAGCCATTACTGGACGGGCAAACGACATTGTCACCAATGTGAACCCGCTGCCAAACTTCGGGTTTTAACGGTCGGGTGGGGGGTTCCGTCTCACCACCGGTTAAATCGCTGCGAGGCAACCACGGCAACGAGCAGCAAAACGAAACCAGCGGCGGTGAACCACACGCTGATCTCGACCTCTTCCTGTTGTAGCTCGATCTCCGTCGGCAGGTTTAGGAACACATCGACCAGCTGGTCAGCGTCTGCGGCCCGGAAGTAGGCGCCGCCGGTCGTCTCGGCGATTGCAGCAAGTGTGGGTTCGTCGATCACGAGCAATTGCGGAGGTGCGTTATCCACGCTGCCGCCTCGGCCGCCGCCTCCGCCGAAACTCCCGGTGACTCCGCCGAAGCTGTCGCCGCCGAACCCGTCGCTTCCGAACTCGCCGTTGCCGAATGCATCGGCACCAATCTGGGTACCACCGCAGATCATTTCGGTCGGTTGGTCGGTACCGAAGCCGATGGTGAACACCCGCACGCCGCGGTCTGCCGCAGCCTGAGCTGCCTCGACCGGGTCGGGTCCACCGGAGTTCGCTCCGTCGGTCAACAGCACGATGATGTCGGGTGCAAACAATGTGTTGGCGGACGGCGGTTGATCCTGGGTGGGCACCGACTCCTTCGACGGGGCGACGTCGGGATTCACCGCGGCGATGGCATCGAGTGCTTTGAGTTGTGCGCTGCCGAGGGCGGTGCCGAAAGCGGTGCGGAAGTTGTCGACGGCGTCGAGCAGCACCTGGGTGTCGCCGGTCGGTGGCACGATGATGCGGGCCGTGCCGGCAAACGCGACGATGCCGATCTGTGCGCCACCTGCCTGTTCGGCAATGAACGCCCGAGCCGCATCTTGGGCAACGGCAAGCCGGTTGGGTTCTACATCAACCGCACACATCGAACGGGACACGTCGAGCGCGAGGATGATCGAGGTGCGATTCTGTCCGACATCGCGGACCGCGTGGGGTCGAGCTGCACCGATGGCCAGGCTGGCCAACGACAACAACACCAGACCAAGAGGCAGATGTCTGCGCCACGTAGACGTGGGTGGCATGGCTTCACGAATCAGCGACAGGCTGGAGTACTGCACCGCGTACTTGCGCTTGCGTCGCTGCCACAACCAGTAGCCGCCTGCAACAAGCGGGACCACCACGAGCAGGCCGAGCGCAAAGGGCCAAACAAATCGCATTAGACCCGCCCAAACCAGCGCACAGACAAACCTGTGGCAACCACAATGAGGGCCATTGCCATCATGGCAAGCAGCGCAGTGATCTCGATACGTTCACCTTGTCGCTCGAAGGTTCGATCGATGGCGTCGAAGATGCCTTGCAGGTCGGGGTTGTCCTCAGCCAGGTAATACTCGCCTCCAGTGGTGTCGGCAATCTCGATCAGCATCGACTCATCTAGTGCGGTGGCGATGCTGAATCCGTCGAGTGGCACAACCGTTCCGCGGAGCGTGCCGATTCCCACGGTGTACACGGGCACGCCTGCACTGGACGCCAGCCGAGCGATCTCGATCGGGTCGGCGCCGCCGATTTCTTCGCCATCGGTGAACACGATGATGGCGGCATTTGAGAACGAACCGATGTCGAGCGCGGCGATATCGGTAGCGATCCCGTTGGGGTCGAGTTCTATGGGGCGGTCAGCGATCGCGGTCAGCGATGCGAAGATTCCTTCGCCGATCGATGTCCCTCCGTCGGTGGTGAGTCGTTCGATCGCAGCCCGGATAGCAGCCTGATCCTTGGTCGGCGCCTGCACAATGAGCCCACCGTTGGTGAAGGCCACGACGCCGATCTGCACAGAACCAGGCTGGCGACTCACGAACTGAAGCGCTCGTGCCTTGGCCACAGCGAGTCGACTGGGCGCGACGTCGCCGGCGAGCATCGAATTGGAGGTGTCGAACGCCAACACCACCTGTCCGGTCCGCACCGGCAGCGTGATGTTGGCCTCGGGCCGAGCGAGGCTGAAGAGCATTGCTGTCAGCGCGACGAGGAACAACACCGGCGGCAATCGACGACGCCAGCTCGCCGCAGCTCGTCCTCCATCTGCAGCGGTCAGAGCGAACGATGATGGCGACTTTGCTCGCCACTGAACCAGTCCATAACAAAGGACAAGCGCAGGAATCAGCAACAAACCCCACAACGCTTGAGGTGTGAGAAACGTCACCGTCGGCGCCGGGTGCGAGCTTCGATCATGGAGATGATCGAACGCACAAGATCGTCGTCGGTAGAGATTTCGTGCAGGTCCATCTGGGCCCGTTTTGCACAATCGGCAATGAGTTGCTCACGGCGAAGCGCAGCCTGGGCGAAGCGGTCTCGAAAGTTCACATCGCTGGTATCGACCATGAGTTGTTCACCGGTTTCGGAATCCTGCATGACAATGACACCGGCGTCGGGAAGGGTTGTTTCGGCCGGATCTACTATCCGAAGTGCGATGACCTCGTGACGGCGAGCCAACATCGCCAGTGGGCGTTCCCAGCTGGGTTCGCTCACGAAGTCACTTATGACGAAGACCAGAGACCTCCGCCGGATGCTAGCCAGGGCAGCATGGCCGAGGCTGGCCAGATCAGTGGGTGCATGGGCAGCTGTTGGCGGCGTGAGCATGTGTTTGGCCAGCCGCAGCACCTGGTTGCGCCCGCTACGGGGTTCCATGACTGACTGCACCCGGTTGTTCCACAACACCGCGCCGATGCGGTTGCCGTCACGGGCAAGCAGTCGGGCGATTGCCACGACCGTGTCGGTGAGCGTCTGGGCCTTGTTTGGGTCGCCACCGAACGCCATCGACGCCGATCGATCCAGCAGGAACCATGCCGTGAGGTCGCGGTCCTCGACATATTGGCGCACGAACGGTGTGTTCATTCGTGCCGTGACGTTCCAGTCGATATGGCGAATGTCGTCTTGGGGCTGATAGTTGCGCAGGTCGGTGAAGTCGAGACCGCCACCCCGGATCAGGGATCGGTAGTCACCTTGGAGGAGACCATCGAGGCGTCGCAACACGGTGAAGTCGACGCGGTCGAGCACCTGTTCGGGCGTCTGGCCGGCCCGGGTGGTGGTGTTCGACGCGGGAATCATTCGCTCGCAGGTTCCTGCAACGCGACCTCGGGCAGCGGAACCGCATCCATCAATGCGGTGATCAAATCATCGGGGCTCACGGCATCGGCGAGCGCCTCGTAGGACAGCACGATCCGATGGCGCAAAACATCAGCGGCTACATCTCGGACGTCTTCGGGCAGCGCATAGGTGCGCCCGCGCAGGAATGCCAGCGCCCGGCCAGCGAGAACCATGTTGATCGACGCTCGAGGGCTGGCGCCGAAGCTTATGTACTTCGCAAGCCTGTCCTGGCCGGCTGCCGCTGGGTTGCGGGTGGCGGTCACAAGGTTCACGGCGTAGTGCTTGAGCGCCGGGTCGACGTAGACCCGGTCTGCCTCGGACTGCAACTCGGCCAGTTGGTCGGTGGTGATGACCGTGTTGATGGTGTCGATGGCCTGGGTCATGCGATCGACGATTACGAACTCCTCGGTTGGCGACGGATACCCCACCAACACCTTGAGCATGAAACGGTCAACCTGCGCCTCGGGCAGGGGATACGTGCCTTCGGACTCGATTGGGTTCTGCGTGGCCATCACCAGAAATGGTGTGGGTACAACGTGTGTCTCCCGCCCGATCGTGACCTGACGTTCCTGCATCACTTCGAGCAGTGCACTCTGCACCTTGGCCGGGGCGCGGTTGATCTCGTCGGCCAGCAGCAGGTTGGTGAACACCGGCCCAAGCGATGTGTTGAACTCGCCGGTCTGCTGGTTGTAAATACGAGTGCCGATCAGGTCAGCCGGCACAAGGTCAGGTGTGAACTGGATGCGTTGGAAGTCGCCTCCAATGGCGGCACTCAGGCTCTTAATAGCCATGGTTTTTGCCAGGCCAGGCACACCTTCGACCAGAACATGGCCTCGGGCGAGCAGACCAATGATCAGCCGTTCCAGCAGCAGGTCTTGGCCGACGATGACCTTCTTGACCTCGAAGATCACCTGTTCCATCAGTTTGGCCGAGGCCGCCGATGGCGGTGGGATGTCGCCCGGATCAGACGGGGTTGGTTGGTTGGTCATGGAGTGTCCTAGAGGATCAGAGAGGTAGTCGGGTGCCGGGGTAGTGCGACGGGTTTAGAGCGACGGGTTGGCGAGAGCGGAGGGCTTATTGCGATGGTCCCTCGGCGGCACCACGGGCCGCACTATCGATCGGAATGGCAAATCCGATGCCGATGAAGAAACCTTGGCCTGCTGGGTCTGCCAGCGCGGAAACGATGCCGACAACATGGCCATCGGCGTTAACAAGTGGGCCTCCGGAGCTGCCCTGATTCACCGCGGCATCAAACTGGATCAGGTTTTCGAGCACCAGGCCGTCGTCACCCGGGAACGGAATGTCACGGTTCAGGCCGGAGATGATTCCTGCGGTGATGGACGCCGTCAGGCCAAGAGGGTTGCCGATCGCATACACCGGATCGCCGACTTGTAACGTGCGGGGATTGCCCAATACTGCGGGTGTGATTGGTCCGGTTGGGCCGTCGGCGGTGAGCACGGCAATATCGAGCACGGTTTCATTCGTGAGCAGGCGAGCGGCGGTCACGGTGCCGTTGGCGAAGTGCAGCTCGATCTCGTCGGCTCCGAACACCACATGGTTGGCGGTCAGGATCTGGCCTTGTTCATTGATAATGACGCCGGTGCCAATTGTGATGCCATCGTCGTCGGCCGAGACGCGGTTGTTCCTGATGGCACGTATCGCGACGATCGACTCGACGGCCTGGTCATAGGCGAGCGACGCTGCGGCTTGGTCGAGAGGCCGGGCCAATGCCTTTTCGATGGCCCTGTCGACATCGGCCGCAGTGATCCGGTCATCACCTTCGGGCCAGGCGACCCACGCCACCAGTGCGACCGCAAGCCCGGCTACCAGCCCGACGAGAGCGAACCACCACCGATCGTGGGTTGTCGACGGTACGTGTGGCTCGACCACGGCTGCTTCTGTGTGTGTTGGGTCGCGTTTGTCCTCGATCCGGCCTGGCTGGTCGAGGTTAAACATCGGGCGAGGTCAGGCGCCGCGGCTGGAGCGGTCCGCGCCCCATCGAGCAATGTCGCCGTCGAGGTCAAGTGGGATATTGGACGGTGCATCGGCGTCGAGCAGATCGAGTGGTAGTTCCCACATGATCTCGAACTCAATGCCGTCGGGATCTTGGCAGTACAAACTCCGGCTCACACCATGGTTGTTTTCGCCAACCAGGGCGCCCATGTCGGTCAGCCGTTCCTTAGCTTCGACCAGTTCTGCCAGCGTTCCGATTTCCCACGCGATGTGGTAGAGCCCGATACCCCGTTGGCCTGCTTTGGGGCCGTCGGCCTTGAACAAGCCCAAGTCGTGATCGGTGCCCGAGTCCGGTGAAGACATGAACACGGCGTCGCCCATGGTTGTTTTTATCTGAAGCCCAAGGGCTTGTTCGTAGAACGCAGCGCTGGCTGCAGGATCACGTACCCACAGCACTGCATGCCGCATGCCTCGTGTCGCCATTAGCCGTCTCCTTGTCGTTCTGTTCTGTGTGATGATCCCATGGATCAGTGCGTCATGAGTAGTAACCCGGTGACGCCGTAGAACGTTCCGCCATTCCATCGGTTCGTGAGGTGTTCGTGGGTTCGTAGGCTGTTGCGGTGTCTGGCGACGTCAGCCGGAGACCGGCCGGGCCGGGTTCATTGTGGTCGCAGCACTGCAAGTGCACCTGCGGTCGCAGCGCCTGAACACGAGTTTGGAGACGACGTGCGGTGCATCGACATATCCGGTCAGGGCGATGCCGACGAGATGGCTCGGGTTAGCGGCCGACCATAGAGTTGAACACGTCGGAGCTGACCGCGCAGATACAGCTGCTTATCGACAGTGAGCGCTATCAGGTCGCAGCCGCGGCTCGCTCGTCGTCTACCCGCTCGTACTGCGGGGTATCGAATCGTTCGCTCCGTTTGTCGCTGAGTTCGCGGGCCTTGGCCTTCCATGGTGTTGGCCATTGGTGCGGAAGCACATGGATCTGCCCAGGCTCGGTGGCCGTCTCGACCAGTTGTAACGCAGCAGTAGCGATCTCGATCTGTTGGGCCAACTCGTTTGGCTGACCGGCCGTGTGACCGAGGGGGTAGTCCAGGAAGGCGGCGCGGGGCGGGTTGGCGCTGGCGGTGATGGACCATGACGAGGACAACGATGTTGTCGGGAAACCCTGTGATTCGAGATGGCGAGCGATCAGTCCAACTGACTGATGACAGACCGGTCAAACCGGTACGAGGAGCACAACATCGGGCTCCATCGCCGCGATTTCCTTGCTCAGCTCCGGGATCAGTTCTTCGGTCAGCCGTCGCTGGGAGTAGATGCCACCCATGAAGGTCAGTGCGTGGGTAGTGAGCGAGCCGATGGTGCCAGCGTCGACCATGGCGCGCAGCGCATCGATGGGAAACACCACGTTTGGGTCAACCCGAGCATCGGTCATGTCGTACGCAAAATGGCTCGTGCGTAGGTCGGCGGTGGCCACGTCGGTCGGAATCCGTCGGTACGACGTGTCGTCCTTGTGATGGAAGGCGACCTGTCCGGCCTGATAGACGCCACCGGACGCAACAAGTGCAACCGTGGCTTCGGCCAGCGGCTTCGCCGGGCGCACGAATGCAGCCGATTCAGGCTCATGGGCCCACCGGTAGGAGTCGTAGCCGAGCTGGGCATAACTGTCACGTGTCTGCTGAATATGATCGACGATGTCGAGTCCGAGAGGTGGCTCAAGGGGCATGTGGCAACACTACGTCACGACATCGTCACCGGATGTGGTCCTAGCGGAGCGGGATAGCTGCCACACTTGGCCGATGCGAATCATCGAGGAAGCAGTCATTCGAGACGTTGTGTCGGTTGCCGATGCACGCCAAGCCGTACACGACGCATTCTGTGCATTCGCAGCGGGCGGCGTCATCGCACCCGACGAAATGGCTATGAAGCTCGACCATGGAGGTGAACTTCATGTGAAGGGTGCCTATCTCGGCGGCGATGTCATTGCGTTCAAGTCGGCGACCGGTGGGTTCCCCGGCGGTGGCAATAGCGGATTCACCGCAGTGCTCGATGCCCACACGGGAGCACCGGTTGCGATACTTCGTGATGGTGGATGGTTGACCGAGATGCGTACCGCTGCGGCCTCCGCCGTTAGTGCTCTCGCACTCGCTCGCCCGGAGGCAGCTCGGCTGGCCATTCTCGGTGGTGGCTTCCAGGCTGCCTTCCAAGTCGCGGCACTACGAGACGCGTTCGCTCTTGGGTCAGTGGCGGTTTGGAGTCGAACGCCACAAACGACGGAACGGTTTGCTGCTGAGAATCAGGCCGAACCTGCGAACTCGGTCGCAGCTGCAGTCGCAGATGCCGACATCGTGATTTGTTGCACGCCGTCTCGGGAACCGCTTGTGTTTGCATCGATGCTCGCCCCAGGGACGCATGTGATCGCTATGGGCGCAGATATGACTGGTAAACGAGAACTGGCAGCAGACGTCCTTGACCAGGCTGCGGTGATCTGCGTGGACTCGACCAATGTCACCAGCCGTGTGGGCGAACTCCAGCACGCACCTGATCACGTGGGTCGGGCGATCGAACTCGGCCAGGTGCTTGTCGGAACGGCACCAGGTCGGACAAGCGATCAGGATCTGACTGTCGTTGACCTGTGCGGGTTGGGTATTCAGGATGCGGCTATGGCGCAATTGGTGATGCACCGACTGCCGAGCTGACTTTTCGCTCCTACTGGCTTCGGTACTGACACCCGTATACGAGAAATTGGCCGATGGGATAGGGATTGTGCAGATGCCCCGCCAGGATGCAGCCCATGATTGATCCCACCGAGATCGAGGCTGCGGCAGACCGCATCGCTCCTCATGTGTTGCGCACCCCATTGCTCCATTCCGCACCGTTGTCGGAGCGACATGGTGCCGACATTCTGATCAAGTCGGAGCACCTGCAGCTGACCGGCAGTTTCAAGGTTCGGGGTTCGGCCAACTTTGTGCATTCGCTCGATGCCGACACGGCAGCGCTTGGAGTGGTCACCGCATCCTCGGGCAACCATGGCATTGGTGTGTCGACCGCAGCGGCCAGCCGCGGAATCGCCGCCACTATCTTCTTGCCATCAACTGCTTCTCGATCCAAGGTCGACCAGATCCGACGGCTCGGTGCCGAGATCATGATCGTGGACAGCACCGACAGCAACGACGCCGAGAATGCTGCTCGGGCTCATGCCGACGCTCAGGGCCAGCCGTATGTATCGCCGTACAACGACCCACTCATCATCGCTGGCCAGGGAACCATCGGCAAAGAGATCCTGGAAGATGGCGGTCCCATCGACTCGGTAGTGATCTCGGTCGGTGGCGGTGGCTTGATTTCAGGGATCGCCAGCTGGGTTAAGGCCCATTCACCAGGCACCCGGATTATCGGTGCTTCTGCGCTAAACGATCGGGCCATGGCAGCCTCGATCGAGGCCGGCAAGATCATCACGCCCCACTTCGAGCCGACCTTCTCCGACGGCACCGCTGGAGGTCTCGAAGATGACAGCATCACGTTCGCGATTTGTCGAGACCTGGTCGATGAATGGGTTGATATCAACGAACGCGATATCGCCACCGCGGTAACGAACATGATCGATGATCATCATCAATTGGTCGAAGGTGCAGCAGGGGTAGCGATCGCTGCTGCGACCGCGCACGCGGCAAAGGCGCCAGGGTCACGCATCGTTGCGGTCAGCTGTGGTGCCAACGTGTCGAGCGACGCGCTCGCCCGGATGATCGCCGCCGCTGGCTAGGACGACGTAGGTACGCCGGTTGCCTTGCCGCTCGTCGGTTTAGTCGCGGGCGGCTTCAAGCCGAGCGTGGAAACGTTGCATGCCCGAGATCCAGCGGTCCGGATCTGCAGCCTTGCGTTGCATGTAGGTGCCGACCTGCTCGTGGGGGAGGAGCAGGAAGTTCTCGTTGCGGATCGTGTCCACAACCATCTGCGCAACATCTTCTGGCTCGAGGATTCCGTCCTGGCTGGCCTGTCCGCTGGACGCGAACTTGTCCCACGCATCGAGGTCTTCGCCGATGATGTTCGTGCGTACCGCCTGGGGGCAGAGCACCGACACCTTCACGCCCGCGTTGCCATAGTTAATCGAAAGCCATTCGGCGAAGGCCACGGCTGCAGCCTTGGAAACGGCGTAGGGGCCAGAGTCGATCTGGGTGAGGAGGCCAGCAGCAGATGCGGTGCTGAAGAGGTAACCCTCGCCTCGTGCGACCATGCCCGGCACGAGTGCTCGGGCCACGGTGAGGTGCGAAGTCATGTGCACGTCCATCATTCGCTGCCAGGTGTCGTTCGACAGATCCAGGCCACCGGGTGCGCCGTAACCAGCGTTGGAGAAGAAGAGATCGATCGGTCCGTCGTTGTTCTCGATCGATTCACACAGATTGGTGACCGCAGCTTCGTCGGCTACATCGAGGCCCACGCCCCGGGCGTTCCCGTCGATCGACTCGGCAACTTCGATGGCCTTTGCCTCGTCGAGGTCAGCGACGATCACGAGTCGGGCACCTTCGGCAGCGAAGGCATGCGCACTCGCACGGCCGATGCCGCTTCCGCCACCGGTTACTACACAGATTCGATCATTCAATTCCATGACGCCGAGCGTAGATGGCGGACCGTACCCGGAGCGAACGAGGAGGGCTCTCGAACCTGAAACCGATGGGCTAACGTCCCCTCATGACCGACAGCCTTCCCGATAACGACGAGCTCGACAACGACACCGAGTCCATCGAAGACCTGCGCAACTCGTTCATGTATGGCAGTCGTAGTGACCTGAACTTCAAGTTCACTCGGGACCTGTCCGACGCCGAGTTCGGTGATTTCTTATCCGAGTTATTTGCCGCAACCGCTCGCGTTGCTGATGGCGCTGACCCGCTCGATGTCGTCGATGTCGCCTATCGGTGGCAGGTACAGGCCTATGCCGGGCATCTCGGTGACCCAAAAGACTTTCCCCACCGCAAGGACGACACCCCGCTCACGGCGTTCACTAAACCGCTGAACGAAGCGAAGATCATGGTGCTGACGTCGA
>Ga0209631_10003204_pt1 | contig 19055 bp, 17 predicted proteins | sample COG_08_FD_184752 | JGI IMG/M metagenome (GOLD analysis project Ga0209631, IMG submission 184752) | Pelagic Microbial community sample from North Sea - COGITO 998_met_08 (SPAdes) (version 2) | ecosystem: Environmental > Aquatic > Marine > Neritic zone/Coastal water | place: Helgoland, sampling...
GCTATGGATCGTCGCCTTGGTAGGCCTTTACCCCACCAACTAGCTAATCCAACGCAGGCTCCTCCAATAGTGAGAGCTTTCAAGAAGAGGCCCTCTTTTCCCCGTGGGGTGTATGCGGTATTAATCCGGGTTTCCCCGGGCTATCCCCCGCTACTGGGTAGATTCCTACGCGTTACTCACCCGTCCGCCACTCGTCAGCCGGAGCAAGCTCCGCTGTTACCGTTCGACTTGCATGTCTAAGGCCTGCCGCCAACGTTCAATCTGAGCCATGATCAAACTCTTCAATTTAAATTGAAGTATTCCTGTTTCCCTCGTTACACCCTTTTGAGGCTCCCTCAGTACGCAGTTGCGATTAAGTTCGCAAATCTTTTGACAGAACTTTCTTCGAGATTTTCATCTCTTATAGGTTCTGGCTCAGCAACGCAATTTACCGTTATTTAGTAAGTATCACTCAATAAATTGTCGGTAACTTGTTGCTGATATTTATCGCATTCAGCACACAAGTACCCACACCTATTGCTTGTTTCCTAATTTTTAAAAAGCTTCATCAAAACCAATCTTGCGAGTCAACCCGCGCCAACGCAATCGGTGGCGTGGGTTGTCCTAAAATTTTTGTCTTGATTGGCTTCAGCCCCTTAGCTGACAGCCCTTTCTCTTTCGAGTCCAACCCTAAGGCCGGGACGCGTATTATACGCGTCTCCGGTGCTTTTACAACACTCCCTGCCTCATTTTTTGAGGTGGGCCCCTGCACCGGACGCGCAGGATACTCGACCTCCGGACTCAATTGCAACTCTTATTTCAATAGGATTCGCAATTAAATCATCCAACACAATCAGCAAGGATTCGAAGCTCACTAAAACGCTATCCTGCTAGTCTCATTCCGCTGTTGGCAAAGGCTTCGATAAAAGAACAATCCCCCGACAATGAAGGAGTCGACCACCCTAAACATCTTTGATCATTTTTATTTTTTGGATAAACCAAGGCCATCGAACAACAAGTAGCCCCGCCACAATCAGCGCATAGATTACGATCTCGAGAAAATTGCTTCGAGCAATCCAAAAAACATGCAAGATAACGAGTGCAGCCGCCAAGTATCCCCATCGATGCAACTGTCTCCAGCGCCTTGATAAACGGCGAGTGCTCCAATCATTAGAGGTCGCTGCCATGGCCAACAAAATTAAGCCGGCTAAGAAGCCCACACTGATATACGGCCGCTTCAAAAGGTCATCCCCGAGGGTTGCCCATTGCCATTCCAGCAATAGGGCCGCATAGGCCAACCAATGCAGCAACGCATAGCCAAAGCACGCGATGCCCATCGCTCGACGCTGCCCATGGAGTCGCAGGAACTGGAAAACTTTACGCAGCGGAGTAACACTGAGTACAAGGATCAACATCCACAATGCGATCTCCCCGAGTAACGTCACCAAAGCCTGAGCGGGGTCGGGTCCGAGCGCACCAGGGCGAACCCAAAGCACCTGTCCGATTTGATACAAGACATAATACAGAGGCGCGCCCAGGACTAACCAAAAACCTTTAGACGCTAAAAAATACCTCACTCAACCTCTCCCCAGGGCACGGGCTCAGTAATACACCGACAGATCGAGTCCTTGGTAAAGGCTCGCAACCTCATTGGCATAGCCATTAAACATCTTCGTGGGGATTCTATTGGCTGAAAACAAGCTGCCAGGCAGCCGTCGCTCTTCGGCCTGACTCCAGCGCGGATGACTGACTTTAGGATTCACGTTTGCAAAGAACCCGTACTCTCGGGGGTTTGCACGCTCCCAAGTGGTCTTAGGGCGCTGCTCAACAAAAGAAATTTTTTGAATCGACTTAATACTCTTGAAGCCATACTTCCAAGGCACAACAAGTCGCAGCGGTGCACCATTCTGGTTTGGCAACGACCTTCCGTACAACCCAACCGCCATCAGTGTCAAAGGGTGCATCGCTTCGTCGATTCGGAGTACCTCGATATAGGGGTAATCAATCGCATTGAAAAAAGCGCGCTGTCCGGGCATCTGCTCAGGCCGATAGACCGTCTCAAAGACTACATACTTGGCACGACTCAAGGGGCGATAACGCGCCAAAATCGATGAAAGCGGAACCCCCAACCAGGGGATCACCATTGACCACGCTTCAACGCAACGTAATCGGTAAATCCGCTCTTCAACAGACAGACCCTTGAGCACATCTTCCAGATCAAACGTCCCTGTCTTTTCAGCCGCACCGGAGACCATGACAGACCAAGGATGAGGCTCGAACCCTTGGCCATACTTCTCTGGATCGCTCTTGTCCGTACCGAACTCGTAGAAATTATTATAACCGGTCACATATTCATAAGGCGTCAATGCCTCGTTAGTCGAAAATGGACTGGCTGTCGATTCGTTCAACTGCGTCTTCATCCATAACGGCGCGGGATCTGAGAGCTGCCCATCGTCAGCTGATTGGGAGGCGCCAGAGAAGGCCGCCGCCCCTAGACCTAAGGCACTTGCCTTTAGGTACTGACGACGATTGAGATACACGGCTTCTGGGGTCACTGCTGCTTCGGTGAGCTTAGTGGGCTGGGTCTTCAAGACGTCTCCTTAATCGTGGCCAGCGAGAAGCCCTACCGGGCCATTTACCCTAAGACTCCCCGCTTTCTTTCTTACGTCTACGCAATAGGCTGACCAATGGCCCTGAGACCGCGTAGGTAAGGCCAATGAGCAACAGCATGCCAGGAGGATAAACAGCAACCACGACAAAGAGCATGACAATTGCAAACATCAACAAAAAAGGCACTCGATCATTCACATCGAGATGTTTTGGGCTGTAATAACGGATGTTGCTCACCATCAACACGGCGAGAACGACCGTCAAGATCCCGAAGGGCAGGCCAAATTCTAAGCCCGCGGGTTCCGTCATATTGTCGTGCCAAACCCAAGCCAACGTCGATAAGGTACCTGCAGCCGCCGGACTGGCCAAACCAAAAAACACCTTACTGTCCGGGGCTGTATTGAAGCGCGCTAGCCGAAGTGCCGCGCAGGCCATGTACAAAAACGCGATAAACCAGCCCAGTTTACCTAAATCCATCAACACCCAACTAAACATCAGCAGCGCCGGCGCAACACCAAAGGCGACCAAGTCAGACAAACTATCGTATTGCACCCCAAACTCACTCTGAGTATTTGTCAGCCGTGCAACCCGTCCATCGAGGGAGTCCAAGAACCCCGCAATCACAATCGCGATCGCCGCTTGTTCGAGATCACCACTCATACTCGCGATGACCGAATAAAAACCAGCAAAGAGTGCGCCGGTCGTAATGAGGTTCGGCAGAAGGTAAATGCCGCGCTTAAGGCCTTCACGCCTTGGCAATGGCGTCACATTATCGGCCAGCGAGTCTTTGGGGGACTGGGTTTCATTTGCCATGTCGCTTCCTTTTTTTGGGTGCTACCCCTAGGTAAAGCTTCGACTTCGCTGCGGAACCGGAAGTTGGCAGGCTCTGCACCTAAAGGGTGAGAATTTTTTCGCCGCGGCTAAGCCCTGTGACACCGGTCCTCACAACCTCTAAAACCACAGACTCGCTGAGCGCTCCAATGAAGGCATCCAACTTATCGCTGGTTCCTGATAACTGGATCGCATAGGTATTGGACGTGACGTCTACGATCTGGCCTCTAAAAATATCAGAGACTCGCTTCACTTCCGCGCGCTGAGCGCCAGCAGCTTTGACCTTTACTAGCATTAATTCACGCTCAACGTGATCACCTTCGGTTAAATCAGCCAGTTTTACAACCTCAACCAGCTTGTTGAGTTGTTTTGTAATCTGCTCCACTTCGATATCGCTCGCACTGGTGGTAAGCGTCAACCTCGAGAGGCTCTCATCCTCCGTCGGCGCAACCGTCAACGACTCAATATTGTAGTTACGTTGGGCAAAGAGTCCGACCACCCGAGAAAGCGCGCCGGCTTCATTTTCGAGGAGAATCGAAATAATTCTTCGAATCATGTTCGAACTCCTTTCTTCAGCCACATGTCACGCATCGAACCATTCGGCGCAACGTGCATTGGGTAGACATGTTCATTGGGGTCCACCTCAATATCGACAAAAACCAAACGGTCTTTCTGGGCAAATGCCTCCTCAAGTCCTGCCCTCAATTCCCCCGGCGTCTTGATGGAAATCCCCACATGTCCGTAGGCCTCTACCAAACCCTTAAAATCTGGAATTGAATCCATATAACTGTGTGAATGTCGCCCCTCGTATTGCATATCCTGCCATTGTCGAACCATCCCCAGGGCACGGTTATTCAAATTTATGATCTTTACAGGCAATTCGTACTGGCTACAGGTCGATAGTTCTTGGATATTCATCTGGATACTGCCTTCGCCCGTGATGCAAACGACCTGCGCATCTGGATAGGCGACTTGGACCCCCATCGCCGCGGGAAGCCCAAAACCCATGGTCCCCAAACCGCCGGAATTGATCCACTGCCTAGGATAATCAAACGGATAATAAAGTGCCGCAAACATTTGATGCTGCCCAACGTCGGAGCTCACATAAGCCTTTCCATCGGTCAATTCATACACCGCCTGAACTGCCTGTTGGGGTTTAATAATCGTCGTGTCTGACTCGTAAGTCAGACAATTTTGGGCACGCCAACCCTCGATCTGAGACCACCAATCTGCCAGCGCAGCCGCCTGAGCCTCAGACGGGGGCTCGGACCGATTTTGAATCACGGCAAGCATCTCGCTGAGTACCGAGGATACAGGCCCAACAATAGGCACATCCACTGCGACGTTTTTACTGATCGATGTCGGATCAATATCGATATGAATAATTTTCGCGTAAGGGCAAAACTTCGACACCGTGTTGGTCACTCGGTCGTCAAATCGAGCCCCCACCGCAAGGAGCACATCACAATGATGCATCGCATTGTTGGCTTCGACCGTACCGTGCATGCCGAGCATGCCTAAAAACTGCGAATCAGTCGCGGGGAAAGCACCCAAGCCCATGAGCGTACTTGTAATCGGATAGCCCAATGCCGTTACGATCGACTTAAGTAATTCTGAGGCATCCCCCTGGATCACCCCTCCACCGGAGTAGATCATTGGTCGTTCAGCCGCCATTAGCATTGCTGCAGCCTTTTTAATTTGGCCCGAGTGCCCTCGCAGGGCAGGATTGTAGGATCGAATGGCCACAGACTCAGGATGAACAAAAGGATGAAGATCCGCGGGATTGGTAATGTCCTTTGGGATATCGACCACCACCGGGCCAGGCCGACCCGAACTGGCCAAATAAAAGGCTTTTTTGATGGTCGCTGGAATATCAGACGCGTGTTTTACCAAAAAACTGTGCTTAACAATTGGGCGGGAGATTCCCACCATGTCTGTTTCCTGAAAGGAGTCTGTGCCGATCAAATGGGATTGGACCTGCCCTGAAATCACCACCATTGGGATCGAATCCATGTATGCAGTCGCAATACCTGTGATCGCATTGGTTGCACCCGGCCCTGAAGTGACAAGCACCACCCCAGGGCGACCCGTTGCCCGTGCATAGCCATCTGCCATGTGGGTGGCTGCTTGCTCATGACGTACCAAAAAGTGCTCGATTAAATTTTGTCGAAACAGCGCATCGTAGATATGAAGAACCGCACCACCTGGATATCCGAAGATTTTCTCAACACCTTCTTCCTGGAGCGCCCGCACGAGCGCATCCCCACCCGACAGCAATTCAGGATCTGAAGATGAAATATTGAGTGTCTCTTGATCGTTCACGGGTAGCACCTTTTTGGGCCAGAATACCTTTGGGGCCGGCATTTTTTACTATACCATCCTATGAGTCAACGATTGTACGGAATTTGTCGAGCTACCATGCACTGGCAATTATTGAATACATTGCAACGTCCTCATTACCCTAGGAGCGTCATCACCCGTCTTATGATGACGCTTTGCCTACCCATCCTTGCAGGTGCAGACGAGAAGCGAGACATTTATAGCTGGAGGGACGCTGCAGGCATCCTTCACTTCGCGGATCGGCCTGCAGATTCTTACCCCTCACGACTGGTAACGCCTCCGCGAGCTTTTGGTGTGATTCCACAGCCCGACCCCGTTGACGCCCAAGTCCCGGCCTCTGAACCCACTGATGCCCCGGCTGAAATTACAACGCTCAGTACCCCGAGACCGAAACCATCACCGAGCCCACGAGCCGAACAGCTGCCCGATTACACCCGGAACTGTACCAATGCCCGGGAGAGTCTTCGCCAACTGGACCAATTCAAACGAATCCGCGTCAAAAACAGTTCAGGGCAAGATGTGTTTCTAACTCGAAACGAAAGGCAGTCCTTGATCGATGCCGCCCAGCAAGCAATCCGGGACAATTGTACAAAAATCTAAACAGCTTCCCGCCAAACAAGGGTCGCGAATCGCCCTGTTTTCCCCTCTTGCCGGTAAGAATAAAAATCTTCGATCGAGCAAACGGTACAAAGCCCTGATGTCTTGATCTTACTGACACCCGCTGTCGTCAGATCACGTTCGGCTGCTTGAGGAAGATCAAGGAAAAGTTGGTTTGAAACCGGGTTCGCTGAAAAAAGATCTGCCGCAAAGTTTTCTTTGAGCTCTGGACCCACTTCAAAATGGCAGGGCCCAATACCCGGGCCGATCCAAGCCGCCAGCGGCGCCCCATTAAAACAATCGACCGCAGCCCTAATGATCCCAGAAGCCAGCCCTCTCCATCCAACATGAACAGCGGCGACTTGAGCACCGTCAAGCGTCGCCAAGACGAGAGGAAGGCAGTCGGCCGTCAACACGGCAAGCACTTGATGATGCAACCTTGTGGTCGCGCCATCGGCGACGGGCAATGACGCCGATTTTTTAGGCACAACAACTTCGCGAATGTTTGTGCCATGAACTTGATCCAGCCAAACCGGTTCAGCTGGCAGATTAAAACGCCGCAACAACAAGGCACGGTTGGACAATACTCGACGCGGGTCATCGCCGACATGCGCCGCAAGATTAAAGTCCTGATCATTTTTAGATCGTATTCGGCCCGACGCCGGCCTATGCCATCGGGTTGTACAGATAGCTCTAACCCCTTGGTCCGGCAACCCAAAAAGCCCATGAAAATCTGAGCATTCATCAATCATCAAGGGTTCTAAACCATTCGACCAGCGCCTGAAAATCTTGGGGCGCCGGTACTTTTATCGCCAGTGGCGCATTGGAAACGGGATGCATTAACTCGATTCGGCGCGCGTGCAAGGCCTGACGCGTAAGTGGAGGCAGACCCTGCACCGGAGAACCTCGGCGCTTTCGATAGACCGGATCGCCCACCAAAGGATTCCCAATATGTTCCATGTGCACCCTGATTTGATGCGTCCGCCCGGTGACCAAGGAAAATTTCATTAAGGCCAGTCCTGCGCGCGCCTCGAGACGCCAATAATTCGTCGTTGCGCTTCGACCCTCTCGTCTGACGGCCATCCGGGTGCGCTGAGTCGGATGCCGACCAATTGGCTCATCAATACTGCCCTTAATCGGGGGAACCCCATAAACCAGGGCTTCATATTCACGCTTGATTGTCCGATCGGCCAACTGACGACTCATGTGCGTCATGGCTGATAATGTTTTTGCTACCATCAGCAGTCCAGACGTATCTTTGTCCAAGCGATGAATGATACCGGCTCGCGGTAACTGCTGCGTCTTTGGCGCGTAATGCATTAACGCGTTCATCAACGTCCCTGAAGGGTTTCCTGCCCCGGGGTGAACCACCAGACCCGGTGGCTTGTTAACAATCAGAACCGAATCGTCTTCAAAGCATATCTGAAGCGGAATATCCTCCGCGCGATCACTCTCAAACGCGAGGTTGGCATCAATCTCTATCCGCGCCCCAGGCGTCGCTTTATCTTTCGGTTTTGCGACTTGGCCATCGATCAGAAGCTCACCTGATCGAATCCAGGCTTGAATTTGCGCTCTTGAAAACTCTGGAAACAGCTTGGCCGCAGCCTGATCCACTCGCTCAATGCCTGCAGATGTCGGCAAATTCGCAGTTCGGATCAAACGGTCGCTCATGGAAGCCACAACTGTGCTTGGGAGAACGGTGAGGCTATGGTTAAATACCTCACTTTTCAAGCATCAACGCGTTTGGAGCCTTCTTTGAACAAAAACCAATCCTCCGCTTTTGCGCTCACGCTTTTGCTGATCGCTTCACTGCTGGCTGGCTGTGCTAAAGATGCCGACGATTCTGAAGAAGCCTCGGAACTGGTGCTCTACCGATCAGCTCAAAGCGGCATGGCGGCAGGTAACTATAAAGACGCCGTCACACGACTACAGACTCTAGAGAGTCGATTTCCCTTTGGTCGCTATGCAGAGCAAGCTCAGCTTGAAATCATTTACGCCTACTACAAAAGCGCCCAGTCTGAGGCAGCGCGTGCTGCTGCGGACCGATTTATTAGACTCCACGGCAACCACCCTAATGTTGATTACGCGTACTATCTTCGAGGATTAGCCTCCTTTGAAGAAGATGAGAATTTCTTAACCAAAATTTTTCCGCTGGACCCATCAAAAAGAGACCCCGGTGCAGCAAGAGAATCCTTCGATGACTTCTCCAGACTGCTTCGCCGCTTCCCCAGTAGCGAATATGCGCCGGATGCACAAAAACGAATGCGCTACCTAAAGAACTTACTGGCTGAATCTGAGCTACACGCAGCGCGATATTACATTTATCGCGGCGCTTTTATGGCCGCTGCAAATCGAGGCCGCTACGTTCTTGAGAATTTCCAAGGTACGGTTGCCGTTCCCGATGCGCTGGCTATTATGGTGGAGGCCTATCGTTTACTCGAACAGCCGACGCTGGCAGATAATTCGCTTCGTGTTTTAAGAACTAATTATCCCGATCACCGCACGCTCGACGAAGACGGTGTCTTTGAAGCCGATCGTAGTGTCATAAAATCGCAAAAATCTTGGCTCAACCTTTTAACCTTGGGAATCTTCGGGTAAAGAGAATACTAGACGATTCCCTATTGACTAAGGCCAATCAATAAAAAGTGTTTGCTGATTTACTTTTCAGCAAAAACTGCCAGGACAATCAGCAAGATCTCTAAGACTACAACCCTGCATCACGCATCATTTCGCAATGAAGGCGAGAGCTCATTTTTTATCAAGGCCGCCACGGCCCAACCCGCTAAAGATCAAAAAGCTTGATCATTTTCACCTATTTAAGGCAAACCAGTTCGGGCTTTCGCTGATAGAGCTTTACGTTGTTTTACTCATCATTTTCGTTGGCTCACTCTACGCTCAACCCAAGCTTGCCAAGTTCATCGAGCAGGGGCGCGCAACAACCTTATCCAACCATCTAGTCGGCTTGTTGCACTACAGCAGGATCCAAGCATTGACTCACCAAAAATCAGTCACACTCTGCCAGCTTGAGGCAGGAACCTGTCGAGCGCCTTGGCGTGTCGCCTTAACAATATTCATTGACCAGCCGCCTATTGGCGATCTGGACACTGGTGATAGTGTTTTACTCACCACAAACCTACCGGCTCCTCTAGCAGTGATTTACTGGCGATCTTTTAGGCGCAAACCTTATTTAAACTTCACCGCACAAGGAAGCACGCGTTCCCAAAACGGGCACCTAATCACCTGCGTCGCACCCGGGGCATCGACTGCTGCTCGTAAAATTGTAATTAATCACCAGGGCAGAACCCGAGTAGAACGAAGTACCAAAAACCGACCTTCAAACACGAAACACGAAACCCATCACTGGTCCAAACGATGTTAGGGGTTCACTCAAAGTGTTCAACTTTTTTGGCGTCCCAGAATCGCGCTGGTTTAAAAGAGACTCCGCCACAGTCACCCTACTTTGACACTCAAGGGGTATTCCCGCTGACGATAGATGGCCTGCGTTCCGCTAGCAGCATCACGAAACTTAGACTGACAGAAGAGGTGTCAATTGTTGAGTCGCCGCCATGAAAGTCGGCCAGTATTAGTTGTTGAAGCGGTATTTGTACGTGTGACTTCCAAACTGCGATCCGTCAACTGGGTTACTCGGTTCTCGCCAACAAACGCTGCATCCGTTGGAGCAGAATCTTCAAAGATAGTACCCGCAACGATAGCATTGTTGATGAAGTCACCAGAATCAAATGCCCCATCGTTATTAAGATCAAAAACACCTGAATCAATGCAATCACTGCCTCCCGTCTGCGGACAAAATGCCAAACCAAAACCACCAGCGGAAGCAGAGCAAACATTACTGGTTGTTGGTATTACAGAATTCACAAATCCGATACCTCCTCGAATTTGAAAATTTCGGATCGCTCGTTCTCCGGGCGCCGCTGCCACGCCATCAATGGAATCAACATTAAGATCGTTAAACCAGCCTAAAACCGAAGGTGTGACCTCCGAGTCAGTGGATTCATACAAGTCGACGGAATTAGAGGAAAGGGACCGACCGCAGGTTGTAGTTGAAACACCATCCTCGACCACAATTTCACACGTATTAGTGTAGCTCTGCTGAACCAAACTTGACTTCGATACCAAATCCGTGCCGAGCCGATCCCAAATTCCATAAATACTCTGGATATCGGTATCGGTGCGATCACCGTTAACAATATAGCTACCGGTTCCAAAGACAACGATATAGCCAGGACTTGTAGGAGAAGCAACCAAAACAGGTTTATTCAAGATGGGTTGAGCTGTTGTCGTCCCTCCCGTGCTCGTGTAGGACGCGGCAAAAATTTTAGTGCTAATCCAATTCCTGTAAACGTCGACACCTTTCTTACAACTTCCGCTATCTCCCGTGTATTCCAGTGTGCTTCCCATATTACTCGGCCGCACAGCACTCCCGTCATCATAATCTTCATAGGATGCTAAATCCGCACGGCAAAGATCAAACCGAAAAAGATTACCTTGCATGTCACCGGCATAAACATAGTCCGCGGTACCATCTTGATCAGCATCGATGGCCCTCGGAGAACCTAACCCATTAGGATAGACACTGCCATTGTTCACAAAGGCCCCTTCTCCAGTATCAATCTTGATAAAATCGTACTGGCCTGCATCACAGGTTCCCCTCAAGCCCGAAGAACCGCTTATTGAACTGTCATAAATCGACTCAGGATGACACCAGGTTCCGTCTGCGCCCCTGTCGACAAACAAAGCAAATAACTTAGCAATACCAGAGGCGCTATTGGTTCCATTACTCAACAACGCGATCCACTCTAAATTTTCATCCACGTTGGAGGTCACCACATTACTGAGGGCCAAAATAGGCTCATCTATCGTGAGGCCGAGATCTTTAACAGGATTTCCTGATCCATCCACACGCTGAGCCCCACTCGAGAGCAGTGGACTCCCTAATTCATCTAAGGGGTAGGTGTCATCATCATTAGTAAATTCCCACAGGATTTGTTCGTTTACATTTGCTTCGGTAATGTCAGGATCACTTATATCCAAGGCAAATAATCCTTTGCCCCCCGCACCATAAGCACCCAATAAGACAGTGACCCAACTCTTAGTCGTATCGCCCTTTGCGAACATAAAAAGGTCATCAACAACTGGGGTTGCATCCAAAATATATTGGTGCGAGTAAGCTGGTGATAACAGCTCAGCAATATTGGTATTGTCTGCATTGACCAATGCCCCGTTTGGCACAAATGCAAACGTCTCATCACCCGTCTGAGGATCAATACTATGCAGCATTCCATCGTTTGCCGAGACATAGAGACGATCAGCCCTTGAGGCCTGTGCATTTTGAAATGCCGAATAACTATTCGATCCAGAAGGGTAGGCACTGCCGCCTCGAAACAACTGCTCCGGCGGTCCAACAAAAACAGGGGATGAATTAATAATATCGCCCAGACGACCATTAACCGATGGCCGCGCTCGATAGTCTCCCTCAGGCGCCTCATTGCCCGAACTTCCTCGCAAGTAATTAATTTTAAGAGTCACCTCGGCATCAGAGCTCGCATCTGTCCAGCCCAAGGATTGTTTTTGTGCAGTCGTCAGACTGCCAAGCTGAAAAGCCTGACCTCGGTTATTTACCGGATCAAACGTAAGGATCTGCCGACCCGCACCGCCAGAGTCTAGCTGGACATCCAGTTGCGCAGCTGTGCTCCAAAGCTGTGCACCCACCGTTAAATCCGCATTGAGCGTCGAGGCAATCACATCGCCAGTATTTTCAAGCAAGTTGTAAAAGGATCGAAAGAACACCACCCCGTTCGATATCTCTTGGGAATTAAAACTCACTGCGCTGCCCGCACCCAGCCCGGCACTAAATTCATTAAACGCAGTTTCAAGGGCAGCTGTTAACGCCGCAGGATTTTGCGCATCGAGATAAGCGCCACGGCCATTGATTGCAGCATGGTGAAAATCTTTAATCAGAAAGTCAGCCAGTTCCTGATCCGTTGAAGCGGTTGAACCCCAATCATAGGAACCTGTGGAATAACTGGTGGGAGGATCGACCAAGCCACTATCAACACCGAAGGCAACAGCAAAGGTTTTAACGTGTTGATGCATAACACCGCTTGAGAAGGTCCCAGAGGCTGCTAAATCAAGATCTCGTTGAAGCGGCACCACATCATCCACCATATCTACGCTCGCGAACAAGTCTTCTTCATAATACTTCATTGCAATATCAGCGAGCGTTGTGTCGCCAAGTTCTGCAGGTTTCACGCCGGCAAAAATTTCACCATCAAAATCCGTATTATTGTCAGCATCCGCATCGCCAGGAGATTGATTACCGAGATTGCTGTTGTATCCCTCCATAGCACCATCAGTGATCAGCAAAATATAATTCTGCTGGCATGTTCCTTGGGGCGGGGCTAACGCTGGACATCTCGCGTCGCCCGGGCTGCTACTCGACCCATAAAAAAGATTCTGCCCTTGGCATCCCAGGTATTCTCCGGCTTTTGCGTAGGACGAGAAGAAGTTTGAGTTCCCCTGGAAACTCAAAGAATAAAGTCCGTCAAGCAAGTCACTGCGCTGACCCGATGCCGTTACAGAATCGAGCGGTACGTCATTGTTTGAGCCATTGCTTCCGGCGAACCCAATTCTTAAGTTATCGTCTGCGCCATGAATGACAGTACCTATGGAACCCTTCATTGCTAAGCCGCGTGTTCGATACCACGTGTAGTAATTCAAGAAATTCGCTTGCTCTTCAGAAAGGGTACAAAAACTCGCGTCCGCACAATCTTCCCGAAGGGGAAATCTCGGATATCGATCATTTCCGTCATCAAAATTTTCTGCGCTAAAAGTCGTTAGGTCGGCGAATGCCCCTGAAGTCCCAACCGACCCTGTCTCTGCCTTAATCGAGACTAAACGTCCCTCTGAGCATGCGTCGAGAGGACTGGATAATGGCGATGGAGTTCCATCCACTATCCCCTCTGTGTTCGCAGGACAATCCGACTCTGCTGTGTCCTTCCAAACATAGTAGTAATACAAGCTAGCGTCAGGCGATGCGGCGCTCAGGCAACCACCCGGCTCACTTGCCGAGCCATCACAATCTGCCCAAGGCGCGTATCTCACCTCAGGATTGTAATAAATCCGGTTATAGTCTTTATTTCTCAGTCGCCAATAACCTAAATCAGCTGTGTCTGACTCCTTCGGCGCTGATTTTGATGAGGGCGGACCGTTTCCAAAGATATTGTTGAAAGGGCTGGCTAGCGATGCAGGATCCGAATAATAGCCGTTAGATTCTTCCGTCATAATATCGGCATTCAAACTATTTGAAGTATCCTGCAGCACAACGACATTAGGTGAGGATGGCGTCACCAGCTCTAAAGGCTCATCCGACAAGTCAAACAAACTTAGGACTTCTGCATAGCTCGTATCAACGCTTACGACCGTAAACGAGAACCCGGAAGAAGCTGGGGAAGACCCATCTTCATTGCCATCTTCTACACTCACAGTGAACCCTGCAGAGGCTGTATCTGAATCATCGTGCGTGAAGACTACAATGCCACTAGCCAGTTGGGCGCCCGAAAAAGCACTCGCGTTCGAGCCGCCCACCGCTAGTACGCCATTGCTAAGTGAAGACGCGGCGAAACTAACATTTGCATCCCCGTCTTCATCATCAACATCTGAGTAAAATAAATCAGTACTGGATAAGGTGTAGCTACCGCCTTTGACAATCGGTGCGCTCAGGTCGCCAGTTTGAGTGGGTGCATCGTTGATAGAATCGACTGTCACACTTACTGTGGCGACGTTCGATGTGTTTCCCAAGTCATCATCAACGGTGTAGGTAAACTGATCGGTGCCATTAAAATTCAAGTTGCCGACATAGGCGACCTCACCGGTGCTGTCGTCGACTGTGACGGAACCGTTTGTTGGTGCAGTCACAATCGTAACCGTTGTCGCATCGATGCCGTCAGAGTCAGCATCTCCGTTTAAGACATCTATCGTCATCGAAACATCTTCATCGCCCGATGCGGCATCATCGTCTGCTACTGGCGCCGTATTGGAGGACGCTACTACCAAGGAGAGGCTCGTAGAATCACTAGATCCATTGCAAGCATTCTTTGCATAGATCGCCACATCAACGTCATATGTTCCATCACTAATATCCGATGCCGCCGACAGCGCGTAAGGCCCGTATTCCGTATCCGTTGAGGTCGTGGTCACGTTCGCATGATCGAAATTAGAAGACGACCCATCCAACGTTATTTTGGTACAGGCGTAGAGACTCGAACCACCGCCCGAATTATTGACTGTGACCCAAACGCTGAAAGACTCTCCTGCAGAAATAGTTGAAGGATCTACACGCTCACCCACGATCGTTAATCCTGCCCGGGCCTGGTAACACAACATCGTCAACCCAAAGGCCAGCACAAATCGTGCACCATGGATCAGCAAGCGCTTCATCTGCAGCTGGCTAGCCGTCAGGACACAACGATATCTCGGTACCATTCTCAAAATCGCTTCCCGTAGGTTGATTGCAAAACGACAACCGCAGCAGCCGTGCCCCCTGATCCACGAGCGGTAACTCTAAACATCTGAGTGCAACAGGTATTGGGATTTTGACCGATGTTATCTATATTCAGCCGATCTTCGTCGGAGACAACCGTCTGCAGGTGTTCAATAACGTAGCCAGGCGTCGCCTGAAGGGTCGTTGCTGGGTCAAATACCTGCAGCGCGTTAACATAATCACTGTCCCAAGGGTCATCGGTGACTGAAAAAAAAGATCCGGATAATCTGGCATCATAAATTTTCGGATCATTATCATTGCTCGCACCGTAACTCAGCGATGTCATTTCGTTCAAGACAGCTTCTGCTTCAACAAGTGCTGTTTCGGCCGCATTAAATGCAAGATTGCTGTCGCGCTGATTACGTGCGATCAGCTCTTGAATACTGGTTGATTGCACTGCCGATAATGCAAGCATGGTTAAAATCAGTAGGATCACTAGGCTCGTCACCAAAACCATGCCCGCATCGTAGCGTCGCAAATCCATTAGCCTGCGTTCCTGATTTGGATGGTTCGTCGATAGGTCCGACGCAATAACCCATCGCTTTCAGTTGACCCTACCGAGAGGACGCTATTAACCGTAATTTCCAGTAAGATCGTCACCGCCTGACTCATGTTGAGGCTCGGAGAGGGGCTATAGTATTGATTAGGGGTACCATCATCATCACTATCGATGCCGACTAGGATCTGCAAATCCTCAATCCCTTCGACCATTTCTGACGCTCCTACGGCATCTCGCCGGTACAGCGACAAATCTGCAAGACCAGACCTAGACGATGCTCCGGGAGCAATGTAGTAGTGGCGACCGACAATACTGGAAACCGCGGCATCAGTTCCAAATGAGCTACTCTCAGCTAAATTGGCTACCGCGTTACCGCCGCTCACGACGGCGTGGGCAAACGTCACTTCAGCGCCGCTGCTTGAGGCGTCTGTGACCTCAAACAAGGTCGCTTTTTCGCAGTCATGGAGAAGCGCCAAATCACCCGATTCGATTGAATTCGTTGCACCACTTGTCAAAGTAACAACAACGTCTTCTGAACCTGTCGTCATCTCATTAACGAGATAAGCTTCGTCATTTTCGAGATACCTCAATGCTAGGACATCAGTCCCGGTGGCTGCAACGGCAGATATCGCGGACGGCAATGTTGTTACTGAAGAGGTCCAATTATTCGCCCCTACCCCATCAAAGACCGATAGCGCGGAGCGGATATCAAAATCCGCCGGAATATCCGCTTCGGTTGCCATCGTAAAATAAACATCACCACCTGAAAAACACCCACGGTAACCGGATTTCTCGAGATCTCGAGCAATCACGTTCAGCCCAAAATTAGCGCTTTCTTGTAAACGTGCTTGCGCCTGCAAAACATTGTATGTCTCAGAATTGGCGGTAAATAAATTTAGCACGCCAACGGTGACAAAAGTGCCAATCGTCATCGCGACCATCATTTCAACCAGGGAGAGCCCCGCCTGATGATAAGAGTGCGCGATCAAAGCACTTTCCCTTTGACGCTAATTTTTTGGCAGGTTGGAGGGCTCCTATCTGAACACGCCGTCTGATTTGAATCAGTGGCCCAGTGCACCGAAATCTCATAATTGACTGTCTCGATACTTGATGTTCCCGCACTCGAAGCACCCAACGTGTAACTTTCAGAGCTGACAACACGTGTCACTTCTCCCGCAACCAAGGGCAACTGGTCAAAGTCAGCGTCGCTCAGTCCAAAAGCCGCTTTACAGGCCGAATTGGGTTGACCCAATCGACAGGCCCAGTAATTCAAATCATAGGTCCTCAATTCAGCGGTTGAGCAACTCTCATTTGCGCAATCGATCGCACTTTCTACAGCGATAGAAGCAGACCTTAATCGAGCGTAGGACTGCGCCTTATTCACTCGAATACGATCGAACAGATCGTTGGCTGCTTGCAGCGCAACCATCCGTTGACCCGCCTCTTGGGCTTGCTGAAGACTCACAATTTGCAAACCTGCTACGCCCAAAACGCCAACAGAAATGATCACCATCGTCACCAAAAGTTCGATTAGCGTCACACCCAGTTGATGTTGAACTCCAGTCACGGACATTCAACCCCGCTAGAAACCGTTGGTCTTCCTATTAACTTTATCTCGATCTTTCGATAGTCCTGATCGCCCCGGCACAGATCAATCTGTCTGTTGGCGCCTGATGTGCCTGACAAGCCACCCAAGCCATCGAAACTAATCACTGAAAGGTCACCGGAAATCATGATTTCCATCGTCGTGGATCCAACGGAAAATGTTCGAATCGCATCCGTACAATTGCCGGGTGTGCCAATCACCAAACAGTAGCCATCTGCAAAATCTTTAGAGGAGGTGTCGGAAGCCTGAACCGATACAATCGCGTCCCGTTTCAAGGCCTCGCTCCTAGCGATATTTAGTGCTGCAACAAAATCATTTGTTGCAGTCGTCAATGTCGCATTATTAACAAAGGACCGATAGGTTGGAATCGCGACGCCAAGCATAATGCCGACAATCGCGACCACAACGATGAGCTGAGTGAGCGAGAACCCTTTAGAAGCTTTACTGGTTAATCTTCTGGCAGCGATCCAACGTGAGGATTTCAACGTGGCTTGCTGGGACCCAAGCTCTTTGGGCGCCATTAGACCGTGGGTCATCGGCACGCTCCATCTACAAAATTGTCTGGGTACCATCATGATCGAGTTGGACGCAATCGATATTAGCATCCGAGCAGTCCCCTCCCGACACAGGCGATGCTAGCAGGGTGTAGGAGGCTACTTCCTCCGTAGTAATCGTTAAAGTGTATTTTGGCGTCCCGTTGGTAGGAGAGTCAGCATCACAACGACTTGCAAAGCCGCCAACATAAGTGAAGTCCTCGCTATAGAACTTCTCCAAAGAGAGTGCGCAAATTTTGATATCAACTGCTGCCTGATTGCGATAACTATCTGAGAGGTATCCTTGATATAACGGCATAGAAATAGTCCCGATGATCGCTATAATCGCGACCACCACCATCATTTCAATTAGCGAGAATCCACGGATCTGTGTTTCCATGCTAACAGCCTATTTAATTAGTCCTATGTATCCTTATCGTAACGCTTTAGGCAACGAAAACTCTACCTGTTCCGATGCAGTAGGTAATGTTTCTACAAGATGGCCACCTTGATCAATCAAGTGTTTCAATACCGCTTGTACAAGTTCTTCAGGCGCAGATGCACCTGAGGTCAACCCCACGGCTCTTTTACCCTTCAACCATTCGGCTCTGATTTGGCTAAAGTGATCGATCAAATACGCCTCGACCCCTCGCCTTGCAGCGAGCTCCTGAAGTCGATTGGAGTTGGAGCTGTTTTTTGACCCGACAACGATGATCAGGTCACAATGATCAGCAAGCTGTTTTACAGCATCTTGCCGATTTTGAGTCGCATAACAGATATCGTCTTTTCTCGGGCCTTGTATGTGAGGAAATCTACGCTCCAAGACATTAATGATTTCTCGGGTGTCATCTACCGAGAGCGTAGTCTGAGTCATGAAACTCAACTGGGATGGATCACGAACCTTGAGCTGCTCGGCATCATCTACAGTTTCAACCAGAAACTTTTGCCTATCTGACCCAGTCTCGATTTGCCCCAGCGTTCCCTCAACTTCAGGATGCCCAGCATGGCCTATAAGTATTGCATCGCGATCCTCGCTCGCTGCCCGGCTAACCTCCAGGTGCACCTTGGTTACCAAAGGGCAGGTCGCATCAAAGACTCTTAAACCACGGGATTCTGCATCCCGACGGACCTGCTGGGCCACACCGTGGGCGCTGAAAATACACAAAGCACCTTCGGGGATCTCACTCACTTCATCTACAAAAACAGCACCGCGCTCCGCGAGATCCTCGACAACGTACTTGTTGTGAACCACCTCATGGCGTACATAAACAGGCGCACCAAATCGTTCAAGCGCGCGATTGACAATCTCGATAGCTCGATCAACGCCAGCACAAAACCCTCTCGGGCTTGCCAACTTTATCTCAAAGGTTGAGTCTTGCTCGTTCATCCTCGGGCAATCTCCTGTGAGACTTGTTCAACGCTCAAGATCTCAACATCAAACATGAGTCCTTTGCCTGCGAGCGGATGATTGAAGTCGACCTCCACAGCTTCATCGAATAC
>Ga0209631_10003206_pt1 | contig 19036 bp, 35 predicted proteins | sample COG_08_FD_184752 | JGI IMG/M metagenome (GOLD analysis project Ga0209631, IMG submission 184752) | Pelagic Microbial community sample from North Sea - COGITO 998_met_08 (SPAdes) (version 2) | ecosystem: Environmental > Aquatic > Marine > Neritic zone/Coastal water | place: Helgoland, sampling...
CATACTAATATTAGACTTTAACCCAACTATAGCGAGAAACATTATGCAGAACTACTTTGAAAACAAGACTAGAGATAATGGCGAATCATTCTACTGCTTAACAGATAATGCACCTGATGAGCTACGTGATCTTATCCGTGAATTACATGGTGATAGACTACCTAATGATTGGGTATATACTACAGCTTACCATCTGTTTTTAGATATCGATTCAAATACTGATGAAGATGAGCTGTTTGAATTAGCTGATAACCTAGTAGATAACTCTTATAGTGTATTATTATTATGGTTGGCTGATTGGCACGCTTATGTTGATGATAGTGTAGCCACTAATGTTTTTAACATGATTCAAAGTGCACAACAAACTATGATCATGAACATGGCACAACAAGTATTAGAATATGTACAAGAACTAGAGGTAGAATAACAATAATAACTACCCTCCTAGCCCTCTTAGTTGAGGGCTTTTTATTACCTGCCTTAGATACACACCCTTACTAACACTTTACAGAGTAGACACACTAATAGCATTATCAGTTGATATACTGGTATTAGAGACAAGATAAACAACTATAGGAAACATTAATATGAGCAACTTATTCACTAATACCAAAACAAATATTACATTATCTAAAACTGACTGGTTGGATATCCTTAAGTCAGACGATATATGGACAACCTCATCAGCAGAATCTAAGTTTCAAGCTATGGTCATGCTAAAGGAGTTACAAGCAGTATGAGACATTCAGAGACTATACTAATGATTATAATCATTATAACAGTAGTACTAGGCGTGCTATACGCCACTAAGATCAGACACACACAAGATATTCACCTAAAAGTAAAGGAGCTACACTATAGAGCTAAAGCTAACAATGATAAAGTAGACCTGATATTTACACAGCACTTGGAGTACTTAAATGCTAAATAATATAGTTAAAGACAGTGAACTATACGACCATACATACGTATATGATCAATTAACATTACTAAAGCTTGATAGCAAGGTTATTAACCTAGTTATGGACTTAGTACTACAAACTAGAACACAGGCACGCTCACAAGGCTCTAAACTAGCCTTAGAAACAGTTAAAAAAGGTAAGGATATATGAATACAGATAAGTACACTGTTAGCTATGGCTCAATGTGGTTCGACCAACCTAATGGGGACTGCTTAGAGGTAGCTAGTAATAATGAGGCTAGATTGTATTTAGTAGACGATAATGTACGTGTTATAGAGTTTAGCCACGTTACGCACTCAATTGAATATGCCCTATTGAAACTTAACACACTTAAGGATAAAAACAAATGAGATTAATTGATGATAATGATAATAAAACAACAATGTTACCTGATAAGGTAGTGGATTACTTAAATAATGCTAATGCACGAAGTCTATCAGATGGTAAATATGAATTTAGTAATATAACATTCTGGAAGTGTACAGGCTTATATTACATCCGCATTAAAGGCTTTACTAAGTTGATACCACAATCACAATACGACCATGCTAAAGCTATCTACATGAATATGCGATATAACGTGTTTAAAGAGTATGATATGTAAATACTATGTTATATGTAAATACTATGTTATATGTAAATACTATGTTATATGTAAATACTATGTTATATGTAAATACTATGTTATATGTAAATACTAACTTATATGTAAATACTATGTTATATGCTACAGACTACCACCTAGGAGACCACACAATGCCCTTCAGACGACGCAAAAGATATTATGATACTAACACTCAAACAAGTGAACAGAGGCAGTGTAAGCACGCTATTATAGATAACCATAACATCACTCTAGAGAAGATTGATTCTCCTAGTGTAGGAACTACTGTTATTGCATGTGGTGCAATACTTATATTTGGTGCTCTTGGTGTAATTGCACTAACAGCTTACTTTTTAATTTAGGAGTCAATAATGCTACAAGATTATAAGAAAGAAATAGGTACTAAAAGATTAAATATACTGCTTAACTATATAGATAGGCATATCATTACATATCAAACAAGGCTTAACAGACTATTCCATATAGATAATATCTATAGGTGTGGTGAGCTAACATTTAAATTTAGCCCTAATACTGCTACATGTACATTCAAAGATATAGAGCTACCTATAGTAGTAGGTTCTTTATTAATTGATCTATTCAATGAATATTAAGTATAAGGAGGTAGGATACAATGACCACACATAATCCAACTACTACTATAGCTTTGATTAATAGAGCTGATCAGCTTATAAAAGGGACTGAATCAGGGGTTAGTACTTATCACATGCAAGGTGTTAACAGTAAGCTAAAGGTTATACATAATATAGTTAACCAGTTCCATACTAAGGGGACTATATCTGTTAAACAATTCTCTTACTTGTTAAACTTAGTTAATGAATTAGAACACTTGCTAGTAGGTACTATTCAAGGAATCACTAAAGATAGCACAGTACCACTAAAGAGGAAGATACCTAAAGATATTACTAAAGATGATATAATAGAGTTTTATAAGAATGTGACTTAGTAGGGGGAATTAGTCACAAATATTTATTACTAGTATTATCATACACTTATGTGATTAGGCTATTGACTTTATTAAATTTATATGCTATAACATATCTTATATTAAATACCTTTATTAATTACTAGTATCAATCACAGTCAATTATTACTAGTATCAATCACCTCATATAAACATACAGTTACTACGGCTGCAAGCAGCCTACCAACAATCCTACCTACCTAGAGTTAAGTACTCTAAAAGTCACAAGTATTACAGTAGATTCATTAATCATTTGGAGACTTTCAACTTTCCTTAACACTAGCTACTTAAATTAGTACTTAAGATAAGTGTATAAATACACTATTACTATGGCTGTTCCAGCCACCAACCTTCCTAGAGTTAAATAACGTTTAAAGTCAAGAGTACTATAGTACATTCAATAATAACTTGAGACTTTCTAGACTGTTTAACTCTATATATATATAGCCTTTCTTCTTGGGGGCTATCGCCAGTAGTAATTAATCTTTAGCTAACTCTTAATTAAAGATTATTGATAATGCTTAAATACCTACACTACGTGTTACTACTTTAATTAATCTCAATATAGGTTATTAATAATAAGAGACTTTATTACCTCCTCTTACTTTCCTTTGTGTGATCAGTGCCATAGGCACGTACTTGTACATAGGTGCAGCTTAATGGTTGCACTTCGTGCCATTGGTGAGCTGTAAAGGGTATTAATAAGGTACATAAAGAGTCTTTTGTATAGCTATAGACGTAGTTATGAAGTAATAACTATTGTTGTTAATGATATAGTGTATCATCTGTATTAATAACAAAGGCTTAGATACACTGATAGCTACCAGCAGACGTACATCTATAATTATTAGTTATAAGCAGCAGTATATTCATAACTTATGGTGATAAGCACAGTAGCTTGTACAGGGCTGTTATAGTAGTAGTGGTATGTAGGTTCATCTGTAATGGTATTAAGCTGTGGTGAGTCACTGTGGGACTGTTAGGCATGGTGTTGGTTTGGTGTGTATAAACAATGGTAATGAGCTCAATGATTATATAAACAATGGTGTATAACATCTCTTCAGGGGATAGCCACACCTATCTCACAATGTCAATAACATTATTGTAATTACCCCATGTTATTTGTTACTGATCGTTAATACCGTTGCTTGTCAGTGTTACACACGGTCACTCTATGAGTGATCAATAACATTATTGTTACATCTATCACTGTTACTGTATCTATAACGAACAGTTACATACATATGCTTAGCACAACAATGTGTAACACAGCCATTGTTAGTGGCGCTACTACGGACACTGTTATTTAATGATTGTTATTGTAATGGTGAGTAACTGATAGCTTTACTACAGACGAGTGTCTGATGTAATGAGGATGTTATTGTTATTAGCATGTTTATGTAAAGATTTGTGGTAGCTAGAATAGGTGTGCTTAATAGGCGTGCTTAATAGGTGTGCTTAATAGACATAACTAAAATAGACGTACTTAATAGGTGTGCTTAATAGACGGACTTAATAGGCGTAGCTAAAATAGCTTAGCTAATTAGGCTCAGATAGGGTGATTAGGCTGTAATGCCCGCACACCCCGTACGGAATAGCTAGAGGGACATCATGTGCTTGTTTATGAAATTTAAAAATTCAATCTCAAATACCCTTGATGCCGTTATCAGTATTAGTAGACCTAACATCCTTGCGTTACTCTTCTCATTTGGTACGTAAAGTACGTACATCGAATAGAGCTTCAAACTCTTTCAATTGATCTTTTGTATCGTATGACATATTAATAATATGTCCTTCTGCCATATGAATATCTATTACACGTTTACTAACAGTGACATATAGCACCTTATCTATGTTTATAACTGTATAACGTCCAAACACATCTGATATCTTCACTAACATATCATTCCCCTATCATCATTGATTCTCTCAGTACTATATAAACCTTAGTTAACATCTTAATGACCTTCTTAGGGTTCCTAGTCCTTATTATAATATCCTCATCTAACATACTATTACCTGTGCATAGGCACACCACATAGTTCCAAGGACCGTCATACTTAGTAGCTGGGTTAATCTCTAGTACAATACTACTACCATTACCTAAGTCTTTCTCTAACCAATCTACCATTGACCCAGCCAAATATCACCTGCTGTGTAAGATAATCTGAAGTTGTTGTAGCCTACATTTAAACCGTCCAATGCTTTTAGCTTATCTCGTGGATCTGATGTGTTATAACTCTGGTCGAAGTCCAATGCTGTCTGTGATAGTCCTAATTCTAAATCACTAGCCTCTGCTGATTTAACATATCCTAGGATAACGATAATACCTAGTACGAAAAATGCTATTAGTAATCTTGTCTTCATTATAGTGTTCCTCTGGTTGTGGTTGTTTTTAAATACTCATCTAGTACAGCTACTATCTGTGCATTAGTACTTCTATGGTTATTCTTAGCATCTTCTTTAATCTTATCTCGCATACCATCAGGCATACGGATTACAAATTTATCAGCTGTTCTACTGTCACTCATTATAGTGTTCCTCTGGTTGGTTGTAGTTGATTTATTTCTTATAAAAGCTTATATGATCTATGTCATCTTTTACTATGTAGTAAACATTCTCTTCAGTCTGGGATTTATTTATGGACATATCGCCACACACTACACTCTCACTACTAATTGATGGGCCTAATTGTGATTCATTATTAATCATATCCCAATAATCACTTGCAGATATGATAATATACTCAATAGGATCATCTGGATCGATACCGCTCTCTAACATCTCTACCCTTTGCTGGGCCTCTAGTATTTGTTGTTTTGTAATTGCTAATTTTTTAAATCTACTACGTTGTATCTCCATAAATTTATCATGGCCTATCATTGTTGTATTCCTCTGGTTGGTTGATATGTAGAGCCAGTAGCTCTGTTAATAGTATAACGAATGCATACTGCCTTATTGTTATATTTGTGTTTACTTAGATTGGTATTCTCGTACCCTATCTGATGACCACTCAACACCTAGGTGATGTGTCATTAGTCCCTTGATCTTACTGTAGTGTGTTAATGCATTAGTACTGTTGCCTAGATGATACCCTGTACTACCATCAAAACCTGTGAAGTACCTATCATTATCATCTGTGTAATCAGGATACTTATCATGTAGCTCTACTAATTCTTTACACCACTTATCGAAGGTAGCATCTGATATTATTGATTCATTGAAGTAGTAGTATAAGCAGCTGTGGATGATTAGCTGCTTCCTCCTTTGTTTTATCTTAGCCAATGTATCCAATTATTTAATTTCCTCTCCCCAGTGTATTGTTATGAAATCCTGTATACATAGTTGTCGGATCTCATTTACTGTGTATATTGGTTTTAATTGGTGTAGGTTACCTACCTCAGCCATTCTTGATTTCCAGTAATCAAAATACTGGTCTAGTATCTCTTTTTCTGTCAGGATTTCTACTAGATCACCTTCCTGGCTATGTGATAGTATTCTATACTTCCTCATCTTTATCCTTCTTCTTTAGTTTGATTCGTTCTTTAGTCAGTTTGTCCCAGGACTTACTGTCTGGGGGTGTGAAGGGGAGGCTATTGCTAGACTCCACCTCCTGTTTCTGTACTTCTGTGATCTTAGTCATTAGCAGGTTACTCCTGCGAAGGTTAATCGAAGATTAATCATTAGTAGGTGTACTCCCATGTAGTGGTGAGAAGCCGTATTTAACTTCTGCTGATTTACGTACACAACAGGCTTCAAAGAAATCAGTGAACCTACCTAGGTGAATCTGTTTACCCTCGTCCTCTATACGTACTTGCCATTTCTGTCTGCTCTTATCCCATGAAACTCCCATCAAACCTGAACTATTGTTTGATGATATACATCTGTTTTTATTATTATCTGTAAATGTGGTTTGTTCTATATTACAGATACGGTTGTCATCCCTGACCTGGTTAATATGGTTTATCATAGTAGCCCAGTATCCGTGGTACATAAAATAAGCTATGTGGTGGGATTGAAATAAACGTCCTAAAAAACGGATCATACGATAACCTGTAGTTTTATCACGTCCCCCAGCTTCAGTTCCAATCTTAGTTTTCTTTCCTGTGATACGTATCCTAGTAATAACCCCGGTGATAGGGTCATAGCTAAGATTTCTTAGAATATATTCCTCCTGTTCTTTAGTAGGTTTTTTAAATCTCACCATTAGTTTTTAACTTCCTCTTTTGTATTGATAAAAATCACATTTATAATTAAGTCCTGTGCCTGAATCCCCATAGTGAGGACGGTTTTTGAACCACTCTCTGAATCCTATCATCTCATTATTGAAACTGTGTACATCTTTTGCTGCACGATTGTTAAAGGTTGTAAAACCTCTAATAGCGACAGTCTTGTCCACGTGAGATGGATGGCATGTGAGTTTGTTATCGTGTATTTCTATGTTACCAGTACCAAAGCATATATAATTGATCAAACTACTACGTCCTTGACGTACATCAGATATCGTATTGTTAGCTATAATGTGTCTAGAGTTACGCTTGCCTAACCAACCAGTATTTTCTATGGTTATCACACCATTAAAAATAATTTCACCCTCAGCTATGTTATTCCTTGTTACTATTGAACTGTCGCAATTCCCTTTGATGTCAATAACCTCATTGGTGAAGTCTCGGATATAACAATCATCAATCAACACATTGGTAATAACACCTAAACCTGGATCACTGCCGTTACCTACATATATCATTTCACCATACTGCTTATTCTTCTTACCTGAGCCAATCATAGTGGTAGCTCTGATTTGAATATTATCGTAAGCCTCGTCTGTAGTTGTAGTGATTTTAAACATTTCTTGACCTACATCCCTACAATCCATACCAGTGAACAATAGATTAGAATTCTCATTACCATGGAACGCATATAACCCCTTACGTGTGTTTATGCCCTCTGTGATGATGCCTCTACACCGTTGGTACTCAATACAGGTGCCTTTGTATTCCTTTAGCTCTATCTTGCCTCTAGAGCTAATACAGATTGGAATCTCGAAGTTCTTATCAGTTAATCTTATTGGCGCTAATACATCGTTGGTGAGGAATATCTTATCACCTGCTTTAACTTTGTCCCATAGCTCAGGTGTTATGTCTGGAACCGTATGAACTACACCACTATACTGTTTAAATATACTCATTGTTTTATTCCTTGTCCTTCTCTAGTTCATTAAGTCTTGTCTCTAATTCAAGTACCTTGTCAATTAGTACTTGGACTAAGGTAGCTTGATCACCATAAAACACAGGGTATCCATCATAACTGATATAAGTAACCCCATAGTTAGTTGTTTGTATCGTATCTAAATCCATTACTTGCTCCTCATTTGTATTCTCCCATGATATGATCTATCAATTCTTCAATAGAATCTTTTATTAAAGACCATTCACTGATCCATAGATGTAAAGTCAATAAAATTGGAGATAACAAAAGCATTAAGAATGCATATATCCTTACCAATATAACTGGTTTATTTTTTAAATGTTTATTGAGTTCATCTTTATTAATAACAGGTCGTTTCATTACACTTTCCTCAGTGATTATTTATTAGTAAATTCTACCTTATCTGATAATATTCCGTACCGAGTTAAGACTTGTAAAGTTAAGTGGTATCCCAGCCCATAGAAAAACTCATCATAAACCCTGATCTTCTTATCATCTAAAGTCACTATGTAACATTCTATGTCATTCAAGCCTACTGGTGTACCATCTTCATATACTTGAGGTCTCTGCCATACTAAATCAAACACCTTAGGCTCAGAAGCCTCTACGGACTCATATGGATCAATCAATACAACAGGGTTACTGATCTCAGGAGGTACTTGCTTGGGTACTGGTGTTTTAGTTATAGGGGATTTAGTATCCTCCTTATCTTTTATCCATCCCCATTTAATAAATAACCTAATAAACCAATCAATCATTATTAACACTCCTATATATGTAATACACACCTACTACAAACGGTAATAACGCTGTCATAACATTCATAGAAGCTAGTCCCATCATAGTAATAGACAATAAACCTATTACTAACTTGACTTCACCTGGGGTACAATCTGATTTCAGTACTAACTCATCAAGTTCAGGACTATAAAGCTTTAACATGAATACTGTAAATACATAAAACCAGAATATAAAAGCTACTGATTGTATAATTGAGTAAATTAACATTTTAATCCCCTTTATTTAATCTAATATATAAACTCTCTGAGTCACCTATGTGTTTAGCTAAGTCATCTTGAGATAAAACATAGTCAGCTAATAACTCTGGTAGTACAGCATCAACTAAAGTACTCCAGGTACAGTAAGCATCAACTGTTATACTCCTAGCTACCTTAACACCTAGTACAGTCTCATCATCTGCAATGGTAATCTTCATACTCTTACTCCTTATCTGCCCAGTTATAACCTTTGAACCACACATTGCTAGGTTGTATAACCTTCTGTAGTGATTCTTTCTTACACTCAGGGCATTTGGTTAGGGAATCCTCAGTGATACGCTGTTTAATATCAAACTTATGTTCACATTCTTTGCATTGGTAGGTGTATGTAATCATAAATCACTCTCCAGTCAGTAATTCTCTTAGGTCATGCGCTTTTTCCAGTAACTGCGCTACTCCAGCATTGTTGTCTACAAGAATCATCCTATCGGTATCATCATTAAACTCAATAGTCATAGTTTCATCAGTGTTACCACATCTAGCACTACCATCTACCCATAAAATCACATCAAACATGTGTTTAGTTACTGCATACTCTTCTTTACAACGCATACCTACATAGATATCGTTATCAGCTAGTATCAGCTGCGTTAATTTAGTCTTATCAGGTGAGTTATACTCACAAATAAGTTCCTTCCATTGTGATCGGTGACGGAATCTATCATTAAAAGCCTCATCCTTAGTATTATAACCATGGTCAGCCTGTAACACAGGGTAAATCACATCTAAGGCAGCTCTGGAGGAGTCAGTGAAGCTAAAACCGTAGATATCACGTAACATCTCGGCAAATAAACTCTTGCCGTTTCTTGCTATCCCCAATATTAATATCTGTTTAGTCATTACACTAACCTCGCAATTACTTCATCATCATAAGTAAGTATTAATTCAGCAAATGAGTCCAAAGAGTAGTTATCTTCTGCATCTAAGTCTTGTGATTTGGTTAATTTAAACCAACTACCTAACTCTTCATCTGTTTTCATGGGGGTAGTAGTAAATTGCTTATCATTATCAGTCATTTTCATTCTCCTGGTTAAAATTAAAGTTATCCTAACCATTATACCCTCTATCTGAGGTTAAATATGTGGTAAATAGGTGTATTTTTGTCTAAATAACAGGTTATAACTACAAAGAGGGTCACATATATAGGTAAGAATAGCTCTGAGAGGCTACAGGATGCTCTGTATAAGGTTTTATACATATAAATGATGCTACATACTACTATAGTGGTTAACAGGGGTTGTAGAGGCTGTATGGCGTGATTAGCACTGATGTATTACATTTACAGCGGTGTTATACTAGTTATTTAGTCAATCAGAGGATTACACAATGGAATTTACACCAGAATCAGAGATTATCTACAGTGTTGTTGGCTGTCACTACTGTGGTGAGGAGTATGTAATCATAGTTAACGATCTATACACATGTGATTACTGTAATAGTATAAATAATGGTAATGAGTTATTGGAAGCAGATAGTAGCTGTGATATACTCTAGGTACGACAGTTGTTAGTGAGGTTGTTTTGTCCTTCTAGTTCTCTGGTTAAAAGAACTAATAAAGTATTACATACAGGTGTACCTCTTTGAGAACGGAGGTTTCTAACTGAAGTAACATTGGTTAGATGTAAAAGGTATTATGTAGCAATGGATAAACTGAGTAGATATCCTCAGGGTTAAAGGAATAATCAATCAACGATCTTAAGGCAGTCCGGTAAGACTAAAAACTATTGCCAATAAACACACCCTGTTATATGAAGTTACTTAGAGACCATGAATAAAACCTTGTACATAGGCTACAAGAGTTCTCTGAGATACCTATAACCTAAATATATGATTAGCTAATTACTACTACTACTCCCCTCCTCACCTCCATATCTGATACAATGACTCCTCACAGGAGATTATTATGACAACTACCCATACCTACTACATTGGCATAGACTTATCATTATCAAACACTGGTATAGCTATTATCAGAGGTACTGAATGCCTAGAACTCTATACAATCACTACAGATGCCTCTAAGACCTTCGTAGAGCGCTGTCAGGAGCTTTATACTGAGTTAAGCTACCTAGCATCCATTTATATAGATAAACCTTGTCAGTGGTCAATTGAGTGGCCAGGAGGATCTCAGTCAGCACGTGCCGGAAAGTTTATGGCTGCTTGTACTGGGGTTATGGCATCTGTAGTAGTCCAGTATGAATTAACTAATATAACTAATTACACACCATTCAGCATAAAAAAATTCGTAGGTAGTCCTGAGATCAAGGGAACTAAGCGTAAGAACTTAAATATACAGAAAGCTGACGAATTATACCCAGAAGCGCCATTCAACAAGAATAAGAAAGGTGATATACTAAAGAAGGATGAGCATGTAGCAGATGCACTACTTCTAGCACACATGGGTAAGATTAACTTTTAGAGGAAAAACAACAATGATTAAACTAAGAAAAGAACAGATAGTACTAGATAACGATGGTAGACAAGGTACCCTTATTAAAGCAGGAAGAGCATGGGGTAAGTCATTAGCAGGTAAATATTGGCTAACAGAGAAGGTATTTGAGAATAATGGGGATTTATTAGTAGTAGCTGAGACACTTCATGATGCAGCCCGTATGGTTATTGAAAATGAGATACTTAAAAGGGCATACCCTGGAATAGTATTTAAGTACCAGACAGCCATATTACCTAATGGTGTGGCAATCCATATGAAGACTTACGCAGAGGTTAAGTCTAAGTATTTTAGAGGTCCAAGATTTAACGCTATGTGGTTCGATGAGATCCGTACTGATATAAAGGGTTATGAGTGGCTTGATATTATGTTATCTCTTAAAAATAACGGAACCTATTTAATCACTACAACACCAACCCCAGATTCAACAAAGTTCCTAGTATCAAGAGTGTTTGATGAGAAGTGTGTGGTCATTACAGGCTCTACTTACGATAATAAACATAACTTACATAGAGACTTACTAACTAATATAGAAAGCTGTAATCTTATTAATAGTTTATCGGCGCAAGTGATATATGGTTATATCGTATTATAATATTAACTTTTAGAGGGATTAACATGACTACTATTGTATATTCAAAAGGAATACTTGCAGCAGATACTCAACTAACTCAAGGTGACTGCATTGTCTCACATAGTACTAAGAAGCTATTCAAGGTTAAGAGCTTTAGCCATATTTATTACATCGGAATTGCTGGAGATCCTAGTGATTATTTAGCTATTACAGAATGGGCTAAGGCAGATTTTGATCCCGAGTTCACACCTAAGACAGAGGGCAGCACAGCTATCATAGTTGATGCTGAGGGTAACACCTACGGATTCCAAGGCGGTAACTTATTCCCAACAGGTAAAGGGGATCAAGCAGTAGGATCAGGGTATATTGTTGCATTAGGTGCCTTAGCAATGGGGGCCAGTGCAGTAGAAGCTGTTAAAGCAGCTGGTAAGATTGATGTATATACGAATACGAAAGTAAAAAAATTAATTGTGTTGAAGGATAAGTAAATTATGTTATACTACTATCGCAGGCTTGGCTGAGGGGTTGAAAGCACCGGACTGTAAATCCGACTCGAAAGACACATTGGTTCAAATCCAATAGCCTGCACCAATTCAAATGTCTATATAGCTTAATACAGGTTAAAGCAGCACAGGTTAATTGTGATAGAAGCTGGTTCAAATCCAGCGATAGACACTAACCCCTCTCTTGACGACACCAATGTCGTTAACATACCTACCTATCAGATTTACCGTGGTTAGGATGATAGTTATATTTAAGCTCAGCTGCTTTTCTAACACAACAAGCTTCAAAGAAATCATCGAATAGTCCCAGATTTATTCTCTTACCTTCTGTATTTATTCTTACTCTCCATTTACAATTATATTGTCTAGTAACACCATTAATACCTGTTGTATTGTTAGACTGTAAACTACCATTTTTCCTATTAGTTAGAACAGAAACATCTCTAAGGTTGATAATCCTATTATCAGTTCTCACCTGTGATTTATGATCTATACAACCTTTAGGCCATTCACCATAATATAAAAACCAAGCAATCCTATGTCCAAGTATTAACCTATCCAAGCATTTGATACGTATATAACCTTTATTGTAGATCGTGCCTGCCTTAGTTCCTGCTGGTATTGAATTATTCGCCATATTGTTTTTCCATGTCAACACACCTGTTTCAGGATCATATTTAATATTATTAATAATAAATAACTCCCTTTCTTTAGTAACTTTCTTAGCTTTAACCATTTCTATACTCTCTATTTAATTAAGTCATTATTGACCTTATCATTATATAAGGATACTGAGTTACATTGTATTAATTATTGTTAATTTATTGTATACTACACATATACTTTAACTAATTTAGGAGTAATGTATGGGACAGTTTTTCGCTTATGATAATGGTTTCAACATGCATCGCATGATCAGAGAACATGGTGAATCATATGTAAAAGAGTTCTTAGAGAATCTTACACCAGAAGAGGCGATGCTACTTTATGATGACCCTTACTTCACATTACGTGAGAAGCAGATCATTGAAGAAGATGGCCGCTTTGGTACTATGGCACTACTGGGTCGCGGGGCAGGTAAGACGTATCAAGCATCTGTATGGATAAATATACGTGCGTATATGAATAAAGGCCCAATTTTATTGGTAGGACAGAATGCAGCTGATACTAGAGACATCATGGTTGAGGGAAACCCCTCATCTATCATAGAAGTCTGTCCTGATTGGTTCAAACCTAAGTATGAACCTTCAAAGAGATTACTAACATGGCCAAATGGAATACTTGGTTTCTGTAGAGCAGGTGATTCGGTGGAGGGACTACGAGGACAGAACAGTCAGACAGTATGGTGTGATGAAATGGCTAAGTGGGATAACTTAGATGAAGCATGGTCTAACATTATATTTGGACTTAGGCAAGGAAATGACCCTCAGTTCTTAGTTACCACAACTCCTCGTCCTAAACCTCTTATAAAACAGTTATTTGAAGATCCTAAATGTGTAACTATAACAGGTTCTACTATGGAGAACGCTGCTAACCTGAGTCCTAAAGCATTAGAGGAAATGATCCGTTTATATGATGGTACTAAGCTAGGACGACAGGAACTACATGGAGAATTATTGTGGGAAGATGAAAGAGCATTATGGAAACCAGGTCAGATTGAAGAGAATCGTAAACAATGCCCACAAACAGTAGCTAAGATAATTATTGGAGTAGATCCTTCAACTTCAACAGGGAAGAAGCGTAATGATGAGTGTGGTATCGTTGTATCAGCAGCAGCTGAGATTGCAGGGGTTGATCACGCCTTCGTCCTCGCAGACTACAGTCTAAAAGGATCACCTGAAGCATGGGCTAAGCGTGTATTTGAAATTACTGAGCTATATCCTAGAGCTACCATTGTTGCTGAATCCAATCAAGGTGGTGAGATGGTTAGGATGGTTCTTGAGAAGTACGGAGTACCTAAACACAAGATAAAACTAAAGCATCACCTGCGCTCTAAATTTGATAGAGCAGTCCCTGTATCTATGCTCGCTGAGCAAGGCTTGATACACCACACCCAAACCTTTACAATACTAGAAGATGAAATGGTCTCATATACAGGGGAGCCAGGTGAGAAGAGTCCCAATAGATTAGATGCGGCTGTAATATCACTACATGCATTACTTATTGAGAAGAGATCAAGAATACAAAGTTCAAGTTTAGGAGTCTAATATGCCAAGAATACCTTTGAAGTGGGATAAAGAAACATTCATAAAGGATATAGTAACCCCCATAAGAAACGGAGAGCGTATGGTAGATATTGCTACTAAGCTAGGCATTGGTAGGGCTAGACTTTATCAAGTCCTATATAAATATGGATTCAACAGTAAGAAAGAAGTCTTAGAGCACACCACCTACAAATAATCTAACAGATAAAGGATATATTAATGTTTAATCGTACAACCAGTCAAGGTCATTTACTGAATAATTTATTCCCCTCATTTACTAGGTTGCAGACTTTGGCTAGTGGCCCTGCGACCCCACATCCCTCTTACCAGGTAATGTTTAATAGGTGGGAGCCTATAGTCCATCTTAATGGTGGTACGATAGCTATGAAAGAAGCTGAGCGTAAGTATCTACCACAAGAAGAAGGTGAAGAAGATAATATCTATTACAACCGCTTAACCCGTAGTGTATTGTTTGGTGCCTACAGTCGTACTGTTAAGAGTCTATCCGCTATCCCCTTCATGACTGCTATGACTGTTGCTGATCTACCTACAGAGCTTGAGTACTTGTTATCAGAAGCAGATGGTGATGAGGAAGCATTACACCCTTTTGTTAAACGTTTACTAGAAGACCTTATTAACTTCGGTAAGTGCCATATCTTAGTTGAGTACCCTGTATTAGAAGAAGAGCTAAGCTTAGGTGAGGAACAGGAACAGAATATACGCCCTTATTTCTCTAGGATTAACCCCCTGAAGCTGATTAACTGGACTTATAAAACAGTAGGCTCTAAGAAGCAACTAACTAGTATCCGTTTGTTTGAAGATGTAGACGTAGTAGATCCTGCTGATCAATGGAATGTTAAACCTGTTCAACAGATAAGAAACATAACCCCAGGCTTCACACAGATATTCCAGAACAGTGATAGTGACGGTAAAGAGACTGGTTATACTCAATTAGGGGACGATATCCCTAACAGCTTAGATAAGATTGGATTAGTTACAGTATATGCCAACAAGCAAGGCTATATGCAGTCAGCACCCCTACTAGAAGAGTTAGCGTGGCTGAACATTAGACATTACCAGAAGGTATCAGATCTGGATAACATTGAACACGTAACAAGTATTCCTATGGCTTACGCATTAGGTATTGAAGATGGTGAGATGGATAAAGTAACCTTTGCCGCCCATACCCTTTTGAAGTCTACTAACCCGGAGGTTAAAATAGGCTACCTAGAGCATCAAGGTAAAGCCATACCGGCACAGCAGAATTCAATACAGCAGCTTGAGCAGCGAATGGCAGCTATGGGTGCTGATATGTTAACCCCCAGAGGAACGTCTACAAGAGAGACAGGTATAGCCAAGACCATAGACAATACCAAGGCTACATCTATACTCCAGGAGTCTGTAGAGGCGCTTGAACTAGGTTTGGAGAAGGCTTTCACATTAGCTGGTGAGTGGATGGATGTTGATGCCTCAGGAACACAGGTCAACATAGGTGATAAGATCAGTCTAACAGTAGATGCTAACTTAGTAGCTAACTTAATTGGTTTAATGCAGTCTAAGAACCTATCACCAGAAGACCTAACACAAGAGATGCAGAAACGCGGCATGTTATCAGAAAGCACTAACCTAACATCAGGTATAGAAGATCAGGTAACAGATACTCCTCAGATTGGTGATGATGTAGCTGTACTAGACGATGCTAGCGACTAATAACTACACTTTGTTGCATTGTTATACTTGTTTCGCTACAATGTGTGTATACCCAGGTGGGTATTTAACATTTAAATATAAAAGACATACTAGATGGGAGATTTAAAATGTCGTTAAAGTCTAAAGTAAATAATATTGATGAGGTTGATGAGAATGTACGTGGTTTCTATAAAGAGACTGATAACGGTTTCATTCTTGATGTAGAAGCAAATGACGGTTATGCATTAGAAGATGTTGGTGGTCTACGATCCGCTCTAAGTAAAGAACGTGCCTTAAAGCAGGAAGCGGAAAAGAGAGCAGGACAGTACTCGAAACTAGGAGACTTAGACGCTGACACTATTGAACAAAAACTTAATCGGTTACAGGAGTTAGAAGCTCTAGACCCAACCAAAGAAGCAGACAAGATTGCTGATGCTAAGTTAAAATCTTTACAAGAACAAATGAGTACTAAACACCAAAAGGAGCTGGAAGCTCTTAAAGGTGAAGCTGGTAAGTATCAATCACAACTCAATAGAGTACTAATTGATGATTCAGCCAAGAGTGCAATTCTGGCAGCAGGTGGTGACGCAGATACGGTTACTTTCATGCTTCCATATGTTAAAGAGAGCTTACGCTTGCGAGATGCTGGTGAAGGCTTTATTACTGAAGTGGTAGACGCTAATGGTCATCCACAAATAGGTGATAGTAATGGAAACCCAATGACTGTAGGTCAGCTAGTAGAGTCTATGAAGTCTCAAGCTACTTGGTCAAAAGCGTTTCCAGGTAAGAATAAGTCAGGCGGTGGGAGATCTTCTGATATTACTGGTGGGACATCAGGAACTTCAGGCGTTAAACGTTCTGAAATGACTACTAAAGAAAAGTCTGCATACGTTGCAACACACGGACAGCAAGCTTACTTTAAACTTAAACCTTAATATTTAAATGGATCTTTAAAGGAGATTAATTCCATGGTTATTGGTAATCAAAGTAATATGGTGGTTTATCAGGAGCAGTTTTATACTGGTTTTGTTGAATCTGTACAATCTAACTTAGATGTTTTTAACGCTGCTGGTTTTAATACTATTAGCTTAAACACTCTATTCCATCGTGGCCAACAGAAAGAAGCAGCATTCTTTTTGAAGTCTAATGGTATTTTCCATCGTGACCCTACTTCTGTAGCAGAGCGGACTCCAATCTCAATGTCAGCTGATGATCATAAATCAATCAAAATCAAGAAAGGTGATCTTTATGCTTTCACTCTTGATTCAATGCGTGATCAAGGTCTATCACCTGAAGAGATGGTATTCAACATTGGCCGTGCATCTGCTGAGAACATCACTGAGCAATGGCGTGAGTCTGCTGTATCAGCTTTAGTTGGTGCTTATGACCTAGCTGGCCTACAGCCTACTGGTGCTGATGAGCTTGTTTATGATGATTCAGCTAACACTCTATCTACTGATGCATTGATTGCAGCTATGCCTCTTTTTGGTGATCGCACCATGAAGATTAAAGCATGGGTTATGCACTCTAAAGCATATTGGGATCTTGTTGGTAATCAAGCAGCATCTACTACTGCTGATGGTGTTGCTGATATGGTTGTTATGAGCGGTACTCCAGCTACTCTAGGTAAGCCTGTTATCGTTGTTGACAGCCCTGCTCTTGTAGATGTTGATGCTCTAGAGACTGGTACTGTTAATGCTTACCGTACTTTCGGTTTAGTTGAAGGCGCTATCGTTATCAACGAATCAGTTATGCCTGACGTTATGATTGAAAATGTAACTGGCCGCGAAAACCTTGTACGTCAAATACAAGCTGAGTGGAGCTACACTATCGGTATCAAGGGTATTTCTTATGAGTCTACTGATAAGAACCCTACTGATGCACAGTTAGCTGATTCTGCTCGTTGGAATAAAGTCTACACATCTAAGAAAGATCTTCCTGGTATCCAAATTTACCATAGATAATCTTATATGTTATACTCGAAGGGAGCCTCAGGGCTCCTTTTTTATTAACTAGAGGAAACCAATATGCGTAACAATATATATGTCTTATTCAAGAAGCCCTACAACCATGAAGATAGTCCATTATTTAACCTTGTCAAAGAGCATATGGCTAAAGGCGATAGAATCATTGGTTCAAAGATGGGATTAGCTAAGATTGGTGATTTACCAACAGGTGTTACATTCTATTGTGATGTAGACCCAACAACCTTTAAGAACCTAAAAGAGCTAAAGAACTTTGAAGTAGTTGGTACTGATAATGATAAACCAAAGAAGACAACGTCTAAGAAAGAAGTTAAAGAAGAGGCCAAAGAAGATACTAAGGAAGCCCTACAAGACCTCACAGAATCCTTAGAAGAAGTAGTTGAAGCTAAAGAGGATGATAATGAATTCCATACCTCAGCAGCGCAAGCTATCCTTGATGAGCCTAACTTTCTAATTGCCCGTAAGATGTTACGTCAAATGTGGCCTGATGCACCTGTTAAGAACCGTGCTATGGTTGATGCTCATTGTAAGAAAATACTAGGAGAGTAAAATGCCTTTAATAGTGGAAACAGGGAGTATAGTTCCAAACGCTAATGCTTATATAGATGTAGCTTATGCTGATACCTATCTATTGGATAGGAACCTAGATAGTGAGTGGACTTTGCTTACTGCTACAGCTAAAGAGGCAGCTATTATATATGCTACTGAATACCTAGAACTTAGATATGATTTCAAGGGGTGCTTACAAGATAGGACTCAATCACTATCATTCCCTAGATCTGAGTACTACGATAAAGAAGGTAGAGCATTGGCAG
>Ga0209631_10003212_pt1 | contig 19009 bp, 11 predicted proteins | sample COG_08_FD_184752 | JGI IMG/M metagenome (GOLD analysis project Ga0209631, IMG submission 184752) | Pelagic Microbial community sample from North Sea - COGITO 998_met_08 (SPAdes) (version 2) | ecosystem: Environmental > Aquatic > Marine > Neritic zone/Coastal water | place: Helgoland, sampling...
CTAGCTAAGTGTTGGCATCACCCGCCGGCTTGTTTCAGCATCTCGATCATCTTCTCGTGCTCGCGTTGCATGGCAATTCTCATCGGTGTTCTACCTGCGTAGTCAGTTTTGTGGACATCAGCGCCGTGCGCGAGCAGCAAGGCGGCGCAATCCTCGTCTCTGTTATGAACCGCGAAGTGGAGTGGGGCCGTGCCGTCATCGTCAGTGGTGTTCACGTCTGCGCCCGCCTTGATGAGCTCCTTGATGACTGGCGCGTGACCTGTGACGGCGGCATGGTGCAGAGATGTGAAGCCACGGTAAGCTTCCTTGTCTACGTCGGCACCCGCCTCAATCAGCGCCTTCACCACCGGCGTGTGGCCCTCTTGAGCGGCGCAGTGCAGAGGCGTGCTCATGTCCACGTCCACCCCAGACTTCAGGAGGGCCCTGACCGCGGGCACGTTGCCGCAATAAGCTGCCCAGTTCAACGGTTCAGAGGAAGAGTGCGGCATCTTCTCCTCCAACGACCGAACGCCCTCAACGCTCCACACCGCGTCGTTGTACCACTTGCTCACCTGCGCCAAGTTGAGGGTAGCCCTCCCGTCGAGCTTGGGGAGTATCTCGGAGTAGAACACGTCTGGCAGCTCCTCGGCGATGGCGACGAACACCGATATCTCGCCGCGTCGGATCTTATCTACGACCGGCTCAGTCTTTCGTCTCTTGCTTCGTGTCTCCATGGCGGCGTCGAAAGTGAAAAGGGGTGCCCTCGGTCGTGGTCTTTCGTTGCTTTCAAATCATTTCTCGGAGGAGACGAAATAGAGCGACGATTTATCGGAACACACCGCACGCGCCGGCTCTTCGTTCACACGCTCACGCGCCACCATCGCATCCACCGCCGACACCATGGTTTCCACCGGCGCGTACATCCTCAGCGCAGGTTCCAACGCGCGTGAACTGCTCCAGATCCCCCTCATTCCCGGCGACGTCGTCGATGTCCCCCAGGACCAACTCCCCCAGGACCAACTCTCGGAGGGTGTGGAGCTCCTCTCCACCCTCGACAGCGGCGACACCGCCTGGATGCTCACAAGCACCATCCTCGTGCTGATGATGACGATCCCCGGCCTCGCGCTCTTCTACGGCGGGCTCGTGCGCCCGAAGAACGTGCTCAACGCCGCATCCAACGTCTTCGCGACCGTCGCCTTGGTCACGCTCGTCTGGGTCCTGTGGGGGTATTCAATCGCGTTTTCCGATGTGGAGATGGAAAAAGGACGGTACAACCTACACTCCTTCTTCGGATCCCTCCACAACGGCGGACTCACCGGCATCTCGCTCTTCTCGTCCACGGGCAACTACCCGGCGAGCATCTTCGTCACCTTCCACTGCATGTTCGCGTGCATCACCACCGCGATCATCTCGGGCGCGTTCGCGGAAAGGCTCAGGCTCACCGCCGCTTGGGCCTTTGCCATCCTATGGAGCACGGCGGTGTACTGCCCACTCGCGCACCAGGTATGGGGCGGCGACGGCGCGTTCCTCCACTCCCTCGGAGCCATCGACTTCGCGGGCGGCATCGTCGTCCACGTCTCATCGGGAGCCTCGGGGCTGACCGTGGCGTCCATGATCGGTAAAAGGGCTGGGTATCCCAACGTACCGAAAGCGCCGCATTCGCTGGTGCTGACCAACATCGGCGCGAGTCTGCTGTGGGTCGGCTGGTTCGGGTTCAACGCCGGGAGCTCGACCGCGGCTGATTTCATCGCGGGGCAGGCTATGCTGGTGACTCAGATCGCGAGCGCCGCTGGCGTCGTCGGGTGGACCGCGGTGGAGATGTCGTGTTACGGAAGGCCGTCTTCGCTGGGTATGGTATCCGGAGCCATAGCCGGACTCGTCGGGGTCACGCCGGCTTCGGGTTCGATCGGCGCGATGGCCGCCATCTGCATCGGCGCCGTCGCGGGTGCGACGTGCTTCACCTTCTGCACCTACGTGAAAGAATCCATCGGCACCTACGATGACTCGCTGGACGTCTTCGGCATTCACGGCGTCGGCGGTGCGCTTTTTTTGTTTTTTTTTTTCCACTGCTGCCCACGGATCCCTATCTGACTTACTGTTTTTCATCAGGCATCGTCGGCGCTCTCTTGACCGCGGTGTGGTGCGCGCCGGCGCTCGGCGGCGCCGGGTTCGGCGAGATCGTCCTGCGCGGCGGCGAGGTCCACCCGATCCGCGAGATCGGTACCCAGCTCGGTGTTCAGGCGTTCTCCATCGCCTACGCCGTCGCTTGGAGCGTCTTCGCCACCGTGCTCATCGTGAAATTCATCGACGTTTGCCACGGCGGATGGCACCCGCGGCTGTGCGCCTTGACCCACTGCAGGTCCACGCCGAAAGAAGAAGAGGCTGGCCTCGACGACGCGTACTTCGCGGAGAGCGGCTACAACTTCCAGCCGCAGGACATGGCGATCAGCGTCGAGGTCGGGCCGCTCCGCGGTCGCAAAGGACACGGGCTGCAACTGTACTACACTGACGAGGAAGGCACCCGACACCCCATCGGCTTCGGCGGCGAACACCAGGACCCAAACTCGCCGTCGCAGATGGACGCGCTCGAACGGATGAACGAAGCCGCGAGGCCGCACGCGTTGTCCGACGCGGTGGCCAACGCGCTTTGGTCCGACGGGTAAGCTTATTTTAATTTTCGTACGGGCGATTAGACTGACGTCGTGTTTTGTTTACAGGGGCGTCGTGAACATTCGAAGGGAGCGGGGCGGGGACGGTAAGGTGACCGCGGAGCACGTGTCCATCACGCCGTCGCAGAGCAGGGAAGGGACCGTGCGGGGCGGTGAAGAGGCGGCGTGAGTGGTGGAATGAACGAACGAACGAACGAACGCGGGGTCTGCGCGTGATGGCATCTTTCGATGATCAAACCTCCCTCGCACATCATCTCAGTGCCACGTAGAACAAAAAGCTCAGGGCCCAGTTCCTGTAGTGTCGAACTACCGTTCCATCATCGAGCTTCGACACTACAGGAACACGGGACACAACGTGGCACGGAAGATGTGATGTGCGAGGGAGGTTCGACGTGCCATCACGCGCAGGACCGCGCCGATGACGACGATAAAAAACTTTTTTGATGAAAATTCTTGATACATTGATAACAGACTCGCGCCGGACTGGACGTACCTACTGATACACAAAAAATGAAACCCTCCACCTTCACGCCGCGGCGACCCCGTTCCAATCCTCGTTCCCCGGGAGCACCGGCGAGGACTCGTCCCAGCTCCCGCCGACGCCGCGATTCTTCGGGCGATCTTTGCGCAGATCCGAACTCGTCGTTTTCGCGAACATGAGCTTGAGTCTGTACACCAACCCGACGCGCCGCGCCCTGAGCCACCGACCGGGTACCGAGTTGGCCCACGACCTGCCGATCGTGAGCTGCCACACCAGCAGCGCCATCTTGGACGCCTGCGCGACGTGCTCACGCAATGAAACCGCCTTGAGCCCGTCCATGAGCATCGTCCGCATGACGCCGTCGGTGGCGAGCATCTTAGCGCCGTCCGCCGCGAGCTCCACCATGGTGGACACCGGGAGGCTCACCCCGCCTTGCGCGCCAATCTCCGCCATCTTAACCAGCTCCGCCAGCCGCTCCCACTCGAACCGCCCTTTGACGATGACCACCTTCAGCAGCCTGGCGCGAAGGTTCGGGTCCGGGTCGGTGAGCAACCGCCGAGCCACGTACGGAAGAGAAGCTTCCAAAAAGTTAAAATTTGGATCCAGCGTTAAACAGATGTTCTCCTGCGTCAAAAGCGCGCGAATCACCAGCGAGAACCGCTCGGGAACTCGGATCGGGTAGAGGTACAGCAGCTTGTTGAACTCCCTGGTTAAACCCCGGAACGAAAAGTTACCGGTCGCCGCCATCTCTCCGAGGAGCTCGCCGCTCCACGCGTCGGCGAGACCCTCCGCGATTGGTTTCACGTCGCACCCTTCCTGTAAGAACCCGAGGTTCTCCAGGCACTCCGCCAGTCCTTCGTAGTCTCCGTTCATCACGTTGACCACGGCGTCGATGATATTTTCCTGATTGTTTCTAGAAATCTCCGCGACGTTTCCAAAGTCCACGTAAGCGATGTCGCCGGATGGCAACGCCAGGACGTTACCCGGGTGCGGGTCCCCGTGGAAGAGTCCAAAGTCCAGGAGCTGGCGCAAACCGCTCTCGACGCCGTTCTGGAGGAATATGCGCAGCGCCTCGTCGGATTCGAACGCACCCTCCGCGGTGCACCGTGTGCCTTCCTGCCAGTCCATCACCAGCACCCGCGGCGAGGAGAGTGAACCGTAGACGCCCGGGATCTGCACCCTCGGATCGTCCGCGAAGTTCCGCTTGAAATCGCGCAGGTTATTCGCCTCTTGCACGAAATCGAGCTCCTCCAGCAGCTTCTCCGCGAACTCGTCCACGAGCAGCGTCGCGGTGCATCCGATGTTCTCGCGGCACCAATCGTCGAAGATGCGTTCCGCGGCGGTTCGAAGGATCCACAAATCTAAGATGACCTGCGGCCGGGTTCCGGGCCTTAGGATCTTGACCGCCACCTCCGTGCCGTCCTTCAGCGTGCCTTTATACACCTGCCCGATGGACGCCGCCGCCACGGGTTCCGGCGTGATGACCTCGAACACCTCGCTCGTCGGTTTCCCAAAGTCTTCTTCCATGATCTGGAAAGCTTCCGAGGACGGAAACGGCGGCACGCGGTCTTGCAGCTTGGTGAGCTCCTCCATGACCTCTTCTTCCACCAGGTCTGGCCTGTTGGCCAGGTTCTGGCCGAGCTTGACGAAGAGCGGGCCGAGTGAGGTGAGGGTGTTCTTGAGCTCGGCGGCGTAGCGCGTGCCGCCGTCCTCGGCGTCGAGCTTGAGGAGCGATTCTTTACGCGCGAAGAGCGTGGCGAATTTGGTGACGACGACGGCGCCTCTGCGTGCGAGCGCGACTGGTTGCTCGAGCGCCTCCTTCTTGATAGCCTCCGGGTCGTACCGTCGCTTGAGGACGCAGAAGTTCTGCTCCATGTCGAGCTGGTCCAACGACTGTTGCTCGGAGCGTTTGTCGCGCTTCTTCTCGCGCTTAGCGCGCGGATCCTTCGGTCGCCTCAGCACCGTCCCGTCTCCCGCGCTCACCGTCACGAATTCGTCGACGACCGCCGCGGGGGTTTCATCGGTCTCGGACGACGTGGACGTCTCGGGCTCGGCCACCGCGGTCTCGACCGCGCCGCGGGTCCGGAGGCTGAGTCGGGCCCGGCCACCGGTGGGCTTGGAAGCGATGTTGGAAGCGTTGTTCCGTCTGTGGTGATCCGGGGCGGACGCTCGTCGCCGGTCCGCGCGTCTCACGGAGGGACGCGCGAATGACACGCGCGCCCCGGCGATGACGCTCGTCATCGTCATTGTCGACGCGTGCGCTGCGATATGACCCAAGTGCGGTGCGTCCACGAGAGATGCGCGCGCAAGTCGAAGTGTGCCTCGGGCGGTGCCGTGACTCACAAAGACGAAGGGTGCCTGAGGAGGTGCCCTCGAATGTGCACAACTGGCAGCCTCAGATTTTGTCGTTCATTTTAACTCGAGGATTCTTGAGTCACCGCTGCAGAAAATCTTATCGGTAGTGCTACCCGCAGTTTGTGTGTCATGACTGCCCGAGCACGTTTTCCCGCGAAATATCTTGTTCTTTATGAGATCCGGTATGTATTTCAGTCATGCGTTAATGCACATTAGGACAAACATGTAATGTTTTATGGATGATTACGTGTGCGTGTCGTGAAAATGTCCGAAAACGCCGGTTCATAAAAGGCGCCGGAATGCGAGTGTCGCCAGACCTAACAATCCCCCTCGGCTCCGCTCACTCTCGACCGCGGCGGACCACCTCGGCTCATCCGCACTCGAGTTTAAACCTCCAACCGACGCACCGCGACTAGCCACCAAGTCCTCGCGTCTCACATCGCGACGCAACCTCCGCACGATGGCATCCATGCGGGCCGCACAGGCGATGGCGGCCTGCCACGTCGGCGCAAACAACTTGGCGTTCCGCCGGGGCTCGATGGCGGGCGCGTCCGTGAATCTGACCGTGAAGCGCGCGTCCGCTCGATCCGAGTCGGCACTCGATGCGTTCGAACGCGACGGGATCACCGCGGCGGAGGGCCAGCGCGGTCGCGGCAGAGGTGCGCGCGCCATCCATCATCACGACTCTTCTCTTCAATAAAGCAGCGCCCCCAAACGACGCTTTTTCATCTAGGTTTCCGCTCGTCTCAGTCGTCCACGCCCGCCTCGTCCTCCCTCACGTCCTCACGATTCGACATTAACCCACGATCCCTCCGACGACGATGACAGGCAGAGGAAGAGGGCGGGGCCGAGGCAGGGGCCGCGGCGGCAACAAGTTCAAGATCCGCGAATCCTCAGACGGCAAATCGCACCTCGGCACAACCCTCCGCTACCAGGACAATAAACCGTTCCCGGACCAGGCAAAGGCAGGCAAAGGCGATACATCCCCGGCGTACGCCGACGCGGGACCCGGCATGGACTCCCTCACGTCACCACTCGACGAATCCCCCGGCGGGCTCATCGACGACGCGCCCATCAAGTTCCTCCCGCTGGGCGGCCTAGGCGAGATCGGCATGAACTGCGCCCTCGTCGGAACGGAGAACCGGTACGTCTTACTGGACGCCGGTCTCATGTTTCCCGACCACGAGGAACTCGGCATCCAAAAAGTCTTACCCGACGTCTCGTTCTTGGCGCGATGGAGGGATAAAGTCGAGGCGGTGCTGATCACCCACGGGCACGAGGATCACATCGGAGCGTTACCCTGGGTCATCCCCGCGCTGGACCCGAGTACGCCCATCTACGCCGGGCTGTTCACCATGCAGCTGATCCAAAGGCGTATGAAGGAGTTCAACCTGTGGGGCGATGGCAGCCGGTTCAAGGTGATCGACATGGGCGAGCGGTTCCGCGCCGGGCCGTTCGAGATGGAAGCCGTGCGTGTCACGCACTCCATACCGGATTGCTGCGGGTTAATCTTTCGATGCGCGGCGGGAACCGTGGTGCACACGGGGGATTGGAAGATTGACGAGAATCCGGTGGATGGCCTCAACTTTGACCGCGCGCAGTTCGAGCGCGTGGGCAAGGAAGGCGTTACGCTCATGATGTCCGACAGCACCAACGTTTTGTCCCCCGGGCGGACGATAAGCGAGTCGCTCATCCGCGACTCGCTGGTGCAAAAAGTTTTGGGACACAAATCCGGCCGGATCATCACCACGCAGTTCGCGTCCAACATCCACCGCCTGTACGGCGTCAAAGCCGCCGCCGACGCCTCCGGGCGTAAGATCGCCTTCGTGGGCATGTCCTTGACCACCTACCTCGAGGCGGCGAAGAAAGCCGGGATCCACCCGATCGATCCCGACGAGCTCGTACCCGCGGAGGAAATTGAAAACGTCAATCCCAACGAACTCATCGTCGTCACCACCGGGTCCCAGGGCGAGGACCGCGCGCAACTCGCGCGCGCAGCCTTCGGCGGGAGCCACCTCCTGACCTTACAGCCCGACGACTTGCTCCTGTACAGCGCGAAGATGATCCCCGGGAACGAGAAGCGCGTGATGCGCATGATGAACGCCATCGCCGCGCGGGGTCCGCAGATCGCGATGAAAAGGGAAGACGGGCTGCACTCCTCGGGCCACGCGTACAGGGACGAACTCACGGAGATTCTCAAGATGCTCAACCCCGAGCACTTCCTCCCGGTCCACGGCGAGTACGCCTTCCTGAAGGAGCACGAGCTGCTCGCGCGGGAGTGCGGCGTCTCGCACTCCACCGTCATCGGCAACGGTCAGATGCTCGGAGTCACCCCGCTTCGCAACGGCAAGTCGCACGGAACACTCGGCAACCTCCACCTCCTCGGCCAGGCGCGGCTGCAGACCATGTTCAACGACGGAGGCAAGGGAAGCGGCACGAGCGAGGACCTGGCGATCGAGGAGCGCATGCGAATCGCCACCGAGGGTATCATCGTCGTCGACCTCGAAGTCTTTGACGCGCCGCTCGTGAAACAGACGGACCCGGATGACGGCGCATCCTCGGAGAGCGCCGCCGAGACGCCGGCGGCCACCGCGACGACGCAGAAGAGTCCGAAGGGGAACCTGACCGCGCGCGCGCGGGTCACCTCGCGGTCCATGTGGACGGACGAAGGACGCATGCTCGCGAAGATCCGCGACGCCGCGGAGCGCTCGGTCGAGTCCTTGGGATCCGGCGCTCGGCTCAGCGCCGTCGAGCGCACGTGCGCGTCCGCGGTGCGATTCGCGGCGCGAGGGTACAGCGGCAAGCGCCCGGACGTCATCGTCGTGGCGCACCGCGGGTCCGGCTCGCCGAGTGATAAGGCGAGGCTGGACAACGCGATGTCGACGGCGGGGGGCGGCGTGCCCGACGACGCCAAGCGCGGCATGACGGGCGCGTCTGGCACCAAGTACAGGCCGAGGGCGGCGAGGCGGGATACCACCCCGCGGAACGTGCGGCCGCTGAGGGGGCCGGGGTCGGCGCGTGGGGACGGCGGCGGGGGTGCGAGGCACACGCGCCGCGATACCGAGTATCAGTGAGACGGGATTTGATTGACGCACGGGGGTTTGTGTCACACTCGACTCGATGATTTTAGGATTGTATTTCGACAGCGTGTTTACACCGACGAGCTAGCTAGCTAGTGCGCGTGAGCGTCATTCATCGCCTGTCGCGGTCATAACCGTGGTCGCGGTACCCGTCGCGGCTGTGCCCCCTGCGGTCGTGCCCCCCATCGCGGTACGGATGATACCCGCCGTCGCGCCCCCGTCGGTCCCTGCTCGGCGATCGGGAGTATCGGCGCCTGTGCTCTCGGTGGTCCCGGTCGCGTGACCCTCCCCTCGATCGATCGTCCCCTCGGTGCCGGTCCCGATGATAGTCCCGATCACCGCCCCGGCCCTCGCGTTCGCGATCCGAACCGTCGCGGCGGTCTGAAGGCGGTTTAGGCGGCCCTTCAGTTCGTTCGTTTAGCTCTCTCACGAATTCTCGAATCTTCTGCCAACCCACGTAGTTCTTACCGCTGAAGTGCCCCTGCGGGTCGTTCTCCAGTGTGGCGTCGCGGCCTATGATGGCGCCGCTGACCTGGCACACCACCTCGAACCCGTTCTTCGCGTTCAGCTCCTTGGTGTACGATTCCATGTCCTTCTCCATGGCGGCTCGAACATCGTCGGCTTCCTTTATCAACTTTTGGCATCCGTCGACGTCTCCCGCCTCGCCGGCTTGCTCGCTCGCTCGCATCTTATCGTCGATCTTCGTTTGCCAGCCCATCTTGCGCTCGGTGATCTTCACGTCGAGCCTCATCGCGTAACTGTCGAGCTGTTCCTGCGCCTTGCGCACGCGTTCGTCGCACCGCGTGATGAGCTTGACGCATAATTTGTAGGTTTCGTGTTCCCATCCCAGCCGGTGCTTCTCCGCGCGCGGCAGGGCGTCGTACTCGGCTTTGCAGGCTTCGTCGCACACCATGCGCGAGTGCTTATGCCATTCGTCCGGGTCGAAGTACCCGATGTTCTTCTTGCTGCCCTGGAAGAGCCGGTACGGGGAGCATCCCGCGAGGTGGTGCTTATCGACGTCGTCGTCGTCGAATCGCCGTCGCCGCCCGGTGACCTTGTCGAGGTCGATGTTGCGCTCGGGGCCCATCATCTCGTCCAACATGGCGGCGAAGTCGGACGCCATGGCGTGGCGGCCGCGCGGGGTTCCCAACCGGGGGGATCGTTGGCGTGCCCACGAGGCGTGGGGTTCGGGCCCGCGCGTCGGATTGTGAAAAAGTAAATAATCGATTACAACGACAGTGGACACCAGAGCTCTCCGAGCGACGATGTCCGCGGCGATGCCCTCCGCCGCGGTCGGCGCGGAGCTCCGTGTTCCACCCCACGGACCAAAGGCGGCGCGCCATCGCGTCGTCGCCCGTCGTCTCGTCCGCGGCGCGGCGGCGTCGGCGTCGAGCGATGCCCCAGCCGACATCATCGGAACCACCGACGACGACGACGACGACGCGACGTGTTCGCTGCGCGCGCGCGACGACACCGCGGCGAAGTTCCGCTTCGAGGGCACGCGGCGCCTCTACGGCGACCGCCGCTTCGACCGGCTCGCGCGCGCGCACGTCGCCGTCCTCGGCATGGGCGGCGTAGGCTCATGGGCGGTGGAGGCGTTGGCGCGGAGCGGCGTCGGAACCCTCACGCTGGTGGACCTCGACGTCGTGTGCGTCACCAACGTCAACAGGCAGGTGCTCGCGACGGATACATCCGTGGGGGACTCCAAGGCGACGACGATGGCGGCGAGGGTGAAGGAAATCAACCCGCGGTGCGACGTGCGCGTCGTGCAGGACTTCGTCACCGGGGACAACGTAGAAGCAATCTTGGGGCTCCCATTCGATGGCATTGATGGCAATGATGGCCTCGACGCCTCCAACGTCGACTTTGTCATCGACGCCATCGACGCGGAGAAGGACAAGGCCGCCGTCGTCGCGTGCTGCGTCCACCATCGCGTGCCCGTGGTCACCGTGGGCGGCGCGGGCGGCGTGGACGCGCTGGGCGACTGCGTCGTGGAGGATCTATCGCTCGCGACTTTTAACCGACTGTGCCAGCGAGTTCGGCGGCTGTTGCGGCGCGATTACTGCTTCCCACGGGGCGAGGCACGGACGCCCCGGGAGATCTACGGCGCGGGTGGTAAAGATCAAGATAAGCGGGGCGAGAAGAATAAACCGAAGAAGAAGAAGAAGAAGCCGCAGGGTAAGTTCGGGGTCAAGGCTGTGTACCACCGGGAGAATGCCAACTATTTCAAGCCAGACGCGGGGACCAAAGGCCGGGGCGGGATAGGATGCGACGGCGTGGGCGGCAGCGCCGTGTTCGTGACCGGTGCGCTGGGGTTCAAAGCCGCGTCGCACGTGTGCCTCACCCTCATGGACGCGGACGGGACGGACGACAACGCGGGGGCCGAGAGGGGGACGCCGGCGGCGGCGGGCTGGAGGTCGCGGGTGTGGCCGAAGGATAAAAGTTCGGGAGGCGACTCCGGCGGCGGCGGCGGCGGCGGCGGAGGAGGAGGAGGTGGAGGAGGCGGTGGAGGCGGCGGCGGGGGGAGCGATCGAGGGGGTGACGAAGGAGACGCGTCCGCGGACGGTCCGGGTGACGCGGGTGAGCCCCGGGGCGGAGCCGGGGGCGCGACCGCAGCCGCCGCCGCCGCCGCCGCGGGCCTCTTCGCCGCCGACCTCGACCCCAACGTCGACGAGGCTGCCGATGTCGACGATGCCGCCACGACACGGACGGCACCCTCGGCACCACCCTCGGCACCAACCTCGGCACCCTCGACGCCCTCCGCCTCCCTCGTCGCCGACGCCGACGCCCTTCCAGCGAACGCCGTGTTCGACGGTCACTGCCACTGGCACCTCTCCCGCGACGAGTCCGCCTCTGTCCACCTCGCCGCGTCCCTCGCCGGCGCCGCGTTCACGTCGACGCGCCCGGGCGACTGGGAGTTCGCCGGCGTGTGCGCCGCGCAGGGTAACCAGTCGCACGTGCACGATGCATCGGACGTCGGGTTCGGGCTCTGCCTGGGTCTCCACCCGTGGTGGGCGCACCATCACGCGTTGAGAACCGACGACGCGTGGGTCAGCGAACTGAGACTTATGCTCGCGACACATCCGCGCGCGGTCGTCGGGGAGATCGGGCTCGATCGCGTCGCGGTGCCGATGAACGAGCTTGGCGAGGCGTTGGGTGACGAGCCCGCGGATTACCCCAACCAGCTGCGGTGCTTCGAGACGCAGCTGGCGCTCGCGACTGAGCTTCGAAGGCCGGCGGTGGTACACTGCGTCAAGGCTTACGGTGATCTCGCGGATCGGTTCAGGGCGGCGGAGACGATGCCGCCGCGGGTGCTGATGCACTCGTACGGCGGCACCGTGGGGTACATGGAGTCGCTGACGCGGATGAAGCGGTGGGGTGGACGGTTTTACTTTGGGTTCAGCGCCGTCGTCAATCTGCGAAGCCCGAAAACCGCGGACGTGGTCCGGAAATGTCCGGACGACCGGCTGCTCTTAGAGAGCGACCTGGTCAGCGTGGACGGCGCGGAGTCGGGTTTGAGGCGAATGCTGGCGTTCGTGGCGGAGTGCAAGGGGTGGAGCGCGGAGGAAACGGCGCGGATCACGAAGGAAAACGCGCTGAGATTCTACGGCGAAGTAGCCGAGTGATTGAAAAAATCATCAAAAGGTAGTTCATCGAACGAAGTCGAAGGCTCGTCTGGTCTCGGTTTAAAAGTAGATGGACTTGACGTCACTCGCGCTGAAGACCTGGGCGCATCCCGGGCACTTCCTATCCCTGTTGTCCAGCCTCACCTGCACGCACTCCTGGCAGAACATGTGGTAACACCGCGTGATGATCGAAGCCTTCGGCCTGTCGTTGCACACCGAGCACCGAAGCATTGACTTGTACGCGTCAATCTCCTCCTTGTACTCGTCCGCGCCGCCGCCGCGCTTCAGCAGCTTCTCCCCGCGGCGCTTCAAACCCGCCACCTGCTCCTCGAGAGCGCTCACCTTACGCTCGGCGTTCACGACAGCCTCGGCGTCCTTCGCGCTACGTCCGGAGAGATCTTCCGTTCGTTTGGTCAGAGCCTCGTTGGCTTCGCGGTGAGAAGAACTCGCATCCCGCAACTCTCGAAGCGTCTTCGTCTGCTCCTCCATGCGCTCCGCCAACTGCGCAGCTTCATCACGCGCGCGCTGCAGCTCCGCGGTTTGCTCCGCGCGCGCGGCTTCCGCGTCACGGCACCGCTGCGCCGCCGCCTGAGCCACGCCCCGCTCGTGCGCCACCGCCGCCTCCGCCCCGGCCAATTCATCCCGTAAACGCCTGCACTGGTTATTAGCGGCGTTGGCGTCCTGTATCGCCTTGGCCTCCGTACCGTCGCGTTCCGTGAGCCGCTGCATCAACCGAGCCGTCTCGCTCTGGCTCTCCTCGTACGCCGCGCCGACTTCTTCAACCTCGGACACGAACGCGTCCGTCTCCTCGGACTTCGCCGCTAACGCCTCCTCGGCAGCCGCCGCCTTGGCCTCCGCGGCATCCGCGCGCGCGTTCGCGGCGTCTAACAAGCGCTTGAGCTCCTCGGCGCCGCCCTCCGCTGGCGCGGACCCGTTCTCCACGCGTTCCAGCGCAGACTTGGCCGATTCCGCCGCGGCCCGCGCCTCCGCTAAATCGGCTTCAGCTTTTTTCTTAGCCGCCTCCGCCGCCGCGAGGTCACCCCTGAGCGACCGCGCGCGCTCGCACTCCTCGCGCAGCTTCTTGTTCTCCTCGCCGAGGCGCTCGACCGCCGCCGCGCGCTCCTCGTTGAGCTTCTTGCGTCCCGCGGACTCCGCCTGCGCGCCGAGTTTGTCCGACACGGAGTCCCGCTCGTCCATCGCGGATCGCCACCGGCGCTCGGCGTCGGCGAACCTCTCCTCCGCCAGCTGCGTCCGCCGCCTCTGCTCGCCGCACTCCGCCGCTTCAGCCCGCGCGGCGCGGACGTCCCCGCGCATCGCGTCCGCCTCGCGCTGCAACTTCGAGCACGTGTGTCGGAAACGATCGGAGTCCTCCCGGCTCTCGTTCAATCGACGCTCGAGGGCGACGTAAACCTTTGAGCGCGTCACGCTCGTATCGTCGCTCAGTTTGTCGTGAGCAGCGCGCAGGTCGCCGATGAGCTTCGCCTCCTTCGCCGACGCGTCGTCGAGGGACTTGGATTGGTGACTGAGTCGGCCCTTGAGCTCGGCGACGTCCGCTTCCAGCCGCGCGACGGCGTCCTGATCCGGTTGCGTAGGAGTGGCGCCGTTCAACGCCGGGGTACCCAGATCGATTCCCCCCTGGGTCTTGATCGCCGTCGCGGGGGTGGCGACGACCGCGCCGCCGCCCGGGGTGTTGGCGGCGGCGGCGGCAGCCTGCGCGGCGGCGCCCGCGGCTCTCGCGCCCGCCGCGGTGGCCATCGGAGGGAGGCCCTCGTGATGCCCCGCGCCCGCCCGCGCGGACGCGAGCGACCGCCTGAGTTGCTCGCACTCCGCCTGCGCGTCCTGGAGGGCATCGCCGATCTCCTCGTTGCGCTTGCGCTGCTTCGCGGTGCGCTCCCTGAGTCTCTCGAGCTCGCGAGTCGCGTCGGCGCCCTTCGCCTCCAGCTCCCTCATTCTCGACGGGGCATCCGCGGCTGTGTTCTTGTCGACGGCGTCGAGGACGGCGACGAGCGCCGCCTTCGTGGCGGCGGCTTTGGCCTTGATGGCATCCACCGCCCGTATCGCGTCTTTGTCCAGGCCGCCCTCCTTCGCCGCGGCGCCGTCCTCGTCTTCCGAGTCCGAGCCCGAGCCGTCGTTGTTCGCGCCCGCGCCCTTCTTGTTGGCGCCGCCGTCGTCGTCGGCATCGCGGCGGCGCTTGTGCCCGGCGACGACGGCCTCACCTCCCGCGAGCTCGAAGAGCCTGCGGAGGAACGGGTCCTTGACGTCGGACGTGGACGGCATCGACGGCGAGGGATCCACGCTGGACGCGCCGGTTCGTTTGGCCATGGAGACGATGTCATCCTGGAGCGTGTTCCATTCGGTGGCGACGGCGTTGAGGCGTGACTCGTAGGATGCCTGCTGACGCCGCAAGTCCGCGACGCGCTTCTCGCCCGTTGCGATCTCCTGCCGGTACACCTCGAGCTGTCGAATCAATCGGGACGGTGGACGTCAGGGGCTCGATCGGAGGGAGGATCATTCGTGTCGGCGGGAAAAAAAGAGAGGTGGGCGCTCGGGCAATTCGGCGTGGGGCGGCGGCGACGCCCCGGTCGTATCGGGCGATGGTGGGGACGCGTATCGGGTGATGCGGCACTCACCCGCTCCTTGAGGTTGCTCTGCTTGAACGCGAGCAGCGCGTTGGGGTCGGCCGACATGCTGATGGGCGCGCGCGCGTGTGCACTGACTGTCCCCTCGAGATCGCTCACAGATTGCTTGCGCAAAGCGCGCCGGCGCCACCCCTTGATCTCGAAACCCTGAGATGTTGGTAATCTTAGTAGGGTTTGTTAGTTACGCGTTCGCAACTCGTTAATCATAGTTAGACGAGTCATATACGAGCAAACATGCTGCTTCGCATAAAGAAAAGCCGCAGAATTTCCCCCGAAAAAGCGAGTCTCGTGGATAGGCCTTTCGGTCAATCGGGCCGGGCCCCCGGCGACGCCGAAGGGCACACCACGGCCGCCCGTGTCTTCCCATCCGCGGAAGAGCGAGCGAACGTCGATCACGCCCTCGCGCGTAGTTCGACTCGTGCACGTCGCGGACGCACACATCGTCACGCGAAGTTTGCACGCCCGGTGACTCCCACCGCGTGAAGAGCCGCAACCGATCGGAAGTCGCCAATGGCCGCGATGTCCACCTCCGTCGCCCAACCGGCGATGTACGCCGGATCGCGCCGATCCCCGTTCGCGGGACGTAACGCGCTCAGATCCGTGAAGGTGGTCAAGGCATCGCCGCTCCGCGCCGCGCCCGTCCGCGCCGCCGTCGCCGAGCCCGCCTCCGCGCCGTCCAGCTCCGGCGGCGTCGACCGGGGATCCGGACACGAAGTGCACAAGTTCGGAGGAACATGCGTCGGCTCCTTCGAACGCATCTCCGGCGTGTGCGATCTCCTCATCGAGTCCGCCAAGTCCGGCGTCAAGACATTCGGCGTCGTCTCAGCCATGGGCGTCGCAACCAAGGGCGAGCCCAAGGTCACCGACTGCCTCATCAACGCCACCGACATGGCCGCCGCGCGCAACCCCGCGTACGAAGAGGAACTCGTCAAGCTCGAGCACAAACACCGATCGACCGCGGAGGCACTTCTCACGATCCCGGAGGAACTCTCCAAGTACATGGACAACTTCATGGCTGAGCTCGAGGACCTACGGGCGATGCTCCGCGCCATGTCCATCGCGGGTACATCCACGCAGGCATTCGCGGACTTCGTCGTCGGGCACGGAGAGCTGTGGACCGCGCGGCTGTGCGCCGCGGTGATCCGCTGCAAGGGCTTCGACGCGGAGTGGATCGACGCGCGCGACGTCCTCGTCGTCACCGACGCCGAGGACGGCGGCGTGGACGTCGACTACGAGCGATCCAACGCTAACCTCGACAAACTTTTCGACGAACGAGGTGAGTCTGTTTTTATTTATTCGTATGGGCAATTAGAATGAGAATGACGGCGTGTTTTGTTTACAGGCCACACCGCCGCCGGCGCCGGCCGCGTGCTCATCGCCACTGGGTTCATCGCGCGGTCACCCACGGGCGTCCCGACGACGCTCAAGCGCAACGGCTCGGACTACTCCGCCACCATCTTCGGCGCCATGCTCATCGCCAAGACGATCACCATCTGGACCGACGTCGACGGCGTGTACTCCGCCGACCCTCGCAAGGTGAAGGAGGCGGTTTGCCTCGAGTCGTTGTCCTACAACGAGGCTTGGGAGCTGTCGTACTTTGGCGCCAACGTGTTGCACCCGCGCACCACACTTCCGGCGATGCGTTACCACATCCCGGTGGTATTGAGGAACTACTTTAACCAGGCGGCGCCCGGCACGAGCATCTGCGACCAGTGCGAGGTGACCACTAATACCGACGGCGCGATGAATCCCATCGACGTCAATTCCGATCGCGTCAACTTCATCAAAGGCCTCGCGACGATCGAGGACGTCACGATCATCAACGTCGAGGGAACCGGCATGGTCGGCGTCCCGGGCACCGCCAACGCGGTGTTCCAGACGGTGAAAGAGGCTGGATGCAACGTCGTCATGATCTCGCAGGCGTCCTCGGAGCACTCCATCTGCTTCGCCGTGCGCAGCCACGAAGCCGGCGCCGCGGTCAAGGCGCTTAATAAGCGATTCGAAAAGGCCATCGCCGCCGGCCGCATCAAGGAGGTCACCGTCGTGGACGAGTGCGCCATCCTCGCGGCTGTCGGCCAGAACATGTGCCAGACCCCGGGCGTCTCAGCCATGCTCTTCGAAGCCCTCGCCAACGCCTCCGTCAACGTCGTGGCAATCGCGCAAGGCGCTTCCGAGTACAACATCACCTGCGTCGTCTCCAAGAAGGACATCGCCAAGGCGTTGCGCGCGGTCCACGGCAGGTTCTACCTCTCCAAGACGGTCATGTCCGTCGGCATCGTCGGCCCCGGGCTCGTGGGCAAAACACTGCTCCGGCAGATGAAGGAGCAGCTCACCGAGCTCAAGACTTCCTACAACGTCGACTTGCGAGTCGTCGCCGTCGCCGGGCAGTCCAAGATGCTCACGGTCGACAACGACTCCATCGCGCTGGACCTCGGCACGTGGGAGGACGACTACGCGAACGGTGATGAGATGGACATGGAGGGGTTCATCAACACCGTCACCGACAGCGGCGCGCCCAACTCGGTCATCATCGACTGCTCCGCGTCGGAGGATGTCGCGCTTCACTACAAGGATTGGCTTCAACGCGGCATCAACGTCGTGACGCCCAACAAGAAGGCCAACAGCGGTCCCCTTCCGTACTACAAGGAGCTTAGGAACATCCAGCGCAACTCGTACACGCACTACTTCTACGAGGGCACCGTCGGCGCCGGTCTTCCCATCCTCTCCACCCTCAACAACCTTCGCGACTCCGGCGACCGCATCAACAAGATCGAGGGCATCTTCAGCGGAACCCTCTCGTACATCTTCAACACCTACGGCGCCGGTGACAAGTTCAGCGACGTGGTGTCCAGCGCGAAGGAGCTCGGTTACACCGAGCCGGACCCACGGGACGACTTGAGCGGCACCGACGTCGCCCGGAAGGTTGTCATCTTAGCCCGCGAGTGCGGCATCGACATCGAGCTCGACGACGTCCCCGTCGAATCCTTGGTTCCCGAGCCTCTCCGCGCGGTCGACTCCGTGGATGAGTTCATGCAAAAGCTCCCGGACTACGACGATGAGATGTCCGCCAAGTGCGCCGAGGCGGCGGCCGCGGGTGAGAAGCTCCGCTACGTCGGCGTCGTCGACGTCGTGAACAAGACTGGCGCCGTGGAGCTCCGGCGGTACAAGAGCGACCACCCGTTCGGCCAGCTGTCCGGCAGCGACAACATCATCTCGTTCGAGACGAAGCGCTACGTCGGTCCGTCCACGCTGGTGGTGCGGGGACCCGGCGCCGGTGCGGAGGTGACCGCGGGTGGTGTCTTTGGCGACTTGCTCCGCGTCGCTCAGTACCTCGGAGCCCCGTCGTGATGAGAGCGAGTGAGTATAAGTTTTTTATCGGAGGAAATGATGAGAGGAGGGAGTGGGCAGGGAGAGGTTGGGGCGTGGGTTCCCGCGCGGCGGCGTTTTTATTACCGATCGCACGCGCTTTACTTGCCATTTGATGTCAATGTCACACGAGTGAATTTGTTCTAAGTTACATCGCGGGCGCTCGCGGCGGCGGGCGCTCTCCAAAGTCTAATCTAAGAGTCTCTTACTCAATCACGTCTCGGCCGCGCGGTTGTCTTTCGCGCCGAGCGTCGTGTACCGGCCTTCCCGTCGCCGTTCACCGCCACGCTGTAGAGGTACTTCCCCGACAGTCCATCGATGGCGAACCAGCCCCAGTCCCTCCACGACATCTTGTTCGCCCCCCTCTTCCGTTCGCGTCCCTCGCCCGCGCGACTACCATTCGACGCTGGTTCGTCGTCGCATCCCTCGTCCAGCGAGGCGCCGCTGAAGAGCGACGACGTCCACGCGAGGTACGCCGCGACCACGCCCGATATCACTAGCAGCCACACTCGCATCGGGCACGCCATCGCGTGTCCTCCGACTGACGCGGCGGCGAATGGCACTCGCGCCGCCCCGACAGTGACGCCACGCATGGGAGCGCACAACATAAAAACGCGATATTTCGAGGCTCGTGGGAGGTTTCTCTCGGACACATCAACACACAATGCCGCCCAAGCCCAAGCCCAAGCCCAAGCCCAAGAAAGATACGTCCGTCGCAGGGAAGAAGCGGAAAGCCGCGGAGAAAGAGAAAGAGAAGAAGAAGACCACGCCCGACACGAAGAAGATGAAGAAGGAGGCATCACTCGCGTTAGGG
>Ga0209631_10003215_pt1 | contig 19002 bp, 8 predicted proteins | sample COG_08_FD_184752 | JGI IMG/M metagenome (GOLD analysis project Ga0209631, IMG submission 184752) | Pelagic Microbial community sample from North Sea - COGITO 998_met_08 (SPAdes) (version 2) | ecosystem: Environmental > Aquatic > Marine > Neritic zone/Coastal water | place: Helgoland, sampling...
CAGGGCTCGGGTCCAACCCCGGCGCCGAGTCCCAGTTTTGAATCTGACAACTTCAACGTTTTTGGCGTTCAGGGTGGCGCCGGTGGGTACGCCGGTGTCGCGCTCTTTGGCGATGCGATCCCCGGCGCGCCGACGGATATGTATGAATTTGTACAAAGCAGCGGCGGCGGTCCGATGCTCGACTTTAACCTCGAGATCACCGTCGGCGAGGGTGGCGCTCCGGGAGCTAACGGGTCGGACACCGTCATACGCTGGGGCGAAGGGAAAGATAATTGGACATTGCTTGGAGGTGTTGCCGGAACCAACGAATCGTATTTCGGCGCCGGCACCTCCGGGGACGGCGACACTCCCGACGGCAGACACGCCTCGTACTACACCATCCGCGGCAACCCCGAGGCGTTCTCTGGCGGCGGCGCTGGCTGCCAATATTGGGTCTATACCGACGAGTCGTACCTGCAGTGCGGGACTGCGAGCGGCACCGGCGGCGACGCCCAGGCCCAGAAGTGCTCGAATGGTGCCTGCGACGCCAGGAGTAACACCGGCGGCGGCGGCGGCGGCCTCGCTGATGCTTTCGAAGGTGAGCAGGCCGGCCGCGGCGGCTCCGGCGTGGTCATCATCCGCTACAAGGTCGACGAGGAGTGGGCGAAACATTGGCGCGACGTGGAGAAGGGCGACGACACTCCGCCGCCCGAGACTGTTCCCAAGGTTGGCATCAAGGATGGCGATTTCGCGGTGTGGAGGTCCGGCGCGGCCCTTTCCATGGACAGGTTCACGGCGGATGACGAGCACCGGCTTCCTTCGTGGGCCGAGCACGTCCTCGGGACCGTCTCGACCGACATGCGGGACATCGAGTTCATCACGGACAAGGACGTCATCGTCCGCATGTACCGCACGGAGCCGTCTTGCGACTTGTACGTCGCCGACATGGAGGGCTTCGAGGATGGACGGCGCGAGGATCTCGACTGGAACGCCTCGTTCGCGGACGGTAACCCCGTGGAGGTTTACGAGAGGCGATTCCCCAAGGGCACGCACCACCTGGACGCGAGCACGTCGTTCTATCAGTTCTTCACCCCCAGCAACTCCAACTACGACGTCTCCGACCCGGAATTCGGCGACTGCGAGTGTCTCTGCGAAACCGAAACGGGGAACAAAACGTGCTCGGGAGAGGTAGGGGTGCCAGAATTGTGCCATATCAACGTCACGGGCGACATAAGCGGCAAGGGTGTTCCGGAGGACGCGTGCTCGGTCCATGGACCAGGAGAGTGTGATATATATGCCAACGCCGCCTTGGCGGCAAATATGTCACACTTGCTCCCCCAGTGCAACGGGACGAACTTCACCACCAAATGGTCGTACAACTCCACGTACACCGGGGCTGTCTGGAGTGATGACGAGGATTCCACGGGCGGCGGCGGCGGCGGAAGGAAGCTCCTATCGCAGAACCCCGGCGACACCTACGAACCGCAGCCCGCGGCGCTTCAATCGGCTGAGATCGTCCCAGATCGACGCGTCACCGGTAGGTTCGTCAAACTGACGCAGCACAGCGGTGATTCCATGGTCGTCGCGGAGCTACAAGTGTTCAGGGAGAACTTCGGGAGCACTCTCTCCATTGATGCCGACTTGGCGCTGAACAAGAAGGTCACGGGCACGGAGCCCGTCGGTCGGTACGTCAGGTTGGAATCAACAGCGGAACTCCACTTCCGCGAGGTGGTCGTGTTTGACCCGACGGACACGAGTGTCAACCTGGCTCTGAACAAGCCCGTCACCTCGTCTCCTCAAAATCCTGGGCCATCGGGGGAACTCTTCCCAGAAAGTATGGTTGACGGTGACCTGGCCACGTACTTTCAAACATACGGCGGCGGCTGGTTTGAGGTTGACCTCGGCGAGGAGATGCCCATCGGGGGCATCCACATCGCGAACCTCTGCGACGGGGTGATGAGTGATCCTGGCTGGTGCAGCGATGGTAATTGGGATGCCACCATGAACAATCGCGCCCTGGGCCTGAAGGTAAAAATCCTGGACAGCGACAAGAATGTGGTGATAGAGACGGCGTCACCGACGCAGTCGAGCAGAGCGTATATTTTCGCTTGGAACTATCATCAGTTTGGTGAGGTCATCAACCTCGACACCCAAGACGACAGCTGGAAGGGTTCACTGAATCACCAGAAACTGGTTGACGGAGATCACAGCCCGGCCATGTTGCTCGCGGGTACGACCATCGTCGATTTGGGCGAAGAGACTGAGATAGACGGTGTCTTCATCGTTGGGGACTATGACGTCGTCGCGTCGAAGCCGAAGAGCCTCGTGACGGGATCCATGGCAGGCTTCACCTGCAGTGTCCTCAACGACGGAACCCTCAAGTGCTGGGGTTGGAATAGACATGGCCAGCTCGGGATTGGCGCAGACGGTGATGCCACGAGCAGAACCACTCCGACGGCGGTGAACCTCGGCGCCGGGCGTACCGCGAAGGTTGTGTCGCTCGGAAGTGCTCACACCTGCGCGATACTCGACGACGACACCCTCAAGTGCTGGGGCCAGGGCGTTCACATTGGGGCAGGGCTACTGGGGTACGGCGACACCACGCAGAGAAACGCCCCCGAGGCGACGGCGGTGGTGAACCTCGGCGCCGGGCGCACGGCGAAGGCCGTGGCGGCCGGAAATGCTCACACCTGCGCGATACTCGACGACGGCACCCTCAAGTGCTGGGGTTATAACAACTGGGGCCAGCTCGGGTATGGCGACAAAACGTCAAGGAACGCCCCAGATGCCACGGAGGTGGTGAACCTCGGCCCCGGGCGTACCGCAAAGGCCGTGGCGGCGGGGGATTCTTTTACGTGCGCGATACTCGACGACGACACCATCAAGTGCTGGGGTCAAAACGGCGGCGGCCGGCTCGGGTACGGCGACACGGACGCCCGGGGCGGTGCCGCGGGGGAGATGGGCGATGCGTTGCTCGCCATCAACCTCGGCCCCGGGCGCACGGCGAAGGCTTTGTCTGCCGGCGATGGTTTCGCATGCGCGATCCTCGACGACGACACTCTCAAGTGCTGGGGTGTTAACCAAGTGTCGATTGACTCAGCTGGCTCAACCGGTATTAACGCATACACTCCGACGGCGGTGAACCTCGGCCCTGGGCGCACCGCGAAGGCCGTGTCGGGCGGGAACATGCACCAGTGCGCGATACTCGACGACGACACCCTCAAGTGCCGGGGCTATGACGGCCACGGCGCTCTCGGGCTCGGCAATCGCCCAAACAACAGAAACACCTGGGTGGCGGTGAACCTCGGCGACAACTACGGTCGCAAGGCAAAGGCTGTGACGTGCGGATCCCAACACACGTGCGCGATGCTCGACGACGACACAGTCAAGTGCTGGGGGACGCAACAACACGGCACGCTCGGGTACGGCGACAGTATTGCGTACAACCCGATCCAGGACCGAGACGCTCCCGAGCCGACGGCGGTGGTGCCATACATCCCGCATCCGGACTTCACCGTCGAGATTTTAGACGCGGAACGACGCTCGACGCTGGTCACCTCTGCACCCATGACCTCCGCGGATGGCTACCTCGCCGAGTTTAACCGGGCAGGAGTCGAGAGCATCGATTGGCGGTACATCATCGACAGCGACGTCCATTCGGACTCGAGCTACGCCTGGAGCGATTTCGTCGACCAGAGCTACGACTGGAGTGGGATCAAGGATGACCCTGGCGTGTATTTCAAGGATGACCCTGGCGTGTATTTCGGGTTGCGTTCACCGCCGTGCCCGGAGAACAATCGCGTCGAGAACGGACTGTGCGCACCGTGCACCAACGGCGGGACCAGAGCCGCTGGAGATGATCCTGACGCCGGCGACACCTCGTGCGCGTTTCCCGACAGAACCGCACTCAAGACCGCGGTGGACAACTGCCTCGCCGCGGTGTCTTCGGGGGTGAAGTGCTGCTCCACCGGGGGGGCGAACTGCGGCGCGGCGGGTCTGGCGGATATGCCGGACTGGGACGTGTCGAAGGTGACGAGCATGCAAGACATGTTCCTCAGCAAAGAATCATTCAACGTGGATATATCCCGATGGGACACCTCCAGCGTCACGAGCATGTACCAGACGTTCGCCAGCGCCAAAGCGTTCAACCAAGATATCGGAACATGGAACACCTCCAGCGTCACGAACATGTACCAGATGTTCCAGCACGCCCACGTGTTCAACCAAGATCTCGGTGCATGGGATACCTCGAGTGTCACGGACATGGTCCGCATGTTCGCCTTCAACAACGCGTTCAACAAAGATATCCGTACATGGGATACCTCGAGCGTCCCGGTCTCGAAGGTTGCGGGCATGTTCCACAACGCCAACGCCTGGCAAGCTTTGTACGAAAGGGATCCTGTGAACGTCCCAGACGGCCCGCCCAGCGTGTGGGTGCGCAAGGAAAACGCGTGCGACGCCTCTGTGGCGCCCAAGCACGGCGGCGTCGGTGACTGTACCGACACGCTGATGAGCGGACAGACGTGCACTCCCACGTGCGATGAAGGTTACGGCCTCTCTGGAGAAACGTCCTGCGTCGACCGAGTGCTGACCCGAGCTGTTTGCGTGCAGAACGTTTTCCCCGAAGACTTGGGCGACTGCGAGTGTCTGTGCTGCCAGGGTGCGAACTGCACAGTCGAGACCCAAGGGTTTGTTCCGTGCTACGTCACGCAGGCTCAGTGCAGCTGGCAGGGTCCGGCCATGTGCGAGAGGGCGCACAACTCGACGTGCAACGCGACGAACGGAACCGTCGTCACCGAGTTTGGGAAGCACATGCCCCCGCCGCCGCCGTCGCCGCCGCCCAGCCCGCCCAGCCCGCCGCCGCCGCCGGTGTACGGCTACGGCGACTGCGGGTGTTTGTGCAACGATACGCTCGTCGGAAACCTGGACGTGTGCGACGAGTCTGGGCAAAACTGCGGCCTCTCCGCCACCGCTTGCTCCGCCGTTGGCCGCCACAGGTGCGAGTCCAAGTTCAACTCGAGCTGCACGCAGAACGTCACCGTGGTCACGGAGTTCCTGCCCGACGTTTCGTACACCGGCCTGAACGCGAGCTACGGCGACTGCGAGTGCTGGTGCAACGGCACGCTCACCGGAGACCTCAACGTGTGCGACAATTACGGCCAAAATTGCGGCGTCGACACGTCCGCGTGCGACGTCGCCGGGGCTTCGCGATGCGCGCGGCGCTGCGCCAACCAGAACCCGAATTCGCTCAGTCCCTGGCCCGTCGGTCGGTACGTCAAGGTGCTTTTGGATCAGCACATCCACCTCCGTCAGGTGGTCGTGTTTGACCCGATGGACACGAGTGTCAACCTGGCTCTGAACAAGCCCGCCACGGCTGATTCTTACATAGAGAATTACGTCGCAGGAAACGTGGTTGACGGTTCCTTGGGCACGTTCTCTCACACATCCGGTGGGAACTCTTGGCTCGAGATTGACCTCGGAGACGAGATGCCCATCGGCGGCATCTACATCGCGAACCTCTGCGACGGGGTGATGAGTGATCCTCACTGGTGCAGCGATTCTTGGAACTCTGCATGGAACATGGAGAGTTGGCAATACATGAACAATCGTGTCGTTGAGGGAGGCCTGAAGGTACAAATCCTGGACGGCGACAAGAATGTGGTGACAGAGTCGGCGTCGATAACGGAGTCGCGCAGAGCGTACGTCGTCAACTTCAGGGAAGGTTTCACGACTCCGACCGATACCAACTCTTGGATAGGTCTCGATGCCCAGGACAACACCTGGCAGCAGTCCAGTTGCGTCGCGCAAGCGAGCGACAAATGGGACTCGTGGGATCAGTCGACGAGCCAGTTCACCGTCCAAACGCTGTTCGTCCCCGAACCCTCTTTCACGGGCCCGGCGAAAACCATCTACGCGCGGTTCATCCGGCTCTACAAGTCGTGTTCTACAATGATCAACCTGAGCGAGCTGGCTGTGTGGCACAGCGCGTCCCCGAGCGTCAACCTCGCCGCCGGCAAGAGCGTGACGTGCTATCCGGCGTGTACGCTTAGTGGTGGTGGGGCGCTTCTGGTTGACGGGTCGACGGATACTGAAGTTGTTCACTCCTGCTATGAAGGTGACTCGGGTACCCGAGGGGATCTCGCGGAGGGTGCGTGCGCCAGTACCGTTCCAAAGTCCATCGAAATTGACCTCGGTCAGGACTACCCGATTGACGGCGTGCTCATCGTGAACAGGCTCGACGTGTGGCGTCTCCGGTCCGAGGGGCTGATGGTGGACTTCAGGGACTCGGGCAACAGCGTCGTGTTGACCACCGCGCCGATCACTCAAAGCCACATGGATAGCGCCGGCTTCATCATGGACCTACAGGCGGGCATCCCGCCCTTCGCGGCTGAGTTTGACGCGTGGAGGTACGTCCCCGAGGGTGGCATCAGCAATTCGAGTGACTTCGACTGGAAGAATACCGTCTGGTGCCAGTCCGGCGAGACCTGGAACGGCCAGGGATGCTCCGCGAACTCCAACCCGAGTACAGCTCCGGTGCCAGGTTCGGGCTCGGGTTCAGGTGGAGGCACCTCAACCGAGTACGGAGACTGCGAGTGCTACTGCGATGGAAGTTTACAAGGAATAATCCCCGTCGATGATGGTGTCACGGAGAGCTTCTGCGATAATAATGGGCCTGGGCCGTCTCAGTGCCCGAATATGGGTTTCACGTGCGACAGCGGCACCACCACGGTGAATTGGGTGTACAACTCCGCATACCAGGGGACCAACTTTGATAGATAGTCTGCGTGTGATGAAACAGCAATTCAATTATTTCATTCGTCGTGTATCGAACACCGCGCCCGCGCCGATGACAACCTCGCGAAGGCCCCGCTGTGTCCAGTTGAACAACAATCCAGCGCAGCATCAGCGAGCCTTGAAACAATTTCGTTCTGTTCGTGGAGGTGATTAAGAAAATGCCCGAAACGGAGAAGGCGCTCTTCCGCCACTGTGGAAGGACGCCGACCGGTTCGCCCCCGCCTCCGGTGAATGTTAGCCGCTTCTGGTCTGACCTCCGCCCCGTCGCTGACCTTCAACCCTCGAGTCTCCCTCGCCAGTCGCCCCGGCGGTAGACAAACCCGCACCGTCGCAATGGCAAAGGGGGGCCCGCGAATGTTCGTCGTTCGTCACGAGAAGCGTCCGGAACCCCCGAGCTTCTTCACCAGCCTCACGCCCGAGGGCTTGGCGGACTCCGAAACCAAAGTAGCACCCGACCTCGTGAGCGCGGGCGTCACCAAGGTTTACTCCTCGCCGTTCCTCAGGGTGCTGCAAACCGTCCAGCCGTTCTTGTCGAAAACTGGCCTGAGGGCGTCAGTCGACTGGGCGCTATACGAACACCCCGAGCCCAACCCGGCTCCGGTCACGGCGATTCCCGCGGAGTTCCACTCGACATTTGCCATCGACGCGGACTACGTACCCTTCGTCTCGGGCGACGAGATCGCGGCGAGGAACCGCAGCTTCGAGGACGTGCACGAGAGGCTTAGAAAATTCGTCGGGCACCTGGCCGAGACGCACGGCGACGGCGACGTGCTGTTGCTGGCGACGCACCAGACCTCGGTGCACTCGCTGGTGCACCAGATGAGCGGCGCGGCGATGGAGAGCCTGGACGTGCCGATGGGTGCCGTCCTGGAGCTGGACTGGAGGAACATCGTGACCCCGGAGGGCGCTGGAGGAGGAGGCGACTGATTTGAAAACCATTTATTACATCCCGGGCTCGCGCGTCGTCACACGGCGATCTTCTTCTTCGCCAGCTCCGAGAGGTACTTCTCCGGTACCCCGCTCGCGGCGAGCTCCTCGAGCTTGCGCTGCTTGATCGCCTCCAGCCTGGCCCGCTCCGCCGTGAGGTTGGAGCGCACCCGGTCGCCCTCCTCGAGGTACTCGCGCCTCTCGCGGCGGCGCATCTCCTCGTTGTAGGCAATCTGCGACTGCAGCTCCTCCTTGTGCTGCTTGCGCATGGCGGCGAGCTGGACCGCCTGTGCGGCATCCTCCTCCTCCTTTTGCATCTGGACGTCGATGACCCTGAAGAACTCGTCGCGCTCCTGCCTAGCCTGGTCGCTGAGCTGCTTCATCTTGAGCATCTTCTGGTACTCGCGAGCCACGCGGAGATCCTCGTTGATGGCGCGCTCACGCTCAGCCGCGGCCCTCTCCTTCTCCCTGTAAGCCCTCTCGTGCGCCTCCTGGATGCGCTGGGCCCTGAGCTCGTCCATCGCCGCGGCCGTGTCGGCGTGTTTCTCCTGCTGCGCCCTCAGCCTGGCCGTCTCGAGCTCCTTCTCTCGCGCCACCCGCTCCTTCTCAGCCTGCTCCCGCGCCTCGCGCTCGTCCCTCTCCGCGATGTACCGCGCGATGCGCTCCTCCTCCTCGCGCTCGCTCTGCACCATGAGCTTCTTACGCTCCAGCTGCGCGGCGTTCGCCTTGGAAACCTCCGCGAGAAGCTTCTGGCCAGCCTCCTTCTTGCGCCTGCCGTCGGCGTCCGCCTCGTCCTTCATGCGCTGAATCTCCGAGAGCATCAGCTTCCTGTCCATGTCGAGGAGCTCGTCCTGGAGCTCGCGCTCCTTCGTTCGTTCCGCGATCTGCTTCTGGAGAACCTCGGCGCCTTTTCGTCGGTCCAGCGCCCTCTGCGCCTCGCGAGCCTGGTAGAGGTCGAGCGCCTTGAGCCTCTCAACCTCCATCATGACGTCCAGCCTGCGCTCCTCCTCAGCCGCCTCAGCCTTGACGTGCTTCTTCTCCTCGAGCTGCGCGTCCCGGATGGTCACGCACTTGCTGTAGAGCATCATCTGGTTCATGTTCTTGACCTCGTCGAGCTGCTCGTCGAGGAGCGTCTGCGCGCGCGACTTGGTCATCTCGGCTCTCATCGCCTTGAGCTGTTCGCTCTCAGAGCCAAACTCGGATCCGACGGCGCCGCGGGTGGACTCCGTGGCGAGCATGCGCTCCTTGCGCGCCTTGGACGCCTCAGCCTCCGCGTCGTACGCCGCGCGACGCGTGCGCTTGATCTCCTCGATCTGCGCCGCGCTGAGCACGGACGCGGGCTTGCGCATCCTCTCGAGCGCCGCGCCGGTCAGCGCGAAGGGCGAGCCCGGGCCGCCGGAGCGGGACGTCCCGGAGCGGGAGGTGCCGGAGCGGGAGGTGCCCATCGCGTCGGGGATCTTCTCCACCGTGTTCGAGCTCGTGGCGCGCGTCGTGCCGGGCTTGCTGTACCCGAACAGCGACTCGTCCACCGTGCTCGTTTTGGAAATGGTCCTGTACGTGGACCGGGCCATGCGAGGCGCCTGGCGGGACGGGGAGACACGCGGGACGCGGGCGGGGGTCAGCGCCTGGACGCGGGGAATACCACGAGGGGTTGGGGGATGCGCGCGGGGACGCCGGTGTCGAGGGTCGACGCCGGCGGGGACGGTGCCTCACGCGGAGCGGACGCAATCGCCCCCCCCGATGGAGGTTAAATGCGAGGGATGAAGTTCGGGTCGGGGAAATTTGGCGCCCGGAAACGCGCCGCGCCGGGTATCGCGAGCGCGACATCGGGCGTCGACGCGCGCGGATGAGTCTACGGGGACGTGAAGCGCACCATCTTAACCTCGGACACCGCCGCTTAGCGTTCTGGGTCGCCGCGCGTATCGATCTGGGGCGAGCTCGCTTCGCGGATTTCCTTTCCTCTTTTGGCTCAGCCAAATCGAGCATCGGAGCTCGAGCAGTCGAGCTGTCGCAAGAGAGCTCAGGAGCCGACACGTGTGGGCACCTCCGGGCACTTCGGTCCGGAGCATGTCAGCGGGTGGTCTGCTGCGCACGGCGATCCGATTCGGGCTCGCGGGAACCACACCCACATCGAGCCTCCTCCGCGCGTCCGCCCCGGCCGCGTCGCGTCCCGTCCTCGCCCTACGGAGCGTCGTAGCGCGCGGCGGGAGCTCATCGTCGGGAGGAAAAGGGAGCAACAAGGGGGGCAAGATGGCTGAGTTCCGCAACCCGCACAACCTGCCCGTGAAGACGTGCGTGGTGTGCAACAGGCCGTTCACCTGGCGGAAGAAGTGGGAGCGATGCTGGGACGAGGTCACCACGTGCTCCAAGAGCTGCAACGCGGCGAGGAAGAGGGAGAAGCGCGCCGACGGGGCGGAGGACGACGTGGACATCGATCAGTCGGATAAAGGGGGCAGCGCCTCCGACGGGGAAGAGCGGGGTGGGGGCGCCGAAGAGGGACCGGACGGCGCGAGAGACGCGCGTCGGGAGCAGCGTAAGGCTGCCAAGAAGGCGGCGAAGGCTGAGAAGCGGGCGAAGCGCGGAGACGGGGAGGGCGCTGGCGACGACGGGACCAAGCCGTGCGACGGTTGCGGCAAACGGGCGGACCTGCTCATCCGCTGCCAGACGGACGCCTCGCGCAAGTGGACGATGCAGTGCGGCAAGTGCTGGAAGGTGGCGTCGGGGGGAGTCCCAGACGGCGACGCGAACCACCCGAACTACAGGTACGGGGGACTCTGGAAGAACAGGCGAGCCAGCAGGCACGTGTCCACCGCCGTTCCCGAGCTAGAAGCCCTCGAGTCGCTCCGGGTGAACTAGCACCAGAGCAGCCCAGCCGCCGTTGATATGAACCATCGAAAGACGAACCATCGAACGCCCTACTCGTGTTGACCGGCTAAAAGCTACGACCGCGACGGTTCACGTCCGCACGCGAGTGACGGTGTGATCCGCGGCGTTTGACGGAAGCGACGCTCCGTGACTCTTGGGTCCCCGCCGCTCGGCGAAGAAGACGCCGGTGGGCACCCTGCCCTTCGCGCCGCCCCCGCCGCCGCCCCGATGCACGTTCTCCTTCCCCTCCGCCGCCTCGCGTGTCTCCTCCGCGGCGGCGTCGCCCCGGAACACGCGCGCCACCTCGACGTCCAGCCCTGGTCCCCCCCGCCTCGCCACCCGCCGCATCGACTGGGCGCCAGCCTCGCCCCCGCCGCCCGTCATCGCCTCGCGCAGCCGCGTCGGCGGCGCGGTCCACACCTCCCCATCGTCCGTGGTGTCGCTCGCGGTGCCATCGCTGCTCAAGTCGCTCGAGTGCGTCGACGCGGCGAGCCCGTCGTTTTCCCTCTCCCCGGCGCGTAGGAACCGATCGCCGTCCGTCGCGGCTTGACCCGATCCCCAGGGCGCCTTGGCGCGCTCGATGGATCCACGCGCGGCTTCGTCGTGGCCCGTGGTGAACCCCCGGGTTCGGCCGGACTTCGTCGCGTCGCGGTACTCCCCGTACCCTCGGACCGCGGCGGCTCGTGTATGCAAGTCTCGGACCCTCGCGTGGGTGGTGGACCGCGCGTCAGCCTCTCTCAGGACCGCGCGGAAATCGAGCGGCGGGACGGACGGCCTCGCCCTCGCCGCCAGGAGCTTCGCGGCGTCCGCGTCGTCGTCGTCGTCCCCGGGCGCGCCCACGGAGAGCGCGAGGAGGGACGGCGGGAGCGAGCGGGGCGGGAGCGGCCCCAGCGTCGGCGACCCGCGGTGGTCCTCGGGGGCGACGGGCGCTCGGGTCCATGTGCGACGCCGCCCGAACACGTACTCCTCCCTGTCGACCACCGCGGTCGTCGTCTGTGAGTTCACCCGGTGCACGGGCTGGGGTCGCGGCGAGGGGGACGCGACGGGGGTCGGCGTCGGCTCTGGCTCATCCGCCTCTGGCTCATCCCGAGCGTACGCTCCGAGCGTCTGTGCCATGGCCCCTCCCGCTCCGAGCGTCACCTCCGTGGCGTACTCCGCGGGTATCGTATCCCCCGCCGCGATGAGGAAGGAGGACAGCGCGCTCGGCCTTCGTACGGGGACACCGACGGGGAACGCGTGATGGAACGGCGCGGCCGGAACCTCCTCCCCGAGCGTCCGTCGGTGTCCGCCACGAGTGTCCACGTCCGGCGGGAGCATCATCACGTCCGGCGGGAGCATCATCGGCGCCGGCGGCATCGTCCCCGTCCTGGCAGCCTCCCGTTGCATCCACTGCGTCTGGTGCTCTGTGCTCGCGTCGCGCTCGGCGAGCCATCGCGACATCTCGCCGCCGCCTCCGCCCTCCGTCGGGTCCCGAGGCTGGATGATGCCGTACCCGCGGCGTTCGATCTCGTTCTGAATCTCGCGCTCCAGCCTCGCCGCGCGCACGCGCTGCGTCGTCCGCAGGTCCCGCGCCTCCTGGTCGTGGCGGGCGAGCAGCTGGGACGTCGCGAGGGTGGATTCGGGGGCGTCGAAGGTTCGCTCCTCGGCTGAGATGCGCTCCCGTTCGCGCAGCTTGTTGGCGGCGTTGCGAGCGTCCCACGCCGCGGCGTACTCGCCGGTGGCCATCTTTATCTTAACCAGGTGGTTCAGCGCGTGGACCCTGGTGGAAACCTGCGAGATACGGAGGGACGACGACGGCGTGAGCGAATGTCGTAACAACGAAAGGGGGTGCCGTAAATTCTCTCACCTCGTCCGCGCCTCTGACCCCCAGCGCGGCGACGCACACTGACTCACGGAGCCGCTCCAGCTCGATCGAATGTTTGACCCGGATCGCATCATCCTCCCCGCGCTCCAAGTTCCGGAGCGCCTGGACGTGCCCGGCGAAAGCCAGGCGCACCCGCGCCTCCATGCTCTCTGCCGGTTCGTTGCACGTCCCGGCCGAGAAGTTGGTCCGAATGAAGTTTGATCGATCCGAGCTGCGAGACCCAGCATACGTTTCTCGAGTGAAACCACGTTCAATGGGAACTTGACGGTCTATTTACTCAAGGAAGGTTTAGGGCTTAGGGTAGGGTTTAGGGTTATAGAGGTACGCCCCACTGTTTGCCCGTAAGGAGGAACGGGACGCACGAATTTGTAATATGTACGAGCAAATAGACTGGGAGTATTAACAATTCGAAATAATAAACGTGTAGTACGACGTAGTAAATCTTAATCAACGTGCCTATTTACCCGTACGACGATGCATTTTAATTATTTCGCGACCCATATTTGGCACTCACGAACCATCTCCTCGACCCACTGGCGAGGAGCGCAGAGGAGGAGTTCCACGCCGGATACGACCCGCGAACGTTCGTGCATCCCGTGTGTTACTCGCGTCGTAGTCGATAGACGCGATGGTCGCGGCCCGAAGGGACGTCGTGAACGCCGATTCCTCGGAAACGGCCGGGCCAGATTCCGCTCATCCAAAGACGGCATCCGACAAGACGATGGGCGCCTCCAAGGCGACGAAGAAGGGCAGTTCGATGTACAAGCTCGACGAGGGTAGATCCCCGTTCACGGACCTCGCCATAGGCGTGCTGCCCCAGCTCGAGGCGGTCAAGCTGGAGACCCCGCGCGCGGCTCGCACCGGCGGGCAGAGCAAGAGGATCTCCACAGGGGCGGGCGGCGCCGGCGGAGCCGGGGCGAGGAGGGGCGGCGACGACGACGCGCAGACGCGGGGCGCCGCCAATCTCAGCACCCGCACCACGGCGCGGGTCACCGCGAAGCAGATCGTCTTCCCGGACCTGGACAACCTCGCGCAGATACAGCCCGCCGTCCAACATCGTCATCGTCATCATCAAATACATCAGTCCAGGCGACCGTCAGTCCCGGGGATGAACGCGGCGACGACCAGAGCCGCCCCGTCGTCGTCCGTCCGAACCACCGAGCTCAAGCCCGGGCGACGTCGCGCGGATCCCATCGCGCGCATCACCGGACGTTCGGGGCTCGCCAAACCGGCGGGAATCGCAAACTACAAACCCAGCGTCGCCGCGTTGGAGATTTCGCGCATGCACGCGCCGGGGTCGCGCCGAGCTCGGGAACTCGCCGCGAGGGAGGGCCTCGCGCGCGCCACCGCGGACGTCGGCCGTGTTCCGGACGTGAACGTGGTGGAGTCGCTGACGAACGCGATACGCGCGGCGGAGGCGACCGGTCGACCGGGCGAGGGCCATTCGGGTTTCATCGCGGCTGGGTTGTTGTCTCGGGCGGCGAACGAGTTGAGGGCGGCGACGCGGCGGGAGGAGGCGAGGGCGGACCTCGCCGCCGCCGCCGCGGAGGGACGGGCGAGCGCGGGTGCGGTTCGACGCGCGCTCGCGCTGGGTATCGCGGGAACCGACCCGGCGGTGCGCGCGATGGACGAGGCGGTGCGCGTCGCCGAGGCGGAGAGGGAGAGGGAGGCGGCGGCGGCGGCGGCGGAGCTCCGCCGCGAGATCGAAGGGTCGGGAGCGGAGCCGACGCTGGCGAGGAGCCCCGAGAACGAAGGTGAGGACGGTACGCACGCTGAGGACCCTGAGGACGGTACGCTTGTATCCTCAACAGAGCGGGTGTTGAGGGACGACCTGGAGGTTCTGGGAACCGTCGGCGAGGGCGCTTACGGCGTGGTGATGCGATGCCGCGACCGCGTGACGGGCGAGACGGTGGCGGTGAAGGAGTTCAAGATCAACTCCAACGATCCGGATGTCGAGGAGGTGCGGCGGACGTCGACGCGGGAGGTGACCGTGCTTCGGGCGCTGTCCCACCCCAACATCGTGGCTTACCTCGGTGACTTTTACGTGGGCGAGAAGCTGTACGTGGCGATGGAGTACCTGCCCCGGACGCTCCTCGAAATTCTGGACGACACCAACGGCCGGGGCTTACCCGCGGAGGACGTGCGGCTGTACATCCACCAGCTGTGCCGCGCGGTGGCGTTCATGCACGCCAGCGGGTACGTCTACCGCGACATCAAACCCGAGAACCTCCTGGTGGACGAGTCCAAACGTTTGAAGCTCTGCGACTTTGGTTTCGCCCGGAAGATCGACGTCGGGGACGCGCGGTCAAACTCAAAGGGCCGCGACCCGCTGACCGATTACGTCGCCACGCGCTGGTACCGCGCGCCGGAGCTGCTGTTGGGCCAGCCGTACGCGGCGAGCGACGGCACCACGACGCGCACCGGGTACGGGCAGCCAGTGGACACGTGGGCCGTCGGGTGCCTCATGGGTGAGCTCACCGACGGTGAGCCGCTCTTCCCCGGGGACTCCGACGTGGACCAGCTCCGGCTGCTGCAGCGTTGCCTCGGCAGGCTCACGCCGGGGCAGATGATGGCGTTCTCGTTGAACCCGAACAACGCGGGCGTCACCTTCGACGACCTACCGGCGGAGGAAGAGGGTCTGGCGGCGAGGTACGCGGGGAAGATGTCGGCGCTGGAGCTCGACTTTGTCGGCGGCTTGCTGACGATGAATCCGAAGGAGCGGGCGACGGGGGAGGAGTGCCTGCGACACCCGTACCTGGCGGAGCACGATCGCGCGGAGGACTAGGTCGTGTGTCCTGGGTGTCAGGGGTTGTAAAACTACAATCCCTGGTCGTGTGTTATAGCTACTGAGTGGTTTTTGATTACACTATTGTCGCCGCAAACTATCATATTCAATTCCGAGATCACAATCTGTCCGAAGCCCCATCTACCCCGAACTTGGCCTGCAGCGCCCTGATCTCCGCCTCCTCCTTCGCCGCGTCCCGTTTCTTGGCCGTCTTGGCCGGGTTGTAGTACAGCACGATGAGGTACCTGTTCGCCACGTTGAAGCCCGACAGGTGATCCACCGCATTCTTCGCGTCGTAGATGTCCTCGTACACCACGTACGCGGTGCCGCGCGTGTCCCTCTTGTCCCCGAGCCTGATCTGGCGGATCGCCCCGTACTTGCCGAAGATGTCGTACATCTCGTCGGCGGTGATGTTGAACGGGAGGTTACGCACGTACAGCGCGCGGTTAACCTCGGGCGGGAGCCGCGCGTTCCGGTTCTTGCCCAACGCCGCCTCCTGCGCCATCGCCGCGCTCATGATCCCTAAATTCCGCGTCCGAAGACCAACCCCGCGTAGACCCTCCTACTCCGACCGGCACCCCTCGTGACTCCGATTGGAGCTCACACGAAGGCGAGAGCGCGGATGTTCTCGGTGCGAGAGTGCCCGAGATTTAGCCTCCGACGGTTGCCGCGGGGCTCCTGCTTGTGGTGAGCGATAGAAATTCTCGCGAGGGCAAAAAGGGCGGGCTCGTGAAGCTCGTCCATCCATAGATTTCGGCGCTGGGGCGCCAAACAGGAGGCGAGGCGAGGGGAAGCAGCCTTGGGATCGCTCCAGATGGGTCGCTCCAGATCCGTCTCCCGGACGGACTCGAGATCTAGGTCCTCGAGCCGGAGCCGGAGCAGGAGCCGCAAGGACCGGAAGGACCGGAAGGACCGGAAGGACCGGAAGGAGCGAAAGCATCGAAAACATCGGAAACATCGCAAGCGCAGGCGAAGGTCCTACTCGTCCTCCAGCAGCAGGAGCAGGAGCAGGAGCAGGAGCAGGGAGAGGAAAGGGCGAGGTCGAGATAGGTCCAGGTCGCGTGAGGCCAAGGAAAAGGAGAGGTCCAGGACCCTATCCCCGGCGCGCGTCGACCCACCGCCCCCCGCGCAACAACCTCCCCCGCAGCATCAACAACACCAACGGGGCCGCGACGATCGACCACGACCGGGCGACGCCGGATGGAGAAACCCATCCAGGGACCGAGGCGGCCGCCCGAACGACGGCGGATACGATCGATGGCGCCAACCCGACCGCCGCGACGCCAGCAGGGACCGTGGCGCGCCGCGCGGCAGGTACGACGACCGCCGACCGGGGCCACATCATCATCACGATCAGTTCGCACACCGCGATCGCCATCACGACCGCCAAGGACCCCCGCGGTCGCCCCCGCGGCACGGCAGATCCCCGCCCAGGCACGGCAGATCCCCGCCCAGGCACGGCAGATCCCCGCCCAGGCACGGCGGCCGGACCGGCGGCTTCTTCGGCCGGGCCGCGGATATCCCGCGACGGGCGTTCGGCCAGAGCATGAGCCACCTCCCGAGGGGACCCGAGAACGTACCGGGGACCACGCCGGTGGCAAACGTCGACCCGGAAGACGCGCCGCCGCCCGTGTCGTACGGAGAGGAACTCGAGGGTGTCGCCGAACCGTGCTGGGCGGGTGCCGCGAGGTTCGTGAAAAACACAGCCGGCGGTTCATCGGCGAGGTACCCGGCGTCGGCGGTTGGCCTGGGCGAGGAGGTTGCCGACTTTGTGGAGTACACGTCGCCCGACGCGGATGAACTTCGAGCCCGGTTCGCCGCGATGCGTCGGCTCGACGCGGTGGCCAGGGCGATGTGGCCTGGATCCGAGGCTGAGCCGTTCGGCAGCACCAAGCACCGGATGCTGCTGCACGGCAGCGATCTGGACGTCCGGATTCGCACGGTTGGTAAGTTTGAGAACATCCCGGAGTGCCAGGGGATCAACCAGATCGGCGCGATCGTGATGAAGCAGCCGTGGGTGACCGAGCTGGACCCGAAGGTGACCGGCCGCGTGCCCCAGATATCCTACATCGACGCCATCAGCAAGCTGCGGTGTAAGGTGTGCGTGGGGAACAGACAGACGGTCCGGGGCACGTCCTTCTTCAACTCGCCGATGATCCCGCTCTCCCAACGGTTCCCCGCGTTCAAGGTGCTCATGCTCCCGGTGAAGACCGTGTTTAAACAGAGGGGTCTGGAGAAGTCCTTCGCGGGCGGGGTTGGCACGTTTCGGGTGGGAATGATGCTCCTAAACTACCTCGCCATGCACGCGCCGGCTTCCACTCGACCGCCCACCCCGGACGTCCTCGGCGGCGCCCTCACCGGCTTCTTCAGGTACTACGCGTCCCTGCCCCCTGAAGTAGGCTCCGAGTGGCAGCAGTGGACGGAGACGTTCAAGTTCGCGGGGGACATGTACGTCATGGGGGTACAGGTGGACTTCAACGGGTGCGCCATGGGGGAGGTGTGGTCGGTGTTCGGCGCGTGCGCTCGGTGCCTGGAGTCGGTGCACAAGGAGTCGGTGCACGGCGTCACCGCGTTGAGCCGTGTGGTGAAGGAGTCGATCGTGAGGGAGGCGCGGGGTGAGACGCGGGAGGCGGCGGCGCGGCGCGAGAACGACATCCCGCCGGAGGTTCAGATGCCGGCGTACTTCACCCCGGAGCGGCGCGGCTACGGCGCCCCCGTCGCCGCCGCCGCGGTGCCCACGCTGCACGGCAACGGGGTACCCACGGGGACGTCGACGAACGCATCGGGACCCGAGACCCCGACGCGCTGCCTCACGCTCAAGAACATGTTCGACTCCAATCGGGCCACGGACGGTGACGAGGCGGGTACGGAGACGTGGTGGGTGGACATCGGCGAGGAGGTCCGCGCGGAGTGCTCCAAGCACGGCGCGGTGACGCACCTCTCCGTGGACAGGCACAGCCAAGGGTTCGTGTTCGTCAAGTTCGAGGAGGCGGGGGCGGCAGCGGCGGCGAGGTCGACGCTGCACGCGCGATGGTTCGCGGGGAGGCTCGTCACGTGCGACTTCACCCCAGAGGCCGAGTACGACGAACGCTTCGGTCTTTGAGTCTACTCGTTTAATAAATGGTACCGACCCTCATCGTTATCATAACAGTCTAAGATCTTATGATAAAGTCACGCGGCGATCTCCGGGGCGAGGGGCACGAACTCGCCGGCCTGTTCGCTCGCCATTATGTCCAGCGCCACCTCGCACGACTCGGCCACTATCCTGTCCCCGTCGCCGCGGTACTTTTTCAACAGGTCCTCCGTGTCCGCCGCGGCGATGGACCCGATGGCCTCCGCCGCCTCGTGCCGCACCATCGGGTGCTCCGCCGTGTCCTCCAGCGTCTTCACGAGCGACGCCCTGGCGCGCGCGTCCGCCTCCTGCAGCTGTCCCAGGACGTAGCACACCTCGTGCTTGAGCAGCGCGGACGCCGACGATCCGAGCACCTTCCCGAGCGTGGCCGCCACCTCGGGCCCTGGTCCGCGGTTACGCAGCGCGAACATGGCGCCGTACCTGTCCCACATGTCGGCGGATTCGTCGAGTAACGTGGCGGTGAGGATGTCGGTGGCGACGGAGGCGGGCGCGGCGGGGACGGGGTCGACGGAGATGTACGGGGAATCCGCGTCGAGGCTGTCGTTGTTGGCCGCCGCGCCGCCGTCGGTGTTCGAGCGCGCGGAGAGCTTCTCCTTGGCGGATCCGAGGGTCTTGCCCGCGGTGGCGTCCGCGGCGGGTGCCTCTCCGCGCTTC
>Ga0209631_10003216_pt1 | contig 18998 bp, 9 predicted proteins | sample COG_08_FD_184752 | JGI IMG/M metagenome (GOLD analysis project Ga0209631, IMG submission 184752) | Pelagic Microbial community sample from North Sea - COGITO 998_met_08 (SPAdes) (version 2) | ecosystem: Environmental > Aquatic > Marine > Neritic zone/Coastal water | place: Helgoland, sampling...
GGGGGCGTGTAGACGTCCTGGGGAGGAAGAGGCGGCGGCGGGGTCTGCGCCTTCGCCTCCGCGATCAGGACGACGAGCGCCACTCCGAATAGGGCGACGCGGGCTCCGAAGCGGGAAGCCATGTCGCGCGCTGTCTTCACGTCGAGGTGGTGTGATCCCTACTTGCCCGTTCAAAACGGGCTAACAACCGAGGGTGAAATCATCTCATGTTCAAGACATCCATCGGCTCGAGTCGTTTGGCTCGTTCGAACGAGGCTCCAAGTGAACAAAAGTCGAAAAAATCGCGCGCGAGGCGGAGCGGAATCGCGCGCGAGCAGCGGGTGTTTCGAGAATGCCGTTTGATTTATTTATTCACCCGACGTTCCTCACCTGTTACTCGCCACTCTCGGTTCTCGTCTCACGGTCCCTCCTCGCATTCGAAAGGTCAATACCCAACTCGCGAAGCACGGTCTGGGAGATCGATAAAACGTGGCACGTTCCATTTTGGCGAAATGCGAAATCTTCAGACTGTTCGCACGTACGCTTCATCGCCAAAAAATCTCCATCGTCGCGACCTTTCGCGATTTGTACCGACCAGAAACGAACCTTTCGAGGACGAGTAACGCCGGAAGATCTTCACGACCTCGGAGTTTGCCGGAGACGCGCGTCAGTGGCACGGCGCGAGCGTCGCCTCCACCCGCCGGGCGTTGATGGAGATGCAGAACCTGTTCAGCGCTCAGAATCCGGCTCTGACGCTGTCGGGTCTGAACGAGCAGACCCGGCAGCTGCAGAACGGAATGCAAGGCTTCGCGCCTGGCAACCACGGGTGAGTGATTTCTCCCGTCCTTTCCCTCGGCGTGACCGACACGGCCTTACGCTCGTTCCGCGTCGTATCCGCCCCGAACAAAACGTGCGCCGCGTTCATTACCCCATGATCTGATCATGTACCCATTTATTCGCAGGATGGGACCCCCTCCCGTGCTGGTGCCGGGCTTCGCACCGCAAGGGGTCCCGATGCCCCAATCGATGAGCAACACCTTGTTCAACGACGCTCAGGCCCGGGCCGCGCAGCTGCAGCTGCAGGCCGCCGCCGCGACTTCCGGCCCGGCTCCCGAGCTTGGGAGCGACGGAACGATGACCTACATCAGCGGGTGAGTCACATAAAGTCCCAGCGCGCGTCCCCCGTCACTCATCCACCGCGACCGACAAAAGAGCGGCGGACAAAAGCACGGGCAAAGGCGAAATCTCCCCCACCCCGTGACCGGTAGAACTCACCTCCCCACCTCCCCACCGACGCGCAGGCGCAAGATCGTGAACAACGTGGTGACCAAGATATCCACGCCGTACTCCACCGGCCACATCCCGTGCCCGTTCGGCTGCGGCCGGTCGTTCAAGCACGCGACGCAGAAGGCGATACACGTCCGCAAGGTGCACACGGGCGAGCGGCCGTTTGTGTGCAAGGTGGAGGGATGCGGGAAGGCGTTCTACTCGTCGGGCGACCTCAAGAGCCACGAGAAGACCCACAGCGGGCTCAAGCCCTTCGAGTGTCCCACCTGCGGCAAGGCGCTGAGCTCACGGAACGCGCTCAAGGTCCACGTCAAGGCGCTTCACACGCTGGAGCGGCCGTTCAAGTGCGAAGTGCCAGATTGCGGCATGACGTACATGACGCGGCTCGACCTGGACCGGCACATGAAGAAGCACGTCAAGTGGGAGCAGAAGGAGGAGAAGGCGAAGATGACCAACCTGGAGAAGCGCACGGAGAAGGCTGAGCGCAAGCTGCGGCAGGTTTTGGAAAAGCAGGAGAAGAAGGAGGCTAAGGATGGGGCGCAAAAGCGGGTTTCAATCAACCTCTCCGCCGGTCGGCTCGTCGCGCTCGCGCCCGGGGAGGCACCCCCCGAGGGCGCCGTCGCCTACTTCGTACCCAACGCCAACGCGTCCGAGATGCCCCTGGACAAGCTGGACGTCGTCTACGCCCGGGGTAAGTCCACGCGGCGTGGTTCGTCCAAGTCCACCACCGGGTTGAGCGAGTCAGGGTTGGAGCTCTCGGGGTCGATGCTCTCGGGACCCGACGGCCCCGCGGACGGCGACGACCCCACGGTGCAGGGCGCGTCCGACGCTAAGAACGCGCTGGACGCCGCGATGAACGGGACGAACGGGACGACCAAACCCGCGCGCAAGGCTTACAAGCGCAAGGCGCCGGTGACTTCGCAGAGCGCCGAGGCTCAGGGCGACGACGCGACGCTCCGGGCGACGAAGAAGAGGCTGCTGGAGACGAAGCTGCGGGAGGAGTACGACAAGGCTGGGTTCGGTGGGTCGATCCCGTTCCAGTCGTGGCGCCGGGGTCTATCCGCGGACGTGTGCCAGAAGTTTCAAGAGGATGTGGACAAGATGATCGACTCGGGGATGGACGGGGTCATCACCGAAGCCGCGGCGTGAGAATCGGATGGCGCGCGAGCAAAGCGAATTGTATTTTGTCACCGTCGAGAGCCGAAAGTGGGGGCACCGTCCTTCCGGCTGTACAAACATGTAGGTATACGCACTGTGAATAGAGCATAGGTAACTAGAGCACGAATACGTCTCCGAACGCGTCGGCGCGACTTGCTCCCATCGGGCTCGGCTTTGAGTCTGGGTGTCCTTTTTTAATCATCGCGTTTTTTATCCAGCTTCACCTGACCTGCTGTGACAAGGGGGGGAAAAATGCTCGGTCGCTTCGCAGTGCCAGAGGCGGGTCGGGGGTAGCGCACCCGCGAACCCTCTAGCTTGGTATTTAGGGTCCTCCGCGGGGGACCATGGCGTCGCGACCGCGCCACGCGGTTCGAGCCCGCGCCCTCCCGCGCCTCGTCGCCGTCCTGTTGACCGTCCTGTTGGCCGTCCTCGTGATCTCGGCCCGCGCCGAGGATGATGCCGACTCGGACGTCGCCGCGGCGCTGGGCTTCGGGGAGGACGGGGGCGGCGTGGACGCTCCGCCCGCTCACGATGAAGACCCGGGGTCCGTCGATTCCGGGATCCTCGACGGCGCGGACGGGGAGACGTCCGCGACGGATGAAGACGACGGGTCCCAGGAGCTGAGGCGCCGGCTGGACGATCTCGAGCGGTCGCTGTACTTGGGGCCCGTGCAGCACCGGGACGTGGAGGGCGCGCTGGCCGGCATGTTCGAGCTCGCCGAGACGGCTCCGTCCATCGAGGAGGTGCTGGAGGTCACCGGCCGCGGCGTGGGGGGCGCGGAGAGGCTCGCGAAAGACGCGACGGTGGACCTGGAGCGTGCAAGAGACGCGATCCGCGCCTGCGTAAAACTCGCGTACGCCGACTTCAACGGAGGCAAGGCGACCGCCGACCTGGACGCCGAGACGTACCTCCAACTCGACCGCGTCCCGGGGGATACATCGCGCGTCAACATCGTCTTCAAGTTCGATCGCGCCGAGTTCGCGGGGGTGGGATACGTCGGCCGGTTCATCACGCGATCCATCGGCCTTCCGGGATCAGAGCCAAAACCCGGGGACCCGGAGGAGCCGAGCCGCGAGCTTAACGACCACATCGCCGACGCTAAGAAGGCCATCACGGACGCGGTACGGTCCGCGATCAACGCGCACAAGGCTTCGGTGGAACGCGATACGGTGGAACGCGCCACGCCGGCCCGGTGGGGCCCGATCGCGGATGCCCTCTTCATTCTCGCCGCCGTCGCGGAGGCGGGCCTCGTCCCGTCCGCCGCGTGGCCCACGGATCTCCTCGCGGGCGATGGCGTCATCACCCGCTCGAGCGCGCAGTGGTCGCGGGATGCGCTGGCGCTGGCGAGCGAGATGGGCAGCCGCGAGGCGACCGTCGCGCTCGGCGACCGCGTTCTTTTCGGCCGGGGCGGGTTCCCCGAGACGGCAAACGGGCCGGACTGCGCCGCGTCGCTCGCGCACCTGAGGCGCGTCGCCGACGACGTCGCGAAAGACGCGGAAGCCGCTGGGGACTTTGTCCTGCCGCGCGAACCCGGACGTCTTCGCGACCGGGAGCGGGACGCCGGGTGGGTCAGCGACGAGGAGGTTGAGGACGGCGACGCGCAGATCATGATGGAGGAGGACATGGCCGCGCGGGGGGTCCCGGAGGCGCAGCGGCACGTGGGCTACCGCCGGCTGCTGGGCCACGGCGTCGACCGCGACGAAGCCGCCGCGGCCCGGAACTTTGAGGCTGCCGCCAACCAAGGCGACCCGCTCGCGCAGTTTAACCTGGGGTACATGCACATGCGGGGCATATCCATCCCGCAAAATTTCACCGAGGCTAAGCGCCGATTCGAATCCGCCGCGGCGAAGGACCTCCCCGCCGCGCACAACGGCCTCGGAGTCCTCGCGTTCAACGGCCAAGGCACCGTGAAGAACCTCACCGCCGCCCGGGAACACTTCGAGCGCGGCGCCGACGCTGGCGACCCGGATTCGCAGTTCAACTTGGCGTCCATGTACTCGCAAGGTTTGGAAGTCGTCGTTAACGAGACCAAGGCTTTGGAGTTGTACGCCGGTGCGAACGAAGCCGGGCACTGGCGCGCGCCCCTGGCGATCGCCATCGCGTACCAGGAGGGCAAAGGGACGACGCCGGACTGCCACATCGCGGCGCACTATTTCCGCGTGTTCATCGACGAAAGGAGCGGGTGGACCGCGGAGCAGGAGGACGCCATGCGAGTGTTGGACGGGGGGGAGTCAGTCGAGACGGAGGAGGAGACGCGAGACCCGGAGACTGGGGAGTTAATCACGGGGGAGTCATCAGTCACGACCGCACCGCCCGACCCGTGGCAGGCGCTGGTGCGCTACGCGATACTCGCCGAGCAAGGCTGCGAAGCCGCGGCTTCCAACGCGGGGTGGCTCCTCGGCAAAAAGATGGCGGGACTCCGAGGGGAGTATTTTGACGCGGATCACGCCGCGCTCGCGATCGCGATGCTGGAGCGAAGCGCCGCGATGGGTAACCACGAGTCGCACGTGGACATGGGAAACGCGCGGTGGGAACGCGTCGTGTCCGCGGGGGGACCGAGCGGTGGAACACAAAGCCGCGCGAGCGGGAATGAACCCGCGATGACTCCCGCCTTTGACTGCGAGCGGTGCGGGCAGTTCGGTACGCTCGGCTGGCTCGCTCCCCGCGGCTGGATCGACGACGAGGACGCCGAGGACAAGCGGGGCCTCGGCCTGAGACGCGTCAGGGTAGGCAGGCACACGCGCCCGCCCGCTGGGCTCGCGCCCGAGGAGGAGGTGGCGTGGCACTACGCCACGGCATCCGCCGCGGGTGTCGCCGAGGGAACCGTATCGTTGGCGTGGGCGCACGTGCACGGCGTGGGGGTACCGCGGAACCTGACCGCGGCGTCGCACATGCTGTCGCACGCGATGCATAACGCGGTGGACGACGAGGAGAGCGTCCCCGCGTTCTTCGCGTGGGTCGGGGTTGAGGCGCTTCAGTTGGCGGAGCGTTGGTTCCTTCGCCCGGGCGCTTTGCGCGGATGGTACGAGCGGAGCGGACTTGACTCGAAGCGGGGCGAGCGGGGGCAGTCTCGGGACCACGCCGGGTTGGGCGGCGGGGGGCACCCCGTGGATGATGCGGACGAGGATGCGCCCGGGATCGGCGCCGAGCCCGGCAGAAAACCGTCGAGCCCGCGCGCGGGGCTGAACGACGACTTGTGGTTGCCGTTTTCGTGGCGGGTCATCGAGAATTGCCTTTTGCTGTGCCTCGGGGCGCTGTGTTTGGTGGTGGTGTACGCGCGGCGGGTGCTGAACGATCCGGGGTTTGACCGGGATATCGTTGAGCAGATGCCCGTGGGTGCGCTGGCGGGTGTCGGGGCTGCCATCGCGGTCGCCGCGGGCGTTAGCGTCGCCGTCTTTGGCGCATAGCTCCGGAGTGTCAGTAAAATTAGCGTCTCATTTCCTGCCAACTCACCGCCGGTTGCCACGTAAAATAAGATGAGTGTCATGATAAGGCGAGCGTTCACACCAACCACGCCCCGCCGTCGATAGACGTTCGGTGAGGAGTGAGGTACGCTCAGCGAACACCTTCGCCGTAGTCCCGCGCGGGTCTTTGGTAGCCGATGTCCGTCGCGATGATGCGCGCCGGGGCGACGACCGTGGGGGCGCGTCCACGATGTGCGATGGTTCGACGCGGGGCGGTCGCCGGGCGCGGGACGCGCACGATCGGTGCGGGACATATGCGCGTGTCCATTGGCGCTCGCGATCATCGCGGCGCGTCCCTCGCGGTCCGCGCGGGGAACGACGACGAAGACGACCTGTTCTCGTTCCTGGAGGCGCAGATGGCGGAAGAGAACGGGGGCGCCGACGAGGAGGAGGCCGGCTCCATCCCCACGGCGAACTCGATCATGGGCGAGGAGGGATCGCCCATGAGCGGCGAGGAGCTCAGGCTCTTGGTGCTGAACAAGTGGGGCAAGATGTACGACACCCGCATACACCAGCGACGGGACCAGTTCAACAAGCTGCAGCTCTACCTGCAGATCATGTGGAAGCACGTCGGGCAAAAGTCATTCCCGCTCACGGAGACGGCGTACGTGGAGCAGCTCGACGCGGTGGCTGAGCTTCTCACCGAGTGGGGCGCGCAGGACGTGGTGCGGCAAAAGATCCCGCAGTCCACCAAGTTCCCAAAGATGGACACCACGGGCGCCAACGCGGTGATGATCCCGTTGGAAATCGAGGTCGATCAGTGACAAACAAAGAGGACTTTTTTGACGACGTCGAGTGGGATCGATTAGTCGCCGGGGGCACGCGGGGGCACGCGGGGCACAGTCCCACATTGTCAATTTAACCGGAGTTTGACTTTCATCTCGGGTGTACCTAAGTCCTCACGTGTGCGCTCCTGTGCGCGCCCATCTGCCCCGCGCCCGACTGCTCCAAGACGCCAATCTGCCGCTTGACGTGCGCCAGCCGCAGGTAAAGGGGGCGGAGGTGCCTCTTGTCCTCCTTGGTCGCCTTCCGCCCGCTGCACGCCGCCACGTGGTTATCGAACGACCGCAGCCGTCGCTTAATGTGCTGCTTCTCCGCCGCGAGCTCATCAGGGGGCATGCGGTGGATGCCCCCCACGTACAACACCTCCAGAGCGCTCCCCGCCGCTCGGTCAATCTCCGCGGTGAACAGGTCGTCGCCCCCCATCAGCCCACCGACGCTCCACCCCATCAACCCGTCCAACGTCCGGTCCATCGCGGCGTCCCACCCGAACTCATCTTGTGTACCCACCTGGTGCGTGTCCACCTGGGTGCACGGTCGCCGGGAAGGCTGGTGCGCGTGGATCAACGCGCTCGTCTCGGTCTTCATCGGCGCTCCCTCCGTCTTGGCGCCGTCTCCTCCTCCGTTTTCTTTTCCGAGTGAGGCTGCGGCGACTCGCGCGCGCTCGTCCCTGTGCGCGTTGTGCCCGTTATCGCTCGCGGACAGGCCTTTCCTGGTGTGAACCTCGTTTTCCTGGTTCGAACCCGCGTTCGCACCCGCCCTGTGCTTGTGCCTGTTGAGACCGATGACTTCGGCGTGGTGCTCAACCAGGAGCTCGATCACGTGGTCGGCTCGAGCGGTGTCCTCGGCGAGCGCCGCCGCGTCCCTCTGGCTGCCGCGCAGGCGCAGCAGTAAGGGGCTGAACGTGGCGGATAGGTCCCTGACGCATCGCGCCACGGTCGCGGTCTCGTCGGCATCCATCGCGGACGTCGCCATCTTGACCGCGGCGTCGGCTCTAGCGACTCGTTTGAGAAAGGCAGAGACGGCGGAGAGCGTGCGCTTGGCGCTGACGTCGAGCGAGTCGAGCAGGGAGCCGAGTGCGAGGACCCGGCGTGACCTCGAGGGCATCGCCGCGACGGCGAGGAGGGAGTCGTACAGGCGGTACGTGAGAAGCGGCTCCGGGAGGGAGGCGAGGTAGAGCTTGAGCACGCCGGCGACGGCGTGCGCGTCTACGCATCCCTTGAGTGGCATCACCTCGTTCCTGTCGTACCTCATGCGGCACTCCTGGATCTTGTTGTGGTCCCCGCGCACCTTGAACATGTTCTCCGTGGGCTTGACGCCGACTGCGGACGGGGGATTCGGGGTGGATGGAGCGGGGATGGTCAGGAACGAGCGTGGTGCGCCAGGGGACGGATGCGGGATCTGGGCGGGGGGAACTGATTCGGGTCGCGCGGGGCGCGTCCCCAGACGATGTACGTCGACTCACCGTGCGCATCGAGCCACGCGATGGTCTCCGCGACCACTCTGGGCAGGCCGCCGCTCTCCTTGCAGGCATCCTGCACGCTGACGCCGAACACCGGCATCGGTCGTATCGGGCGCGAGGTTCCCCCGACGAAACGCTCTTTTTCAACACCGAGACCCGATGCGAGTCCGGCGGACGGGCTGTGGGGCCCGGGAGACCTCGACGGTTCGCTCGCGGTCGCGCGCACGAGTCGAAGGAAACGCGGGGTTCGACGACCGCGTCCGGGGATCGAGCTTCGTCCAGCGGACGCGGCGTGGTGTGAGCTCTCGTGGATGGGGAGGTTCCGAGAAATTGACTAAGTGTCGCGAACACGTGACTCAAAAACGACGGTCTAAAAATCCTCACTAAAAATGCGTTTTTGGTACGAGACTCTCAGCTAACATCCTCGTGCTACCCTGCGCCTCTGCCCCCTCTGCCCGCGTCTCCCGTTCCCGCCATCCCGTCTAACCCCACCGCGAAGTTGGTCGCCAGCTTCCTCAGCACCGCCATCTCCACGATCCTCCAGCTGCCCATCGCACCCAGCGCGAAGTACTCGGCGTCGACCCCGGACTCGGAGTCGATGTACGCGAACGAGAAGAACACAAAGTCGCACATGACCCGCTGGCCGCCGATGAGGCCCGATGTGTCGTTCACCGCGTTCTTGATGAGCGATATGACGTTCAGGTTACTCACGTCCTTGGCGTTTCTCTCCCCGATGCGTCGTCTGCGCTCCGCTAAGAGCATCTCCCACGCCCTGTGGTGCGTGGAGGGCTCGCGACACGGATTGTTGAGGTACAAAGACGCGAGACCGACGAGCGTCCCGAGCCTGACCAGCATCTTCAGGAGCGGGAGGGTCACGAGCACGACGAAGCATATGAGCGCCGTGGCGATCGCGGACTGACCGCTGAGCACCGCTCGCTCCCATCGGTCCTGGCCCGCCATCCCTGGGACGTTCCCTGTGGACCTCCCCTCAGATCTTCCTGTCGTGTCAGTTTGGAAGGCACCGACGGAGTCACGACTGGAGCCCTATCTGATCCCCAGTCGTCCCCGCGCCGTCCGATGTCGGCTCCGTTCGTCGGCGCTCGCGTCGCCGCACGTCCGGGCACCTCCGGTCGCGACCTCACCTCCCCGACGCGCACGCAGCGAAATGTCGGTCGCACGGTGCGCCCCGCGCGTCCCGCGCCCATCGTCGCGTCCAGTCACCGCGCCGGGGCGAACGAGGCGGTCGACGTGATGGAGTGGGACGTGGTGGTGTTCAGGGACGGCGACGGGCTCAGCGTCGGCAAGGTGGAGTCCGTACGCGTAGACGACGGGACGTGCGTGTGCCAGCCGCTGTTCCAGGAGGAGGATTCCGGGGTCTGGCTCGAGGCGACGTACACGCGGGGGGCAAAGACCGTGCAAATTGGGGATGTAGCGGCGATCCTCGACGCGGACTTTGCGCAGCGGATGGCGCCGGACAGGGTGTCCAACCCGCACGGGGAACACGCGGAGGACTTCTGGGAGATACCGGCGGACCTGCCGGACGGCGTGCGTCGGGGCGAATAGGGGTCAGCGAATAGGGCCAAGGGGCGAGCCGAATAGGAGTTTTTAGAAATACATATCATATTCAAAGTCAACGGTGCGGGTCGACAAGCGGTCGACCCGCGGGCAACATCAATGGTGCTGGTACACGTAGTAGCTGATAAAAGAACAGGATCCGAGTCGCGACTTGTTTCAGTCGCACCCTCGAAGTCTTCAGATGGTCACGTCGCACTGTGACCCGGTGGTTTTGAGCTGCTGGAACACCGCCTTGAGATCCGCACTCGTGTCGTTGTTGAGCAAGTCGAGCCTGCGCACGGCGCTGTGAATCTCGAAAGCGCACTCGCCCGTGGGAGACCCGACCCGCGGGGAGGTTCCGCTGAACGGCGTGCGATCACCCGTTCCGTCGGACGTGGGCGAGAAGCTCCTGGGCGTGTCCGCCGGGGAGTTACCCCCGATGCCCCAGGAGTTCATCAATCCCGCGACGTCGCCGGCGGCGTTGGCCGCCGCGGACGCCGCGTTGTTGAGCAGGACGGAGGATAGAAGCGACGCGCCGTGCGTGCTCCCCGGGCGGCTCACGCTCCTGCACTCTGTATCCATGGATACGAGCGAGTCGGTGGAGTTGAGCCGCGACGTCCGCCCGCGGAGGCAGCGACCGCACCTGGGCTCGACGGCTCTCGCGAGCGCCAAGAGGCCCTCGGTGCCGATGCCGTTCTCCTTGGCGTCGACGGCGTGGAGCGCGGTGCAGGTCCACGAGCCGTCGCTGTTCATCCTCGGCTCGATCACCTGCGCGAGCGCCGCGGCGCCCTCGTCGCCCATGCGGTTCCCGCCGACGGCGAGACCCCGCAACGCGCGGTTCGCCACCCAGTACCCCTCGCCGAGGGGAGCCGCGACGGGTTGCTGGGTCCACACCCCTTGGCACGTGCCGCACGCGCAGTCGTCGCCGCCGACGCCGGTGCACACCAGCTCGTCCACGACCGTGGGCACCGCGAGCCCGTTGGCGACCGCGACGCCGAAGCTGGACCTGCGCGACGCCGTCTGGGAAGGACCCGCGGAGCTCGGCCTCGACACGGCTCGACCGCTGTTGGGCCTGGAGCGAGGGTTGATGAACCCTCCGCGGCCCCTCGCGCTGGACGGCCTGCTCCCGTACGGGGTCGCGCCCGGGGACGACGCGGCGCTGCTGTTCGGGGACCCACCGGAATTCATGCTGAGCCCGGGCGGGTACGCGTCGATCGTCGTCACCGGGGAGGACCGACCGGATTCGAGTCCCGGAACCGGCCCCGCGCACCACCGCGGCGTCAAAGCCTTGGCCACGGCGCAGATACCCTCGGGCCCCGCGTCGTTGAACTCCAGGTTCAACACCGCGAGCCCGCCGCCGCCGGGGACCCATCGCGTGCGCCGGTCGGAACCCCTGGCGCTGCCGCCGCGCGAGTTGGGACCCTGGACGTTCCCTTGGGCTCCCCCGTGCGCGAAGAACGCGTTCGCGTTGAAGGCGCCGGGGGTGGACGATCCCGAGTTTGGCGACTGCGTGCCAAAGTCAACCTCCACCGGGACGGGCTCGAGCATCGCCGCGATCGCCTCCATGCCGTCCGCGCCGATCTGGTTATCCCGCAGGTCCAGGATGCGCAGCGCGGTGTTGAACGCCCACTGCGACTCGATCTTGACGTCGGCGAAGAAATCGTTGTTGCGCTGCGGGGTGAGCGCCCTGGCCAAAGCCTTGGCGCCGCCCGGTCCGATCGTGGCACCCCCGAGGTGCAGCTCTCGCAGCCTCGGGTTGAACAGCCAGCGCCCGCACGCGCCGCCGGTGCCCAGCTGCGCGAGCGGGGACCAGCGGGGCAGGAGCGCCTCCGCGACGTGAACCGCGCCCGCGTCGCCGAGGCCCGTGCGCGAGAGGTTCAACACTCGGAGGTTCGACGGGAAGACCCACACGCCGGTGCTCGCGTTCTGCCTGGGCGCGATGATCGCCGCGATGGCGCGCCCGCCCTCCTCGTCGAGCTGGACGTTGGCGAGGTGCAGCGTGGAGAGGCTGTGCGCGAAGGCCCAACCGCCGTCGGGGTTCGGCCGCGGGGTCAGCGCGGCGCCAACCGCCAACGGTCCCTCCCCGACCATGCAGCTGTTCTGGTTAGCGTGGAGGTGCACAAAGGTGGGGTTGAAGTCCCAGTGGCCACTCGCGGATCGCTTCGGGGAAAAGGCGCGCGCGATGTGCGCCAGGCCTTGGTCCCCGAGCTGGTTCCGGCCCACGTTCAGCGCCTTGAACACGGGGTTGAAGACGTGCTCGCCCGTGGCCGGTTGCCTCCGCGGCGCGAGCGCGTCGCCGAGAAGCCTCGCACCCTCCGGACCGATATGGTTGTGGAACAGGGACACGGACGTGATCCCGCTGCAGTACACCCATCCACCCTCGGGCCCGACGCGGGGCGCGAGCGCCCGGGCGAGCGCCGCCGCCCCCGCGGGTCCGATGTCGCAAAAGTTCAGGTTGAGCTCCTGCATAGCCGTGTTGCACACCCACTTGCCATCCGTCCTCGCGGGTTGAGCCGCCTGAGCCGTCGAGCGCATCCACTCGTCCTGGTCGAAACCGCTGTGACCCGAGACGTCCGACGCGCTTATCTCGTCCGGGCCGTCGGTGACCCACCGCGGCGCCAGGGCTTCAAAGATGCAAACCGCGCCCTCGTCGCCGATGGAGTTGAACTCGAGAGTCAGCGATCGAAGCACGCCGTTGAACACCCACGCGCCGTCCGCGTTCCGCCGGCCGTGCAGCGCGGACGCAAGGAACTTGGCACCCTCCGGCCCGATGGACGCGTTGCTCAGGTTCAGGCCGGTGACCCGTGTGTTGAACTGCCAGTTCCGCGCCGGGTTCAGCACCGGGATGACGATGTCGTTGAGGCGCTGCTTCAAGTTCGGCGCCCTTCGCCGAACCATCTTCGGCGGCGGGGTATCCCCGTCGCCGGTGCGGTCATTCTCCCGTCCGCTCTTGGGCCGGCCGTGCGTGGGCAGGCTCGAGCTCGTCGACATCGGCCGTCCCTTCATCGTCTCCCACTGCCGACGGAGCGCCTTCATCGTGTCGCTCTCGCCGTCGCGCTTCGCCAGCCTGACTCGCTCCGCCTCCTCCTCTGCGCGGTCCCTCGCCCTCGCCAGCTCGACGTGCGTGGGTTCTCTTACGGCGCCGCCCGGGTACTCTTCGTCCGTATCCACGTTCATGTCCATGTCCGCACCCACCCGCTGCCTCGGGGGCGACTGTTTCTTGGCGGATATGACGATCGGGGAGCTCGGCTTGGTCGGCGCGATCGACGCGACGACGGGCGCCGCCGCTCGCGGACTGTCGTTTTCCGCAACCTCACCCTCGGACACCCTCCGCCTCTTGGCCACGGCGCCCGGGGACGCCTGAATGGTGGGCAGCGCGGACGCGCCGTGCTGCCTCCTCCCGCGACGGGGCAGGCCCAGCGCACCATGATCAGGTGCGCCCCTTTCGACCGCCGCGCTGGATTCGACGCAACCCTCGGATTGGGACGCCGCTCCGCCGCTTCCGTTCCAGTCCCACGAGGTGAAGCTCGCGTGCCTGGCGAGCCGCGGGGGCGCCGGACGATCGTCCCCGTCGAGTGACGTTCGGCGTCGGTTCTTGGACGGGGTGGCGACATGGGCGTGGTTGGTGTGACCGTGCGCGTGTTTCTGCTCCGTCGCCGCGAGACCCGCGGTGAGCGCGGATACCATCCGCGGAGCCTCGTCCGCGCCGAAAAGCATCTTGGCCGCAGCCTCGGCCGGGGTCACCGGGATCCCCTCGGGTGACAGATCGTCGTCGTCGGGGCTCCATATCACCATCGTTCCCTGCGTTTGGTGTGGGCGAGTGGCGTGGACGCGATCGTCAGCGGGTGTCATCACGGGGCGATCGGCGCGCGTCCAGGGCCGTCCAGGGAAAAGGCGCGAAAAGGCGAAAGAAAAAGGTGCCGCGATCGCGAGCGGTGGGTGCGCGCGCGCGGGGGGGAACGGAACGGGGCTCACCTGCGACGATTCGGAGAGCCGGTCGATGGTCTGCCAGTTAGCCTCGGCGAGGACGCGGCCGAACGCCTCGACCCTCGCGGGCGCGAAGCTCTGCGCGCGCGCCACCGCCGCGCGGATCACGTCGTGCACCGTCCCTTGCCTCGAGCTCGTGGGTGAACTCTCGCTACCAGTCGCGGGCCGTTTCCCCGGGCGTACATCTTGGATGAGCAGCTGCCGCCCGACGCGCATGAGATCCGTGGTGACGGGCGGGGGCGGGCCGGCGGGCGCCATGGGATGCGAGTGCGCGCGCCACCACAGGTCGGAGTCGACCTTCGGCATGCACCGCCACCCGTCGAGCCTGGAGGGCGGGGTGGGAGCGGGGAGGGGAGGGGCGGTAAGTCCGAGAAATGCGAAGACTGGAGAAAAAAAAATCTCGACGCCTCTGTGCTTTTGCCGCGCGATTTGCCGCGATGGAAAATCCGGGCCGCGGGCCGTAGAACGCGCGCCGGGTGAATCGCGACGGGGGAATCGCGAATCGGCCACTCACCTGAGCTTCTCCATGACCCGCAAGGTCAGGGGCATGAGCATGGCGTACCCCGACGCGACGTGCGTCGCGCGGTTCTCCAGCATGTTCAGACCAGTGTCCACCGAGCTGCTGCGAAACTTGAAGGTCTTGGACCGAAACCCGAGACTTTCGGGTTTGTCACGCGCGTTTACAGTTGGTGCAACCCCGGTCGATTCCGCGACTGGGGCGTCGCGGAAACGCGGCGCGGCGGGCGAGAGATCGACCCGCACGGCCGGTTCGACGACGTGGATGGACTCCCTGTCGGGCGCGGAGATGGGCGAGCGCACACCCAGCGCCCCGGGGGCGTCGCTCCCGCGCGAGCACGCCGGCTCGCACAGGCTCGCCTCGTCGCACGTCAGGCAATCGGCCTCCTCGACTGAAGGTTCGGTGAGCTCGCCCTCCTCCGAGACTCGCGCCAGGCCGGTGCCGACGTTCCACTGACCGCCCATCTTGAGGTGGTTCGGTCCCATGGTGCTTCCGAAGGTTCCGGAGGACCAAACGCCGGTCTTCCAAAACCCCCGCCGGACTCGCACGCACCGCGCGCGGTGCTCTGCCGGAGGTGCCGGCATTCCATCGCTTTTTACCGCCTCGTTCCGTTACGCCGGGAGCGGCGGACCGAAAAACCGAAAATGACTAAAAAAGTAAGGCTTCATACTAATTGCTCATACGAAGAAAAAGTTTTTAAAGGCCGGACTTCAAGTAACCGACCGACTGAACACGTCAGTCGAGCCAGGTGGAGCCCGGTGAGAGGCGCTTCGTGTGCCACTTCGGATCGAGTTTGGCCTTTTGAGACCGGGCAAATCGATAAAAATCTGTGAGATATGGGTGACAAAACGAGAGACTCGAGCGCCATACGATTTCCAAAAGAATATTCCGGAAAAAGTGAGAAGTTTCCAAAATCAAGATTTCATGTCTCCACGCTGGCACGCGAAAAGGCGATATTTATATCAAGGTTGTGGGTCTGTTTCGGCTGGTCTCATGTGATAACGGCCGGACAATCAGACTACTTATTTTTTCGAGCGAGCGTTTTCGGTGACAAAAAACGGACGACGCGGCTCGAGTTTGGCTCTTTCGGACGCCCCGAGGTGGAGGAGCGCCCGCGCCGGTGCCGCACATCCCCGCGCGCGCCTCCACGTTCAGCGTTCAGTCAGAGAGAGGATCGAGATGGACCGCGCGAATGATAGGGCCCGGAAGCGCGACGACCCTTGGTCGCGCGTCGACGACATCACCGGCGACGCGCACTACGTCGCCCTCGGCGTGGAGAGGGACGCGACGGCGCACGAGATCCGCTCGGCGTATCGCGCCAAGGCGCGCGTGTGCCATCCGGACAAGGGCGGCGACGCGCGAACCTTCGCGAAGCTCCAGCTCGCGTTCGAGACGCTGTCGGATCCGGGGCGCAGATCGACCTACGACCTCCTCGCGCGCGAGTTCGAGTACCGGTACATCCCGGGCGTCACCGTGCGAGCCAGGGGCGGGGAAGACCTCATCTTGGACGATCTCGAGCGGCTCGGACTGGACCTCGACCCGGGGCGGCAGCTCGTGGTGCTGTGCGAGGTGTGCGGGCGGCCGAGCAACAAGACGTGCTACGTCTGCGACTGCCGCTTCTGCGACTTTTGCACGCGGAAGATGCACTGGAAAGGCCCGCACGGGCTGCACTACCCCGTGCACAACGCGCCGGGATCGATGGCGCGCAAGATCGCGGAGAAGGAACTCGAGTCCAAAACCTTGGAAGACGGGCGCGCGCGCATGATCGAGGACCCGAACTACCGCAACGACCTCGAGCTCGCGGAGGCACGCGCGTTCAAGGAGGCTGCCGCGGAGATCTACGGCCTCGGCGCCAAGCCCTGCGACGTCAACGGAAGCGGCGACGTCCCGCACCACGTAAAGCGATACGACCACCGCCTGGGCAAGTACTACGCCTGGGCGCAGACCGAACGCAAGGTGCACATCGCCGTGCACGTACCAACCGGGTTTCAAGATAAGAAGGTCCACATGGAGATCGGCGGCGGGCACTTCGGCATACTGCGGATCCAGGCGGAGGATTCCGCCCCCGTCGTCGAGCGACGATTCGCGTTTCCCGTCGATCAGAACTGCCCGGTTGACACGATGCAGACGCAGATGCGGACCAAGATGCTCATCACGCTGACCAAGGCTACGCCCGGTGAGACGTGGACGCGGCTGTTCGAGGGTGACCCGATGTACGCCAGGTGCCTGCAGCAGCCGTACGCGGTGCAGGAGTCCAACACGGAAGCCGTGGTGGAGGTCGAGCTGCCATTTTGGATCGAGGGATCCGACTGCCGCGTGCACGTGGACAAGTACGGGCTACGCGTCGAAGTGCCGAACGAGATTGACAACCTCAAGCGCACGTTCTTCCGCCCCGCGAGGGACCCGAGCGACAAGCGCAAGCACCCGCGCGACCCCGACTGTTTCATCCCCGAGGAGACCGCGTGGTCCCTCGACCGCGAGACCCGCGTCGGCACCGACGAGCCCTACAACGTTCTCATGATCTGCCTCGTCAAGCGCCAGCCCACTATGAACGAGACGCAGTACAAGAAGGGCGAGATACAGGACAACAGGCACGCGGAGATCCCGGGGATGAACCCGTCGAACTGCAAGGGCATCCGGCTGTTCGTCGAGGACTGCGACAGGTTCGGCATGGAGGACAGTTTACAGGCGATGTGCTTCATGGAAACCGGGTCCACTTGGCGACCCGCCAAGCCGTGGGCCAAGCTGCACCCCGGTCGCGGCCCCGATAAAGACCCGGAGGTTGACATCGTCGCGACCGAGGTGGACCAGCTGCCGAGAGGTGCGAAGCTGGTGCTCGAGTCCCTCCTCCAGTCGGAGGAGACGCGGCGGGAGGATCTGAACGTCGAGTGCGGCGGTATGGTCACCGCGTGCGAGGAGATGATCCAAGGCGGGCCTCGCTACGATTGATTTTTCTACGATTGATTTTTCTAATCTCAAAGATCGGTTTCGCTACTTCGCGTCGAGGTACTGGCGCTCGTTCTCCCAGAAGAAGGGATCCTCCTCCACGGGCATCTCAGCCGCCATCACCGCCGAGTACCTCTCCCCCTCGGGCGCGGCGGCGGCTGGCATCTCCCAAAAATCCTCGTCCGAGTCGGAATCCTTCTCAGCGGCTCGTTTCGAAAGTCTCGCCGCCACCTCCTCAGCCGAGAGCCAGAATCCCTCCGTTTCATCCGTTTGATCGTTCCCGAGGGCCGCCACGGTGCCGCGATCGCTTCCCGGGATCGATACCTCGATCTCCTGGTCCAGTCCCACGTAGCAGTCGCTGATGAGGTACACGAACAGGTCCGGTTCGAACGCGGCGTTTGCGGACCTGTCCACCGCCAACTTTGCACTCGCGGCGTGTCCAAACCCGAGACGTTTTAGCGAAAGGAGCTCGCGGTTGTTCCTGTCGCCCAAGATGAGCCACCATCCCTCCTCCTTGACCTTGGGGTACTTGGGTAAGATGGCGCGCGGCGCGGATCCCCGCCCGCCGCCGCCTTTACCCGCCGATTTACTCGTCGACTTTGCGACGCGGCGCAGCTTGACCTCAACCTCGGTCCCGTTTTTGGTCAGCTTCGCGTCGACGTCGATGAGCGGCATGCGCTGGCAGTGTTTCACGGCCTCGTCCACCTGCCTGTTCTTTAACCCCGCGTTTGAAAGTGCCTTCCGCGCGGCACCCTCCTTGACGAGGCACGCGTCCACGAGCTGCGGCAGGGCGTCGAACCCCGACCTCGACAGCGCCGCGGCTTTTTGCTCGTCGACGCCGGGCACGGACATCACGCTGGGGTCGGATATGAACCGTCCTTGCATGACCATCTGCATCAGATTCATGGCGTGCATGCACGTCGCGAGCCACCCGGACTCGGCGCAGACGTCGATGATGGCCTGAAGGATCCGCACCGCCTGATCCAGGACGCCCTTGGCGTCCGTCACGTAGTCGCTCATCGGCAACTGCATTCGGAGAAAGTGCGCCTGGAACAGTAAGTTGGCCTTGGTGTGCGGGTCGTCCGCGAGCCGCGCGTCCACCTTGAACCCACCCGCGTCCTCGATCTGCCGCGCCAGCTCGGCGTTCACCTTGTCCTCGTTGTGACGCACGGGGAGCTCGTCGTACTCGGCGACGCCGCAGAGGACGCCCAGGAGCTGCTCCAAGGAGTTGTCCGGTCCCAAGCTGGACGCGAAGAGCGCGACGGACGGGTGCTGCAGGTAGTAGAAGCTCGCGATGCGACCGAGCGTCGCGGGTTCCAGGCTGTCGTCCTCGCCGATCGTGAGGCACTGCGCGTCCTCCAGCTGCGTCAACGCGTTCTCCACCAGCCGCGATAAAAACGCGTTCAAAGCGTCGTGCTCCACCGACTCCAGGTCGTAATAGGACGGGTTCTTGACCAACCTGCGGAAGAGATAGGTCCACGTCAGGTAGTCCACCGCGTCCTGCTTGGAACGAATGGTACCCGCGACCACCTCGGCGTTGAAATGGTCCGGGAGCTGGTCCGCGAGGGACGACTCCACCGGAAAGGGCTCGTACAAAAACTTTTTGTAAAAAGCCTTTTTGGGCTCGTGCACCATGATCACGGCGACGGCGCTGGTGTCGAACTGGGGCCGACCCGCTCGGCCCATCATCTGGAGCACGTCCGTGATTGGAAAATCCACGTACCGACGGGTCTTGCCGTCGTAAAATTCCGTGCCCTTGATGACCACGAGGTGCGCGGGGAGGTTCACGCCCCACGCCAGCGTCGACGTGCACACCAGCACCTGAATCTTGCACTTGAAAAAGAGCTCCTCGCAGAGCGCCCTG